>Ga0209006_10002927_pt1 | contig 15536 bp, 14 predicted proteins | sample JacPin_JW_Ref_O2_FD_188567 | JGI IMG/M metagenome (GOLD analysis project Ga0209006, IMG submission 188567) | Forest soil microbial communities from Algoma, Ontario, Canada - Jack Pine, Ontario site 1_JW_Ref_O2 (SPAdes) (version 2) | ecosystem: Environmental > Terrestrial > Soil > Boreal... | reverse complement strand
CCCAGCACACGAAAATCCACATGGCGATCGCGGTGTGGGATTGGGGCGCGTATTTCTCGCCCGAGGCGCGGCTCAAAGGCATCCGCATGGATTGGGCGGTGTGGTCGCGCCCCGCGCCCAACACCGCGCCCACATCCGCCAAGGCGACCGGGCTTTACATGATCTGCTCGCTTTCGAAACACGCCGCCGAGGCCAAGGGCTACGAGGACGCGCTGATGCTCGACTGGCGCGGCCGCATCGCCGAGGCCACCGGCGCCAACATCTTCCTGGTGATCGACGGCGAACTGCACACGCCAACGCCCGATTGCTTCCTCGACGGCATCACGCGGCGCCACGTCATAGGATTGGCCAAGGCGCGCCAGCTCAAGGTGACCGAACGGGCCATCATGCCCGAGGAACTGGCCAAGGCGCAGGAAGTGTTCCTGACCGGCAGCGCCGCCGAGATCACGCCGGTGGCCGAGATCGGCCAGTACAAATTCAAGCCCGGCGCCGTCACCAAGGCGCTGATCGAGGATTTCGACCGCTCGGTGCGCGCGCCCGAAAAGGCCAGCGCGGCCTAGGGCTTCGCCCAGCGCTTCGCGGCGGTGTCGTCGCTCGCCTGGGATTCGACCCAGCGCTCGCCTTGCGGCGTCTCTTCGAGCTTCCAGAACGGCGCCTTGGTCTTGAGCCAGTCGACCAGGAATTCGCAGGCGGCGAAGGCGTCGGCGCGGTGCGAAGCGGCCGTGACCACCAGCACGATGCGCTCGCCCGGCAGCAATTTGCCGTATCGGTGGACGATCAGCGAGGCTTCGAGCTTCCAGCGCTTGTTGGCTTCGGTCTCGATGGCGCCGAGCTCCTGCTCGGTCATGCCGGGGTAATGCTCGAGAGTCATCGACCGGATGCCGTCGGCGCCGCCGCCGCGCACCGTGCCGATGAAGCTCGCCACGCCGCCGATCGAAATCTTGCCGCGGGTGAGCGCTTCGATCTCACGCCCGATGTCAAAATCCTCGCGCTGTACCCGGATCATGCTTGCCTCAGCCGCCGGTCACCGGCGGGAAGATCGCCACCTCGTCGCCCGGCTTCACCGCGAAATCCCAGCCGACCGAACGGCGGTTGACCGCGACGCGCAAAGCCCGGCGGTCCTTCAAGGCATCGGCGAAGCCCGGCCCGCGCGTCTTGAGCCAATCGACCAAGGCGCCCGCCGTGGCCACGCCCGCGGGCAAATCGAGGGTTTCCTCGGCCGTGCCGATCTTGGTCTTGAGCCAGGCGAAATAGAGCAGCTTCATCAGGGTCACTTAGGCCGCCGCGCGGGCGCTTGCAACCCTCACGCGATCACCTCGCTGAAGGGCAGGAAATCGACCGGCGAACCCAGTTCGACATGCGACACGCCTTCGCCGATCTGCACCAGCCCGTCCGATTCCACCATCGAGGTCAAGATGCCCGCCCCGTCGCGCGGGAATTTCTCCGCCACCCAGAGGCCGCCATCGTCGCGCTTGAGGCGCGCGCGCAGATATTCGGTGCGGCTGCCCTTCTTCTCGTAGGCGAAACCGGATGCCACGCGGTAGAGCCGCGGCGTCGAATCCTCGGCGCCCGACAGCAGCAGGATCAGCGGCCGCGCCAGCAGCAAAAAAGTCACCATCACCGCCACCGGGTTGCCCGGCAAGCCCATGAACGGCACCAATCCCAGCTGCCCCATCGCCACCGGCCGCCCCGGCTTGATGGCCAGGCGCCAGAAATGCAGCTTGCCCAGCGCCTCGACCGCCGCCTTGACGTGGTCCTCCTCGCCGGTCGACATGCCGCCCGAGGTCAAAACCAGGTCGTGATCCTTGGCCGCCTTGGCCAGGGCGTCGCGCACCGCCGCCAGATCATCCGGCAAGATGCCGAGATCGGTCACGGCGCAGGACAGCGTCTCCAGCAACGCGCGCAGCGTATAGCGGTTGCTGTCGAAGATCGCGCCGTCGGGTAGCTCAGCGCCCGGCTCGCGCACCTCGTCGCCGGTCGAGAAGATCGCGACCCGCAGCTTGCGCATGACGTTCAGTTCCGTCAGGCCCAAAGAGGCGGCGAGGCCGATCTCCTGCGGCCGCAACCGCCGTCCCGGCGCCAGCACGGTGTCGCCCTTTTTCACGTCCTCGCCGGCGAAGCGCCGGTTGGCGCCGCGCTTGATCCCCGCCGGCAGGATCGCCTTGCCGTCCTCGACCCGGCAATCCTCCTGCATCAGCACGGTGTCGGCGCCTTCGGGCATTTGCGCGCCGGTGAAGACGCGGATGGCCTCGCCGCCGCGCACCGGCCTTCCCAGCGGATGGCCGGCGGCGGCCCGGCCGCCGATCGGCAGCGTCGTGGCCTCGCCCGGCTTGAGCTCGGAAAAATTGACCGCATAGCCGTCGACCGCGGCGTTGTCGTGCGGCGGCACGTTGCGCGTCGCCACCACCGGCGCGGCCAGCACCCGGCCGCGCGCCTCGGCGAGCTTCACGGTCTCGGTCCCGGTCACGGCGTGAAGGCGGGTCTTGAGGATTTTCATCGCCTCGCCGGCCGACATCAGCGGCCCGCCGAAGGCGAAACAGTCATCGCTCAGCTGCGCCATGGAGCGCGGCCTCGATCCCGCAATGGGCGATGATGAAGCGGGCTATGCCCGCGATGTCGTCGAGCCGGAATTGCGGCAGTTCGACGCCCGCAACCTTGGCGTCGCTGGCCAGCGCGACGATGTGCTTGTCGTCGCGGTACAGCAGCGGCTTGCCGACCGGCGCGCGGTAAACCTCGAGCTTGGCGAAATCGCCTTCCTTGAAGCCCTCGACCAGAACCAGATCGACCGGCGTCATGTGCTGCAGCAGCGCCTCCAGCCGCGGCTCGCGCCCGCCGCGATGCTCGTGCATCAACGCCCAGCGCCGCGACGAAGCCACCATGACCTCGGTCGCGCCCTGCTGGCGGTGGCGCCAGGAATCCTTGCCGGGCTGGTCGACGTCGAATTCGTGATGCGCGTGCTTGACCGTGGAAACCGACAGCCCCTGAGCGATCAAGGCCGGCAGCAACTGGGTGAGCAGGGTGGTCTTGCCGCTGCCGCTCCAGCCGGCGAGCCCGAAGACCCGCATCCGCGTCACGCCGCGTTGCCGGGATTCGCCGTCTTGATCGACGGCGTTTTCGCTGCCGGGCGGTTGAGGTGAATGAGCCCGGCATGGAGATAATCGTAGCCGGTCTTGACCGTGAGCGCGGCCGCGCACCACAGCATCGCCTCGCCAATCACGCGCACCGGCAGCCAGGACGGGCCGGAATCGCCCACCAGCAGCACGCCGATCGACAACAGCTGGATGAAGGTTTTCCACTTGGCCAGCCGCGAAACCGGCATGCGCACCTGCATGCGCGCCAGGTGTTCGCGCAGGCCCGAGACCAGGATCTCGCGCATCAGGATCACCAGCGCCGGAAACACGGCAAAATTCGAGAAGCGGTCGAACACCGCCAGCATGAACAGGGTGGTCGCGACCAAGAGCTTGTCGGCGATCGGGTCGAGGAAGCGGCCCAGCTCCGATTGCTGTTCCCAGGCGCGGGCCACCTTGCCGTCGAGCCAGTCGGTCAGCCCGGCGAGGGAAAAGATGACGCAACCGAGCCACGGTCCGCTGGGCGGGGCCATGTAGAAGGTCGCAATCACCAGCGGAATCGCGGCGATGCGCGACAGGGTGAGGAGATTGGGCAGCGTGGTCAGCATGTCAATCCGGCGCCGGCGGCTGAGAGGACCCCGGCGCCCCAGAACTCCAGGGTTGGGCCGAGTTTAGCCCTCGGCATGGAAATGGTCATAAATCTTTTTTGCGACAATTTTACTAATGCCCTGAACGCGCTCGAGATCGGCCAGCCCGGCCGTAGCCACCGCGCGCGCCGAGCCGAAATGGTGCAGCAGCGCCTTCTTGCGCGCGGATCCGATGCCGCCGATCTCGTCCAGCGGTGAGGATCCTATGGCCTTGGCGCGCTTAGCGCGGTGGGCGCCGATGGCGAAGCGATGCGCCTCGTCCCTGAGCCGCTGCAGGAAATACAGCACCGGGTCGCGGGGTTCGAACGACAGCGGCTGCCTGCCGTATTGGAAGAACCGCTCGCGCCCGGCATTGCGGTCCGGCCCCTTGGCGACCGCGACCAGCGGCACGTCGGCGACGCCGAGATCGGCCATCACCTGGCGCGCGGCATTGAGCTGGCCCAGGCCGCCGTCGATCAGCACCAGATCGGGGAAACCCTCGCGTTCCGGGCTTTCCTTCAACGCCCGGGCGAAGCGGCGGCCGAGCACCTCGCGCATCATGGCGTAGTCGTCGCCCGGCGCGATCTTCTCCTTGATGGTGAATTTGCGGTAGGCGTTCTTGGTGAAGCCTTCCGGCCCGGCGACGATCATGGCGCCGACCGCGTGCGCGCCCTGGATGTGGCTGTTGTCGTAAACCTCGATGCGCTGCGGCGGCCCGTCGAGGCCGAAGGCCTGGCCCACGCCTTCCAGCAGCTTCTGCTGCGCCGAGCTTTCGGCCAGCCTGCGGCCCAGCGCCTCGCGCGCGTTGAACAGCGCCGCCTCGACCAGCTTGCGCTTGTCGCCCCGGTTCGGCGTCTGGATCTCCACCTTGTGGCCGGCGCGCGAGGCCAGCGCCTCGGCGAGCAGAACCTGTTCGGCGGGCGCGTGGCTCGCGAGGATCAAAGGCGGCGCCGGCTTATTGTCGTAGAACTGGCCGAGGAAGGCGCCCATCACCTCGTCCGGTTCCAGGTTGCGGGCATGGCTCGGGAAATAAGCGCGGTTGCCCCAGTTCTGGCCGCCGCGGAAGAAGAACACCTGGATCGAGGAATCGCCGCCGGCCTGGTGCAAGGCGACGACATCGGCGTCGCCCAGACCTTCGAGATTGATGTCCTGGCGGCCCTGGACTTGCGTCAGCGCGCGGATGCGGTCGCGGATGGCGGCCGCGCCCTCGTATTCGCGCTGGTCGGACAATTCCTGCATGCGCCTGGCGAGGCGTTTTTGCACCTGCTGGCTGCGGCCGGAGAGGAATTCGCGCGCCTCGTCGACCAGCCTGGCATAGCCCTCCCGGTCGATGCGGCCGGTGCAGGGCGCGCTGCAGCGCTTGATCTGGTAGAGCAGGCAGGGGCGGGTGCGGCTCGAAAACACGTTGTCGGAGCAGGAGCGCAGCAGGAAGGCGCGCTGCAACGCGATCAGCGTGCGGTTGACCGCGCCGGCGGAGGCGAAGGGTCCGAAATAATCGCCGCTCGGCCCGCGCGCGCCGCGATGCTTGGCCAGCTGCGGAAAATCGTGGCCGCCGGTGAGATGGATATAGGGAAACGACTTGTCGTCGCGCAGCAGCACGTTGAAGCGCGGCATCATGCGCTTGATCAGGTTGCATTCGAGCAGCAGCGCCTCGACCTCGGTGTGGGTGACGATGATCTCGAGGCTGCTGGTCTCCGCCACCATGCGCTTCAGGCGATGAGGAAGGCCCGCGATATGCGTGTAATTGGCGACCCGGTTCCTGAGATTGGCCGCCTTGCCGATGTAAAGCGCGTCGCCCTTGCGGTCGAGCATGCGATAGACGCCCGGACGGCCGGGCATGGTCTTGAGGCTGGCGCGAATGACCGCGACGCCGCGCGCGATGCCGCCGCCGGCGGGCGGGGCTTCGTCGGCCGCGGCGTTTTCCGTGATCTCGCTGTCGTCGTTCATCGCATTCATCGCGTATCTGATCCGGATCGAGGCATGGTGCTGTCGATTTGTTGGGCAGCGCCGCGTTTTGCCGGTTCGGCGCGCATTTTGTCACAACCGGCATCGCACGATATCCACGGATGCTGTGGGTAACTTGGTATATAAGCCGCGCCGCGCGCCGTCCCATCGCGGAAAATCGCGGCTTTCATCGCTTTGCCCAAAAAGTCGCCTTCTTCACGAGTGATTTGATTCAACTCAATCTTTTGCCTGTGGAGTGTAAACTCAAGTTAACATTAGAGAAACACGACGCGATTTGTCGCAAAGTCGTCATCTTCCGTTCCGCCTGTTGACAACTCGGCTGGCGGCAGCGTGCAGCGCGGCAAAATTCATAAAAATTCCCCGCGCCCCAAGAACTTAGCCGGAAGTTTTTATTCGCTCCGTGTTTTTCCCGGGTGCCTTCTATTCGCTGGCGGGCGGTTCGCGGCTGGTCTGCGTCCAACCCAGATGTTGGCCGCCATCGAGCGCGATCATCTGCCCGGTCATCGCCGGCGCCGATAGGATAAATTTCACCGCCTGGGCGATCTCCTCGGGCGAGGCGCCGCGCCCCAAGGGCATGGCTTCGAGCTGGCGGCGGAATTGTTCTTCGCTTTGGCGCGGGCTGGGCAGCGTCGGTCCCGGCCCGATGCCGTTGACGCGAATGCGCGGGGCCAGCGCCAGCGCCATGGTACGGGTCAGCGTCCACAGCCCGGCCTTGGCGAGGGTGTAGGAGGTGAAATGCGGCGTCAGATTCCACACCCGCTCGTCCAGGATGTTGACGATCGCGCCGGAAGCATCGGCGGGCAGCGCGCGGGCGAAGCCCTGCATCAACACGAAAGGCGCGCGCAGATTGGTCTCGAGATGGCGGTCCCAGCTCGCGCGCGTCGCGCTCAGCGCCTCGTCGCGCTCGAACAGCGAAGCGTTGTTGACCAGGCAGCCGAGCGCCCCGAGCGCTTCGCTCGCGCGGCCGATCAGCGACGCGACCTCGTCCTCGCGCATCAGATCGGCTTCCAGCGCGACGGCGCGGCGGCCCTTGGATTTGATCTCGGCCACCACCGCATCGGCTTCTGTGCGCGAAGCGTGGTAATGCACCGCCACGTCCCAGCCCATCTCGCCCAGCATCAGGCCGATGGCGCGGCCGATGCGCTTGGCGCCGCCGGTGACCAGCGCGCCGCGCGGCATGGGAAATTCCCGGGCGGCCATCAGCCGCGCTCGCGGCCGCGCTTGCGCCGCGCGGCGTTGGCCTTGGCCATCGCCTTGGCCGAGGTGCCGGCGCGCCCGCCTTGGGAGCGGCCGCGCGGCCGGGGCGCGTTCAGGGGCGAAATCCCGAGATCGAGTTCTTCGAGCCGCTTGATCTCGTCCCTGAGCCGCGCCGCCTCCTCGAATTCGAGATTGGCGGCCGATTCCTGCATGCGCTTTTCCAGATCCGCGATCACCGTCTTGAGATTGTGGCCCTGGTAGTGCAGCGCCGAATCGGCGCCGGTCTCGACCGTGACGTGGTCCTGTTCGTAGACGCTTTCGAGGATGTCGGAGATCGCGCGCTTGACGCTTTCGGGCGTGATGCCGTGGGCGGCGTTGTAGGCCTGCTGCTTCTCGCGGCGGCGGTTGGTTTCCTCGATCGCCGCCTTCATGCTGTCGGTGACGCGGTCGGCGTAAAGAATGGCGCGGCCCTCGATATGGCGGGCGGCGCGGCCGATGGTCTGGATAAGCGCGGTGCGCGAACGCAGATAGCCTTCCTTGTCGGCGTCCAATATCGCCACCAGCGCGCATTCCGGGATATCGAGGCCTTCGCGCAGGAGATTGATCCCGACCAGCACGTCGAACACGCCCAGGCGCAGATCGCGGATGATCTCGACGCGTTCAAGCGTCTCGACGTCGGAATGCATGTAACGCACGCGGATGCCGTTCTCGTGGAAATATTCTGTCAGCGCCTCGGCCATCTTCTTGGTGAGCGTGGTCACCAGCACACGCTGGCCCTTTTTGGCGGCGTCGCGGCATTCGGCCATCAAATCGTCCACTTGGGTCTCGACCGGCCGGATCACCGGCACCGGGTCGATCAGCCCGGTCGGGCGCACCACCTGCTCGACGAACACGCCTTCGGTGCGGCCCATCTCCCACGGTCCCGGTGTCGCCGAGACGCAGACGGTCTGGCCGCGCATCGCGTCCCATTCCTCGAACTTCAGGGGCCGGTTGTCGAGGCAGGAAGGCAGGCGGAAACCGTATTCCGCGAGGGTCGATTTGCGCGCGTAGTCGCCGCGGTACATGCCGCCCAGCTGCGGCACGGTGACGTGGCTTTCGTCGACGAACACCAGGCAATCCTCGGGAATGTATTCGAACAGCGTCGGCGGCGGCTCGCCCGGCGCGCGGCCGGTCAGGTAGCGCGAATAGTTCTCGATGCCGGCGCAGCTGCCGGTGGCGGCCATCATCTCGAGATCGAACTGGGTGCGCTGTTCCAGCCGTTCGGCCTCCAGCAGCTTGCCCTGGCCGCGGAACTCCTCGAGCCGGAGCTTGAGGTCGGCCTTGATCTGGCCGATCGCCTGATACAGCGTCGGCTTGGGCGTGACGTAGTGGCTGTTGGGATAGATCTTGATCGATTCGAGCTGCGCCGTCTTCTCGCCGGTCAGCGGGTCGAATTCGTGGATCGATTCCAGCTCTTCGCCGAACAGCGACAGCCGCCACGCGCGATCCTCGTAATGCGCCGGGAAGATCTCGACCGTATCGCCGCGCACGCGGAAGGATCCGCGCTCGAAATTCATGTCGTTGCGCCGGTATTGCAGCTCGACCAGCTTGGCCAGCAGGTCGCCGCGGTAGAAGCGCTCGCCCGCGCTCAAGGTGAAGGTCATCTCGGAATAGGTCTCGACCGAACCGATGCCGTAGATGCACGAGACCGAGGCGACGATCACGGTGTCGCGCCGCTCCAATATGGCTCGGGTGGCCGAATGCCGCATGCGGTCGATTTGTTCGTTTATGGAAGATTCTTTCTCGATAAACGTATCGGTGCGCGGCACATAGGCCTCGGGCTGGTAGTAGTCGTAGTAGGAGACGAAATACTCGACCGCGTTCTCGGGAAAGAAGCTTTTCATCTCGCCATAGAGCTGCGCCGCCAGCGTCTTGTTGGGGGCCAGGATCAAGGCCGGCCGCTGGGTGGCGGCGATCACATGCGCCATGGTGAAGGTCTTGCCCGAGCCGGTGACGCCCAACAGCACCTGTTCGCCGGCGCCGCCGGCCACGCCCTTGACCAGCTGGGCTATCGCCTGGGGCTGGTCGCCGGCGGGCTGGAACTCGGAATGGATGGTGAAGCGGCGGCTCTGATCGGCCAGCGGCCGGGCGGCGGCAAGGAGATGATCGGACATGGACCTTAAGATAAGGATTCGCGCGCCGGGTTGCTAGCGAGGCCGCGCCTCGGCCTTGCGGCGCGGAAACCGGCTGGTCTGCAGCTTGGCGATGAAGTCCTGGAGCTCGGCGCTCATGCGCCAGCAGCGGTAGCAGAGATAGGCGACGGTCACGACGGTCACGATCCGCAGCGCATACTCGATATGCACCCAGCCCGGCCCGATCATGCGCAGATTGAAGGCGAAATTGCGCTCGCTGAGGTCGTTGCGGACGACATAGAGGTTGAGGATGGCGGGCAGGAAATAGATCGCGGCGAAGAACAGCCGCCGCGCCGGCAACGACGCGCTCGGCTTTTCTCCCGGCAAGGCGAAGATCTGCGCCATCACCAGCAGATCGCGGCAGCTGTCGTTGGGGCACGCCGCCGCCGCTTTCTCGTAATTGACCAGTTCGCGCTCGAGATGGGCGAACAGGATGAGCAGCAGCAGCGAGACCAGCGCGCCGCTCACCAGCCACAGATCGTTGCCGTCGAGATAGACGCCGAACAGCGGAATCTCCAACGCATAGCCGCGCAAATCCTTCTTCATCAGCTCGATGATGCGGCGCTGATAGACATCGAGCGCAAGATTGCGCTGGGCGTTGCCCGCCGCCGGATCCCCGCCCGGCGCCGGACCGAAGATCAGCCCCTGGTCGGCGTAGTCGGCCAGCAGCCCGGCGCAGTCGTCGCTATGCGGCAAGCTGCCGGTAACGCAGCCGTAATTCTCCAGCATCACGCGCAGGCGCTGCTCGTCCCAGCTCGGCCAGGCGAAATCGCGGATGCCGCAGCCGACGAAGAACAGCACCAGCAGCGTGACGTAGAGGATGATGCGCGTGCGGTCGCCGCTGCGCACCACCGCCTCGATATAGGGCTCGAATTCCTCGGTCGGCGTTTGGCGTATCCGCGCCATCGGCGTCAGGCGGGCAGGCGCAGGCTCGAGAGATTGGGCCAGCCGAGCCGGACCAGGATTTCGTGGAACGCGACCAGGCCGACGAGCCACGCCGCGTCGAGCAGCGCCAGGTCGCGGACCAGGGCGGGAGTGAAGTTGGCGAGTTCGCCGGTGAAAAGCCCCGGCGCCAGCAACGCCAGCTCATAGACCGCGAACGCGGCCGCGAAGGCGAGCGCCAGGCGCTGCCAGCGCCGCATCGAGCCGAGCCGCGCGACCGCGAAACAGGCCGCGCCTGTCGCGAGCAGCACCGCCGCCAGGATCGCCAGGCCCCAGAGCAGGGTCGGACGGTCGAACGGGTAATCGAGAAAGGCGTAGCCCACCGCCTGGTTGGCGGCCCAGATCAGCGCCATGGTGCCGAGCGCGGCGCGCGGCCGCTGGGTCTCGGCCGCGAGCGCGGCGAAAGCCGCGAAGGGCGTGATGCAGGCGAAGGCGAGACTGCCCCCCACCGCCGCCACCGCCAGCAGCACGGGCCAGAGCATCGCACCCAGGCGCTGACGGTCGGCTGATCGTGTCGTAAGGGTCATCCGGAACCTCGCAAGCTTGACGGCACAGTAGAGAGAAACGGGGCGGCGATCAATTCGCTCCTGCCGGGCCGCCCCAACTCACCCGGATGCCGGCGATGACGCTCAGCGAGGGCTGAAGGAAGCCCATCGGGTCCTCGTAACGCCGGTCGAGCAGGTTGTTGATGCGGCCGAAAAAAGTGGCGTTCGCGTTGACGCGGTATTCGGCGTCGAGATTGACGACCGCATAAGGCGCCGCCTGCGCCGTGAAGATGTTCGGGTTGTCGCGCGTGGCGTCGAGCCAGGTGCTGACATAGAGGATTTCGCCGCTCAGGGTCAGGGGCGCATAGGGCCGCCAGCTCGCGTCGAGGCTCACCTTGTTCCTCGGGCGGCGCAGCAATTCCGAGCCGGTGAGGTCGTTGCGCGCGACGGTATAGGTGTAGTCGGCGCGCAGGTCGATGGTCTTGGTCGGCTGCCAGGCGACGAACGATTCCACGCCGTAGGTCGTCGCCTGGTTGACGTTGATGTTGGCGAAGGGGAAAACCGGCGCGAAGGTGATCAGGTCCTTGATGCTGTTGTGGAAATACGTCGCGCCGAAACTGGCCTTCTTGTCGAACAAGGGCTGTTCGAAACCGGCGTCCCAGCCGCGGCTCTTTTCGGGCTGGAGCAGCGGGTTGGCGGAGGGCGCGACGTAGAGCTGGGTCAAGGTCGGCGCCTTGAAGCCGGTGCCGTAGCTCGCCTTGAGTTGGGTTTCGGTCACCGGCACGAAATAGGACGACGCCAGCCGCCAGGTCGTCGTCATGCCGAAGCTGCTGTTGTCGTCCTCGCGCACCGAGGCGGTGCCGTAGAGCCGGGGGAGAATGACCGTGTGCAGCTCGGCGAACCCGGCGCGGTTGCGGACCTCCGGGGTTATGCCCAGATTGGCGAGCCGGTCGGTCTGGTCCTCGAGTCCTAGCACGACGGTGCGATCCTGGCCGAGATGCAATGTCCCCAGCCAATTGAGCTTGGTGCGGTCGCCCGAAAAGGTCGACGGCACGTTGGTCGGGTCGATGTCGGTGTTGCTGCGGTTGAAATGGACATAGGTGACGCCGAACTTGTTTTCCAGATCGCCGTCGAACGACAAGAGCTTGGTCTCGCCGCGGGTGAAGAATTCATGCACCTGGGTCATCGACTGGGTGCCCTCCGGCACGCCGGTGAAAGGCGGCACCGAAAAGGTGTCGGTGGTGGAGCGGACCAGCGAATCGACATAGCGCCCGACCAGGCTGACGCTGAAATTGTCGGTGAGATCGGCGCCGGCCTTGCCCGAGAAGGTGCGGTTGCTGTTGAAGTCGTCGTTGCGCGCCTCGCCCGGCGCCAGCGCATAGCTCGGCGTCACCGGCAGATCGGCGGTGCGCAGATGGACGAAATTGAAATCGTAATTCGCGCGGCCCTGCGAGCCGCTGACCCCCGCCGCCTGGTTGAAGGTCGCGAACGAGCCGCCCTCGGCCATGGCGGTGGCGAGCATTGGCCCGGAGCCCTGCTTGGTGATGATGTTGATCACGCCGCCGATGGCATCCGAGCCGTAAAGCCCGCTCTGCGGCCCGCGCAGCACCTCGATCCGCTCGATGTCCCAGGCCGGGATCTGGCTAAAATCGAACGAGCCGTCAGGCGTGCTCGGGTCGTTCACCTCCATACCGTCGATCAGCACCTTGGTGTGGTTGGAATCGGCGCCGCGGATGAAGACCGAGGTCTGGCCGCCCGGACCGCCGGTCTGTACCAGGTTGAGGCCGGGCACGTCCTTGAGCGCGTCGGGCAGGGTGCGCTCCTGCTTGCGCTCGATGTCGTCCGAGGTGACGACCGAAACCGAATTGCCGATCTCGTCCAAAGGCGTCGGGAAAAGGGTCGGGGTCACCACGATGGGCTGCATCGTGCCGAAGGCGGAATTGTCCTGCGCCCAGGACGGGCCGGCGCAACTCAGGCAAGCGAACAAGACGGCGCTAAGCCGTTGAAAAAAAACGGGATTCTGGAACATGGGCGGACTCTCGCGGTGTCGTGACACGTCACCGCGAACTGAAGTCCACCTCCGGCGGGATCAACCCCGCCAAAAGCCGGTCTTCTCATCGGTGCACCCCGCCCGACGCGCTCGCACGTGACCACGGCCGATGGCAGGTCTCCTGGCTCGCGGGTCGGTGCTTGGACCGCCTTCCCGGGGGAGAGCCCCAGTGGCTTCGTTGGTCCGCGCTCGCCGCTTACAGTTGCGGGGGCAGCCGCGGCATTGCGCATTCGGCCGGATGAAAGCCTGGCGCGCGCACCGCATTCCCTTTTGATCCCCTCTCGGGAACCATCGCCTCAAGCCTGCCGATGGACGGCATTCGAGTCAAGCGCCGCGCGTCTGGCTCCTCTGCGCGGGCGCTTCTTGCGCCGCATGTTGCGCTGCATTAAAAGAAACCCGCCATCGCGGGATCAGGACCATGTCGCTCGTCGCCGAACGTCTCAAACGCATCAAGCCGTCGCCGACCATCGCGGTGACCGACAAGGCGCGCAAGCTCAAGGCGGCCGGGCGCGACATCATCGGCCTGGGCGCGGGCGAGCCCGATTTCGACACGCCGCAGAACATCAAGGACGCGGCCAAGCGCGCCATCGACAAGGGCGACACCAAATACACCCAGGTCGACGGCACGCCGGCGCTGAAACAGGCGATCTGCGCCAAGTTCAAGCGCGAGAACGGCCTCGAATACACGCCCGATCAGATCAGCGTCGGCGCCGGCGGCAAGCAGGTGCTGTTCAACGCGCTGCTGGCCACGGTCAACCCCGGCGACGAGGTGATCGTGCCGGCGCCCTATTGGGTGTCCTACACCGACATCGTCGAGCTGGCCGAAGGCAAGCCGGTGGCGGTGGTGGGGCCGGAGAACAACGGCTTCAAGATCAGGCCCGAGGATCTCGAGGCGGCGATTTCGCCCAAGACCAAGTGGCTCACCCTCAACTCGCCCTGCAACCCCACCGGCGCGACCTACAGCGCCAAGGAGCTGAAGGGCCTGACCGATGTCCTGCTCCGGCACCCGCATGTCTGGGTGCTGACCGACGACATCTACGAGCACCTGTTCTACGGCGATTTCGAATTCGCCACGGTGTGCGCGGTCGAGCCCAAGCTCTATGCGCGTACGCTCACGCTCAACGGCGTCAGCAAGACCTATTCCATGACCGGCTGGCGCATCGGCTATGGCGGCGGCCCGCAGGAGCTCATCGCGGCGATGGCGGCGCTGCAATCGCAATCGACCACCAACCCGAGCTCGATCTCGCAAGCCGCGGCGGTCGAAGCCTTGAACGGGACGCAGGATTTCGTGCCGCGCAACCGCGCCACCTTCCGCGAGCGACGCGATCTGGTGGTGGCGGGCCTGAACCGCTGCGCCGGTCTGCGCTGCGCCGTGCCCGACGGCGCGTTCTACGTCTACCCCTCCTGCGCCGGCGCCATCGGCAAGCAGACGCCGCAAGGCAAGGCGATCAAGAGCGACGGCGACTTCGTCGAATACCTGCTCGAAGCCGAAGGCGTGGCCGTGGTCCCGGGCGCGGCTTTCGGCCTGTCGCCCTATTTCCGCCTGTCCTACGCCGCGTCCAACGCGGCGCTGGCGGAAGGCTGCAAGCGCATCGAACGCGCCTGCGCCGCGCTGAAATAGTCCCTCTCCGCACGGCCACGGCTTTCGATTAGACTGTCCGGCCAAAGCCAAGGCGGGGGCCAAGTCTTAGGGAGATTCGGGCCGTGCAACTCACGCCATCCCAGGTCGCGGAATTCGAGGAACAGGGCTATCTGTTCCTGCCCGCGGTGTTTTCGGCCGAAGAAATGGCGCTCATCCGCGACGAGCTGCCGGGCATCTTCGCGCAGAAGCGGCCGGAGGTGATCCACGAGAAGGATTCCACTTCGCCGCGCAGCGCCTTCTACGTCCAGACCTGGAACCCGGTATTCGAGGTTCTGGCGCGCCATCCGCGCCTGGTCGAGCCCGGCGTGCAGCTCTTGGGCTCCGACCGGCTCTACATGCACCAGTTCAAGATCAACGCCAAGGCGGCGTTCGACGGCGCGGTGTGGCAATGGCACCAGGATTACGCCACCTGGTTCAACGACGACGACATGCCGACGCCGCGCGCCATGAACATCGCGCTGTTCATCGCCGAAGCCAACGAGTTCAACGGCCCGCTGATGTTCATCCCCAAAAGCCACCGCAAGGGAAGGCTTCCGGCCGGCCACGACGTCACCACCACCAGCTATCCGCTCTGGACCTGCGACAACGAGACCATTTCGCGCCTGGTGGCCGAGGGCGGCATCGTCGCGCCCCAGGGGCCGCCGGGCTCGATCCTGCTGTTCCACGGCAATCTGGTCCACGCCTCGGGCTCGAATTTGACGCCGTGGTCGCGCTGGATTCTCTATCTCTCGCTCAACCGCTGCGACAACGCCATCCGCCGCTTCAAGCGCCCGAGCTGGATCGCCAACCACGACTTCACGCCGATTGCCATGCTCGGCGACGACTGCCTCGCCGATTACGCGCGGCGCAAACGCAGCGCGGCCGAGTAGCGCGATGAATCTCCACGCGCTGCTGCAGGAACGCGCCGCGGCCGGCAAGCCGTTGCGCGTCGGGCTGATCGGCGCCGGGAAATTCGGCGCCATGTTCCTGGCCCAGGCGCGGCGCATGCCCGGCATCCATATCCTGGGCATCGCCGATCTGGCGCCGCAACGCGCGCGCGACGCGCTGGCGCTGGTCGGCTGGGTGCCTGAATCTTATGCCGCGACTTCGCTCGACGACGCGCTGGCGCGCGGCGCGACCTTCATCGGCGACGACGCGCCGGCGCTAATCCGCCATCCGGCGCTCGAAGTGGTGATCGACGCCACCGGCAATCCGCCTGCCGGCATTGCCCATGCGCGCGCGGCGATCGCCCACGGCAAGCACATCGTCATGGTCAATGTCGAAGCCGACGCACTCGCCGGTCCGCTGCTGGCGCGCGAGGCGCGCCAGGCCGGGGTGGTCTACAGCCTCGCTTATGGCGACCAGCCGGCGCTGATCGCCGAACAGGTCGATTGGGCGCGCGCCTGTGGGC
>Ga0209006_10002926_pt1 | contig 15541 bp, 20 predicted proteins | sample JacPin_JW_Ref_O2_FD_188567 | JGI IMG/M metagenome (GOLD analysis project Ga0209006, IMG submission 188567) | Forest soil microbial communities from Algoma, Ontario, Canada - Jack Pine, Ontario site 1_JW_Ref_O2 (SPAdes) (version 2) | ecosystem: Environmental > Terrestrial > Soil > Boreal... | reverse complement strand
CGGTCATCACATTCAATGGACAGCTGGTTCTGCAGGTTGTCCCCTTTTTCTAAGCATCGACCAAGTAGTGTTCCGAGAACAGTGACGCAGAACACGGTATCGGGGACAATGTGAGAAACTTTTGATGTGATAGGACCACGTAGACTCCATTTGGGGTGGTAACTGGGACAGTATCAGACCGAGGGTACAGGAAACAACGGAAAGGCTCGCCTGGTATCGGCGAATGAATGTTGGAATGAATCGCCCCTGATACTTTCGAAAAAGGAATTGTAGATAATGGGCCATGCCGAGGGGGGGTTGGCAGGCTCTGCCAGATTATTCTGTCGATCACAAACAGCAGCGGAGAAATGGAGGGCACGAACGACAAGAACAAAGTCGAGGTCGTTGTCAGTATTATCGATTGTGAAATGGACAGGAAGCATACTCCGAAACAGGCGACTTGTTGCATCGATCTGGGTGTCTGTGATGCAAACACGAAGACATCTCTGCGCATTATCAGATTCCTGTAATTGCAGCTCAGTGGAGAGGGCTGAAACTGTGTCAGATGAGCTTACTTTGTCAAGTGTCCAGCTGGGAACCCGGGGATGCAACCATGGATCTAAGATTGGAGAGAAAGACGGAGGAGGTATACCTCGAAAGTCACAATTTCGCGATTGAAGCCAATTGGCTGCAGCGTCTTCATCATATGCGAGTCTGCGATCCAGTGAAGTCTGGATGACACAGGGAGATGGATCCTACATACTGACGGGCTGGATCATCCAAAGACACAGGGTAGAAATGATCACCCATTTGACGAGGGAGGACTTATATGTAGCAAGGTAGATGACACGACTCAGATGAACTGAGGGAGTATTAGTTCAGAACCTTGAAGGTAACCTTAAAGTTGGCATTATAAGGTTCAATACTGCGGCCTTAAACAGAAACCTGGTTTCAGCGTGATGACCACTCGATATTCGTGATCTGCTGCATACAATGAGGCTCAGGCCTGGTTGTGAGTTTTGTGACGGTAAAAGCACAGCGATCGATAACAACGATGGCGATCGATAACAACGACGAATGACTCCATTTATCATGAATCCCTCACCGATCCGCACACCACAACCTTCATCAGTCACGCCGCAGCGGCGGCTACGCCCAGACCCGGAGAATCCATGTCTCCTTTTGTGAGCTGAGCGCCTATCGTTCTATAAATTAACTGGCAAGTTGCTGTGTCTTTGTTCTCTTGACCTGTCCTTAATCATGTCTCGCAAACCCTGTCGTTTTTTCAGCACACCCAGGGGCTGCCGCTTGAGTGAAAAATGCCCATTTTCACACAATAATAGGTCATCTTCACCGATACCATCTCCTTCAAATGGAACGGCGCCACAACGGGGCCATTCATCTCAACCACACCCAAAAGCACCTCCCGGGATTTGCAATTTCTACTGGAGAACAGGTGCTTGCAATCGCGAGTTTGCCTGTCGTTTCAGGCACACGAAAGAGAATACAACTGCCCATGATCCCCAAGTACCGCAGCATAACGCAACCTCGTCCGCTTTTGATGCGATTGCCCCGTATCTTACCGAGGCTGGATTAGCCAAAGTTGCCGGAACTGGAACAGATATCTTTTCCTCCATTAGCGATAACCCAATTTCTCCCCAACTAGCTCATAATCATCTCAAGAGGTTTCTCCACAATGACTATCATTTCAAGTCTACCTTTGAGGTCTACGCATTCTTAAAAGTTCTGACCGGCGCTACCTCCACCAATTCTTCCTGGGTGTGTTGAACTATGTTCGGGCAATTGTGTTGCTTCTAACCATATCGTTCTAATACAGACATCTGAAGATGGGCAGGTTTGTATGATTCTGACTAGCCATGTATTTGACTCACAGGTCCTCTTTTTCAGCTATTTCTTTCCATCATTGCATCGGTTAGTCCCCAATTCTTCGAACTTGATTCCAGTGCCATTTTACGTCCACCTGCTACAGGACAATGCACTTTTACGGATTGGTGACATCCTTCGCTGGGAACCCATTTCCATGCGAGCAGGATCCAGTAGGACAACCTTGTCTTTCCAAAGGGGATTCTTGCCATTACTTAAGGTCTGTCTCCGGTCTTTTTAGGAGCTTTTTTACAAGTTACATTCCTCTGAAATAGTACTTTTCCTCCGAATTCGTGGTGAAGAGCATTTTGCATCACAAAGTCAAGTCTGCACTCCTTTGTTTTTCCTCATATGGACCCTCCTATTCATCTTCCTTCAGTGCCCTTTACCAGCAAGTCATGGACAACTTCGAACGGTTCGCGGGGGTCATTGAAGAGTGTCTGGATCACGCTATTTCCGACAAGTCATTTAAAGATCCACAAGATACGACTTCTCCCATGGGCTGCGAAGTGATCGCCTTTCTCATAGGCGTAGTTTTCCAGTATGTAATTTCCTTTACGTTCTTGATCAAGTTTTGAATCATCACTTTCTTGAAGGTGTCTAACTCGTTTCAAGAATGCAGTAGCAACAGAACCGCGACTAGCCTCTCTTGTACGCAAGATCCCGGAATGGATGGATGCCTGGGTTCGAGGAATCTCCTCGGTACCTCCTGCATTTGATTATCCCCCCAAATCAGTATCCCTGCCCGGTCATGAGCATATGGTGCATAGCCTTCGGGCCAAGATTGACCGGTGTATAGCAATAGTCGACCGTGAAGGGAACAAAATCAACCGTTCTATCCAATCTAGTTTCTCTGCTACAAAACAGAAGATCTTGGCGAACGAAGGAATCGTTGCGGCACTCCGCAATACCTACGAAGGACCAGGAGAACTTCGGCCACAGGGACCTCGGCACGACAACGATTTCGTTGATATACAGCAGATTCGCACCGCTCCGACTCACGAAGAGCTCACGTCGTCACACGTACCCTACTTGCCAGCGAATTTATATGACGCACCACATCATTTACCCGCAGAATGCATGGAGAGACTATTGGACATTCAATTTCGTCTGCTCAGGGAAGAGCTCACGTACGTTTATCTCATTCACAGTACTCAGCGCTGGCTGATATGTGCTATTTAGCTCTTCACTCCGTATCTCAGCACAACTAGTTCGAGACGATCTTAGGGCATCACCATCGAAGACCCGCCTATCAGGCATATTAGAAAATCGTGGAGGCAAATACCGCGGATTCAATGTTGGACAGGACAGTATAATGTTCAATGTCTACACCAATGTCAAGTTTTCCTCGTTGGTTCCTGATCGCCGTGGCATATCCCTTAGCCTGTCGATCGATGCCCCTCCTGGTCGTGCTCGATCAGCACAGTCAAGGGTCCGCGCCAACTATTGGGACACTGTGGGCAAAAAAAGATTGATGCAGGGAGGTCTCGTCGCTCTGGTCTGGAAAAGCGGGACCAATATTGATGTCAACCTTGGTATCATCGCCAGTTCCTTACGCGATCTCACTGATTCCGCAAAACGTCACAACGAGCGCTTAGACCTGCGTGTTGTATTCTTTGATTCGAATATCGAATTGCGAATACTTGAGATTCTCAAACGTCCTGGCGAAGGAAACAGAACCGTTCTCCTTCTGGAGTCTCCTGTAATGTTTGAAGCTATCCGACCTTTCTTGGAGGCTCTTCGTGTGGAGCCGGAATCCGTCCCATTCGCCAAATACCTCGTCCACCACGCACCAGCCATTTTTAAAACTTTGAAGATCAATCCTCCGAGATACGCTTTGATGCCAGGATTCAGCTATGAACTCTCCTCGTTGTTCCCAGAGGAGGCAGGTGTTCAGGAGCTACGAATGATTGTTACCAACCCCAACTCTGTTGAAGCAGCCCGTCAAGAGTTGAGGAGAAGTCGTTTAGATCCAAGCCAAGCTGACGCTATCGTTGATGCATTGACTCGAGAATTGTCGCTCATTCAAGGGTGAGGACTTTGTTCATGTTACCCTGACCGATATGCTAAGTGACTCTATAGACCTCCCGGCACAGGAAAGGTGAGACTGATATCCAACTCACTGAGATATACGGCAGACTAACATTGGTTAAAAAGAGTTTCACAGGAGTGGAGCTCATTCGGGTATTGCTAGCGAACAAGATACGTCCGATCCTCATGATTGCCTTCACGAATCATGCATTGGATCATTTGCTGTGCTCTGTTCTCGATGCTGGTATAACAACGAAAATTGCCCGCCTTGGTTCTCGATCGGCGGATGAGAGAATTTCAGAATATTCTATCGAAACCCTGGAGATGGTTGCTGGGCAATCGCGTTTGAATCATACGCTTGGTCAAAATTACCGAAGCCTGAAAGTCGTCGAGGAGGACATCAAGAAACTGATGCAGCAATACAAGGAGACCTCGGTAGATTCGGAAGACATTCTTCAGTACATAGACCTTCAGTATCCGGAGCACTCCGAGCATATCATTGTGCCACCTCGTTGGATATCCCTTCTCCATTCTTTGTCGTTGGTGTCCAATAACGACGATGCCAATGCTTGGCACCACGTTGGCCGAAACGGGCGACAAAGTGATCTGGAGGACAACACCATCTATGCTTATTGGCTAATGGGAGAAGATCTGCTCTTTATCCAACGGCGGCCACAAGATATTCCATCTCCTATGGTGCCACCTGTGAAGCAAGTTGTTACACGTCAAAATATGTACACACTCTTGTCCGAAGAAGACGTGGATTCCGGCGATACATCGGAGTCGGAAGATGACGAGAGCGACACTGAGATCGATATCCCTCCAGAAGAGCAGTGGCAACATGAAGTGATCTACTCTCCTTCCCATAATGATTTGTCCCTGGCTCCAGTTTCATCACCAAACGATCAGGTCTCATCTGACGACAAGACATCGTCCAACGAAGAAGCTCCACCCATTTCTATGGCTAATTCGCTCCAACTGTCTGACATACAAGACCCGGAGGTATTCTTTTTGGCACATGGTTATCATGGAATCCCTTCTGTGCCCTCCTTGGATCGTTCTCTGGAAGATCTCTTAGACCTTGGTCAAATGTGGACTTTGGCATTGCCTGAGCGAAGGCGACTCCACGATTTTTGGACAGAAAGAATACAGGTCGATTTACATCAAACCCGGTTACAGGTACACATCCCATGACTGAATTGACGCACAGCTGACAGGAATGTATCTGTAGGAGTTCGAGAGACTTCGTGAGCGGCATGAAAAGGCACTCAAGGAGTACAATGAAGGTAAAGACGAGGTCAGTTGTCCTCCATCGACAGATGTCGCAATCCATGTAATAATTATGACAGGAGAGACGTCAGCTCCTCAGGAACGTGGACATTGTGGGATGTACCACTACAGGTCTGTTTTATCTTTCCTTTTTGCCGCCGTTTCTGATGCTTGTCATTAAATATAGGTGCTGCTAAATTAACATCACTCCTAGATGTAGGTTCATTATGGTCGTTAGTCTTTAATTTCTCATATTTCTCCCTATCAAGGGTTTGGACCCCCGTGTTATGCTCATCGAAGAGGCTGGCCAAGTTCTCGAAGCACATGTGCTTGGCAGCCTAGTGCCATCAGTCGAACATCTTATCATGATTGGTGATCCCCTTCAGCTTCGCCCGACCCTCAACAATTTTTGTGAGTATTGTATATCAGGTGTTCATCAGGGTCCTTACGGTTTTCCAGCTCTCTCTATGGATAACCGCAGGGGTCGTGAATTATACAGATTCGACATGTCATTGATGGAGCGACTTTCCACTTCTGGTCTGGCTATGTCACAAATAGACGTGCAGCGTAGGATGAGGCCCACGATTTCTGATCTCATCCGGTATGTCAAGCTAAGCAGAGATATAGCTTGTCGCCACTGTATATATTTAATACTTCGCCAGGAAAACTCTTTATCCAAATTTGCAGGATCACGACCTTGTCAAGCAGTATCCACCCGTCCGCGGATTTGTGAAGAATGTGTTCTTCCTTTCCCACAATCACCGAGAAAGTGGAGGAGCGGAAGATTCAGAAAGCAGGTACAATACTTATGAGGTGAGTTTCACAATCATAGTAATAACCGCAACACTGAATGGATGTTAAAAAGGTCAACATGATTAAAGACTTGGTACTGTACCTGTTACGGTGCGACCTTTGCCATGCCGTCACCTACTCCAAACATTAACTCCCTGGTATTTAGGCAAGGTTGTTACTCTCAGGAAGGGGATATTGTTGTGTTGTGTGCCTATCTTGGACAACTTGCAAAGGTTCGGGATGCGTTGTCCAACTCTGAAGTTGCTGTTGTCATAGATGAGCGCGATCAAGTTGCACTTGACGAACGGTCGCGTGATGATGATGAAGATGACGACGGGAAAGATACTTTCCTCAACGTAGAACGCGTCCCAGTTTCCAAACGCGTAAAGTTGGATTACTTCTGGGCCAAAATATTTATCAACGTGTTTTCTGATAGGTTCGAATCCGCACGGTAGACAACTATCAAGGTGAAGAAGCCAAGGTATGTAGTATCACTCAGTTTATTTAGGCGCTCACATTTCATCCAGATCGTCATACTTTCACTGGTGAGAAACTCTGGGGTTTCTGATGAAGATGCAGAACTTTTGGGTCACTCGTCGGCTGTCCGCCACAACATTGGTTTTTTGAAGGCGAGTACTATATCTGTGGGGACCCTCATTTGTCATGCTGATGTCGTCTTTTCGCCCAACTCAGTCCGAAAACCGTACTAACGGCAAGTTTTGGCGGTCTTCTATGCCCACGTTCACTGACTTAGCGTCTCGTGTCAGTCGCCCTCTCCCGCGCTCGCGAAGGGTTGTTTATTCTTGGCAACTCCCTTAACCTATCGTCAAGAAGTCGCATGTGGAACTCCGTCATCGAAGAGCTCAGAAAGCAAGAAGCTGTAGGAGACGCTTTCCCAGTAGCATGCCATCAACACCCGGATACAATTACATACGTGTCGCAACCCGGGAAACTCCAGGGTATTGCCCCCGATGGTGAGTTATCACATACGGCTTTCCACAGCGCCGAGGTCATTATCTATAACAGGGGGATGTTTGAAGAATTGTAACTTCAAACTCACATGTGGTCACCTTTGCGGGTATAAAGTGAGTTACCTTGGCTGTTGGGTGCACGGAGGCTGAGCCGTTGATTTTATAGTGCCATCCAGATGACCCAAACCATGTTACTGTATCGTGTTCTCGTCGTTGTCTCCGTCTTTGCGCGAGAGGCCATCCGTGTGAAAAACAATGCTTTGACCCGTGTGGTGACTGTCAGTTTCCCGTGTCCGATGTTCGCCTTCCTTGTAATCACATCAAACCTTCCGTCCCATGGTGAGCGCTCATACATGAATAAGACAACAGATCGATTCAAATTGATAAAAATCATAGTTATCTTATGGACAATCTTGCGGAAGTTTTCTGCAACACTGTGGTCACAAAACAACTTCCGAACTGCGAACATACCGCAGACTTGGAATGTGCTGCAGATCCAAGCGAGCATCGCTGTCGTTCACCCTGTGGCGGAATCATGGCATGCTGTGGTCGGGATTGTTCCTCCCAATGTCACAATTGTCAACAGCAAAATGAGACCAATACCGACCGAGACCAACATGCCAGGGTTGCGCATCATCCCCATCCATGTCAGAAAACTCTTTTCTGCCAACATCAGTGCCAGTTGTCTTGCTCTCAAGAGCACCGGTGCACAACGCAATGCAACAGGCCATGTCGCCAGCAATGTCCTCATGCACGGTGCAGAAAAACTTGTTCTAATCCTTGTACCCCTTGCCAAGAGCCTTGTAAATGGTGAGTTCAAATAAACATTGTTAACTGTAATGATACACATCGCGTTTTCAGGATATGCCCTCATTATGCATGTCCTGTGCCATGCGGATCTGTCCGTAGTCTCCTCTTTTAACCCGCTTATTCCAGCTGACATACTGTATTGACACAGGTCTGCTCTCGTCTGCCCTGTGATAGGAGATGCGAGAAACAACTCAAGTGTGGACATCGTTGTCCCTCTGGTATGGTCCAGTTCGCTCATAGATGTGCAACACTAAGTTCAATTGTCAACAGTATGCGGAGAGGATTGTACGATTCAGGTGTGCCCTATGTGTGCTACCAACGAGGTCAAATCACAGGTGGTCGACCTTGTAATGCATCGAACGCTGGATGAAATCAACCTGGAAGAAGAAACACTGGACGAACTCCTCATTCGAATCCCCAACTGTCGACACGTATTTACTGTGGAAACCCTCGATGGACTTTGTCACATGAATGACTACTACAGCACAGACGGAGTTAGTGGGAAATGGTTGGGACTCCAAGCGCCGCCTGATGGATTCCAGAAGCCTCCGGTCTGTCCAACCTGTCGCGCCTCAATCACTTCGCCCCGTTATGGACGCATCTTCAAACGTGCGGACTTGGACATCTTGGAGCTGAACACAATGGGCCGCATGTTGAGGGCACTCGATAATGTTTGTGGTTCCTGGCAATCGTTCTCGAAAGAAGAAGCGGAGAAGATCTTGACCGCGGCGAACGTCGATCCCGGTCGAATTTCATCCTCCCCCAAGGAGCAGAAGTCACGAATAAAAGCACGAGCAAAGGCAACGAACAAAGACCGGCGTATCACTGCTGTCTCAGTTCAGTCCATCAATCCAGGTAACAAGGAGTTTCACAGCGTCTCCCCCGCCGTTGCTGCGGTATGGAGAACTGCCACAAAAGAGCTCATGGAATCATACCGCCGAGCTTGTGACATAGCAGCAACACGTTCGGCACACGTAAACGCTTGGGATGCAGCATTCTCGTGTCTGTATAACCAGGAAATGGAGCGTTCCTTATCGGATCCCAGACATGCGCCTAGACGACCAGAAGAACATGCAATGCGAGTGGCGAGAATGAGTGTAGGTCAACCCCAACCTCGCGCGGATAAGAGGTACGCGGTCGAGGCGATTTGGGCCACGCTGGAGATCAGATTGACACTAGCTCAACTCGCTCGAACCTGGCTCAAGGTCAAATGTGAAACTAGGAAGTCGTATCCAATCGAGCATCGCCAAAGCTGGGGGTCGTACACGACATTTTTGTTCGCCACATGCGCTGCCGATGCTCAGATAGCCTTCGATATCGCGAAAGACTCCGACTCTCGACGTCAGATGACGATAACATCTCTCTTGCTGTGGCGGATCGGCTTGGAAAGGTTCAGTTTCAACGTGGAGTTGTTGCAGCATTGCAACCGGATGATAGAGGAGCGAGCGAATTTAATGACCACTACCTCGGCGAAGATTGCTGATACCAAAAAAGAAATGGTGGCGGTTCTGAAGGACCATCTGGCCATCAAGCGCTCCGCAGAGAAACTCGCCGAAGAAGAAATTTGGCTAACCAGCAACTTTACAAGCAAGGCCATCACACTTCTCACCGAATGGCAGAAGCTTGAGCGCGCTCTGCGCTCCCAAACATTTTATCAACCTGTATCCCTTGAAGAGCAGATGGCCATCGTCAAATCTTTTAAATTTTGTGAGTTTCAAGCCCCAGGGGGATTTCTCGGACTTACCGGACATACAGCTCACACTGGGCATTTCTACAACTGCCCCAATGGGCATACGTATGTGATTGAAGATGTACGTTCCTCATTCTGGTGTGGAAGATGATATTTAGGGTGTTATTCTATCTAGTGTGGTGGTGCGGTGTCACGATCATCATGCCCTGAATGTGGGGCAAGCATTGGAGGGTCCAACCATACTCTCGAATCCACGAACACTCGGGCGATGGAACTTGAAGGCATAGCTCAACAACAAGGATCCCAGCGAAGCCCGTGGTCATGGGGAGTCTGACGTCGTCGTTGGTGCGGTGATCTTCAGAGGGTTGTAAAGTCTAGAAACACATGTAACACAGTGCAAGCGAAGTGGCGGAAGCCTTGGAATATTACAGCCTCAATCTTGGCACATGACAAAATCAATGTTGCTTTAGCCGTAAGCCATCGTGTTCCAGCAAGCTCGGTAGTAAAATTTATATCTAACCTTGGGCAAGATGAGACTGGAGAGCCAGCGCGAGTCTAGGGCGAGATCTGTGGTGAATTTGCTGCTGCGAGCTCGCAGATGATCATCATCACATTTGGCTCAAAAAAAAAACGCGCGTAGTCATGTGATACTTCGATGTCTTTGCAAGGTCTAATTTCTGGCTCAGAATGTGCTGCATCGTCGAACCCACTTTCGCAGGTCCTCAAACACTCTGAAGGAGATCGCAGTCTTCAGAAGGTACGTTGCCTTCCCAGTTTTCTTCAAAAACAGAACTTAGGCCTTCCTGTAGGACAAAGTTGCTGGCTCTTCTGCTCGAGTGGGTTTTGCATCCCATTGCATCTTCGTCACCGATACTTAGGTGTATGTAAGCTTCATCGTCTTCCTGGAACATCTGTGGCGAACGAACATGAACTTGCCCTTGCCCGTCAATTTTTCGATGGCAACGCTGGCGCTGGCGCCACTTTCGCCCTCCCTCAACATTTTCCTCCTGCAGAAGTACTCCGAATGGAGGAAATGAATAGACGAGGGATTGGTCTAAATGAAGCTTGGGGGGCTGATCATCAGGATTCCCGTGTGCTCAGCTTGAACGGCAGTTGGGCAAACGAATTTGGAAATACTACTCAAATCTCCCCCGCTAGTTCTTCTGTGCAACACAGCGCGATCAGTCAATCAGAGCGTGCGTTAACAGTTTGTCGCTTGTTGATACAAGAGACTCATGTTTATAGCAAGTCCAACGCAGGCCTCCCTACCTATCCTCCGGTCTATTGAGTAACGTAGCACCCATGGGCATGTACGGCGGGATGCATATGGGTCCCAATTTGTACCAAGAAAATTACTGGGCGACTCTGGACCAAGTTAAGGGCAAAGGGAAAAGCCGAGATGTGGATTTCGAAGCAGCGTTTGCACAGGTGGCAGCATCACTACCCCCTTCGCAAACAGAGACCCAAAAAATCGTAGAAGTGGACAATGAAGTGGCAAGTATAGCGGAAACTCTCGAGAACGCCACATTAGAAGAGCATCCGTCAACGCAAGAAAATCTCGCCCAATGGGAAGCCGAATTCAATCAAATGATGAACACTCAACGGGAGGAATCCGACGACGATTACGGTGCTCTCATGCAGCAAGCCTGGGAAAATGGAATCGGTGACTATCGGGAAGATGGGCTGGCAGAACCTCAAAAGTTTGATAACGAGGGTTTACCGATCTTGGGGGAATATGTTTTCGGTATGATTGTTTCTTCCTATTCCAGTTCCAACTGCAATCGTATCAAACATATGGCCATCAGAGCTAGATAACAAATATCTTGGACCGTCTACCGCCACTCGCTCACCGCTCAGTGAAGCCAAGGCACTGCTGGAACAGAATGGGTCTCTAACGGAAGCTGCATTGTTATTAGAGGCTGCTATACAGCAAGGTGAGCTTGGCGAAGGTGGGTACGAAGCGTGGGTTTTGCTAGGAGAGACAAAGAACATGGATGAGCGTGAGGATGCAGGAATGCGAGCTCTCGCTGAAGGCGTTAAAAGAGCAGACGCAGCAGGTACTCCGGGCCCTGGCATGCTGGTGAGCAACATGAGCGTTTTCGTAATCGGATAGCTGGTGGTTAATATTTTACTTAGTCCTTGGCCATATCTTATACGAATGAATCGTTCGAAAAAGCAGCTCACATCACGCTCCTACGGTGGCTGAGGGCCCGATTCCCTTCTCATCCGATACCAGAAGATACTTTGAAGGCAATGCCCACGAACGCGTCCTGGGATACGCACTCGCGAGTGACCGATGCATTCATCAGCTTAGCTCGTCACCAGCATAGTGAAGGATACATGGACCCAGATGTCCAGATCGGTCTGGGTATCTTATTCTATAGCAATGGGGAATACGACCGGGCGAAGGATTGTTTCGAAACTGCGCTGTCTGTGCGACCCAAGGTGAGCGCGGAGATGGCATGAGCAAACTGAGATGCTTGCTAATCATCTTCCACCAGGACTATGTTTTGTGGAATAGATTAGGCTCCTCTCTTTCCAACGGGAGTAAACCTGAGGAAGCTCTGGGTGCGTATCGAGAGGCGCTTCAGCTAAGACCTAGCTATACTCGCGCAATTTATAACGTTGGTGTGGCATGTACGTACACGAAGGTTCCTTTTCGGGCTCGAACATCTACTTACGAAAAGTTGTTTTCGCTCAGGTTTGAACATGGGTGCACACAGGGAAGGGGCGGAACACTTCTTGAGTGCGTTGGCAATGCAAGAGTCGATTGGAGGGGAGTCGAGTCAACAACTATGGCACACCCTCCGGCGTGCATTTCTATTGATGGTGGGCGTCATCGTGTAGCAACTCTTGCAACTTGGAAAGCTGACAAATTATCTGTATGGAAATATGTAGGACCGTCCAGATCTGGTGGACTTGACTAACACTGACCCTCGGACTAACTTGGAGGAATTCCGCAAAATGGGTTTTGACTTTTAGATAGAACTATCCTACATACCGCTGGCGTTTACATACGTCCCCCGGAATGCTGAACCTGTGAGATGGCACCTTGCTGCCAGTGAACACTGCTCAACGACCATTGAACGACATCGTTACCACAAGTAGTTTTCATCGTCTGCTAAAAGTTGGGTATAGCTACTTTTGTGAATTGGCGAGATTGCCAGCCGCCGTTGTAAGAGTTGACCCTTGCCGATTCAAAGACACCGCACTAGTACCACCCTGAAAGAAGGTGCATGCGGCATTCAATAAACAATCTTTTCGTTATTGGAAACCCAAAAAGTGACTGAGACCAGGTTGCCCAGCCGGAGAGGAGAGCATCTGTGAAACCTAATATTATAATTTCGCCTTTTGCTCGTGGATGATTCGCAAAACGCCGACGGCTATTGTCCGCCTAGTTTCGACAAGTTCTGAACATGCGTGCCATGGCGGTCAGCTGAGAACACTATCTTGAAGGCCAAGCTTCGGAGAGCTTCATATCTTATTGATCTTGCTTCCAGGTGCAACCCTTCCTTGGAGTGGGAATCAGGGGACCTCCCTGAAGAATGCTGCATTGTCAACGAAGGACGAGAGCACCTCACGGTCTTGACTTGATTGCGCTTCTTCTCTGGGACTACGGAACTTGAACATGCAGCGGGCATCCATTACCCGACGGCTTTATTTGCTATCGCAATTTGTGCTGAGACCACCCGCCAGCATAGGTATGCACACCGTAATTCTTCGTGTCCAATGAGATGCAGAAGTTTCAGGATGCTTCGCGTTCCCCACTCATGTATGCGGTCAACCATTCATATGCTTTTTTGTCATTGCATCATTATATCTTATTGCCTACATAAGGCATTCATAAAGACATTCAGTTGCAAGGTGTATGGTTACGATACCTGCAAGTGATCAATGTTTACTTCATCATTCCTTGACGATGGTAGATAACTTCAAGTGAATGCATTGTCAAACGACCGTCATTATCGGAAAGTCAGGTCCCGAATTGATTTCTGACCGTGGTGAATCGAATGGACACCATACGTCGCAGTAAAGAAACCATGCGTGTGGATTGATTGACGAACTTTTGGTTTGGCACGTGCCATGGATTTATGGCGCACGGCGCACTGTACTCCTGCTACATAGTTCCTTCGCGAGTCCGTGGCTTCTTCAGACAGATTGGAAGCGCATCAGGTCGCAGCCCATCGCAATTCCCGTCACGACTGTATGTTGCAGGCATGTACATTTTGGCTTTTTTTTTCTCTTTTTCTGACTCAATGATTTACATAGAATAAATAATCGTTGTTACAGCGTAGACATTTGTGACTTATCAGTGTCGAGCTGACTGGCTCCGATGAAACCGTGAAGCTTGGAATACTGTACTCGTTGTCGAGAAGCAATGATTTTTTCCGACTGGCGTCGCCGGCTCGCCGGCCTAGACGACCCGATTGGGATCAGATCTAAATCTTGCATTAATCGCATGGTGATTTCGATCATTGGAGCCGCGAGAATGGTTGTGAGTGCGTTGCAACCCACAACCACAATATTTGGTTCCTCCCGTCTCACCCCCTATAAAGGCACGCATGTTACCACATCGTTGCCCCAGTCATTCCCTTCCTATCTCTCTCTTTACGTGTTTTCAGCTTAAAGATGTTCCCTTCATCTTCCCTCCTCTCTTTTATTCTCGTAACCCTTGCCGTAGGCTCTTCTGCCGTCCCTCTGGTCGACGTTCCGAAACGAAGCCTCGCGTTTGCTCGGAGTGTCAACTTCTCCAGCATCGTTGCTTCCGACCAAGCCCGTGCCAAGGTTCTCCAGAATCTTGCCTTGGGTAAAGGTAGTAGCCATGATAGGCGCTCCTCTTCGTTCAGCGTAACCAATACTGCAGTAAGAAGTCCCTTCGATTGATGCTATCAATACTTCCATCTAATCGTGTGCGTCGTAGGTTACATACACCGCCAACGTCGGTGTTGGAAGTCCTGCTACTGATTGTGAGTTTCTACTCCAAGACATTCATTTCCGTGACCAAGCTCACATTCTGCTTTTATCTAGACACTCTCCTTATCGACACTGGTAACTGAATTAGATGATCCTATTTGGGACTCAATATTGATGTCCCGATTAGGCAGTTCCAATACCTGGGTCGGTGCCGGGAAGAAATATGTCAAAACGAAGACCAGCAAATCGACTGGTGCAACTGTCGTAAGCAGAGTCAACGCATCTATCACTGCCGTGTCGTTAACCACCTTCACTTACAGACCGTTGACTACGGCTCCGGCTCTTTCTCCGGAAAAGAATGTTGGCATTTACTTGTTTACTTACTTACCAACGTTGTACTGAATCAGAAATGTGCAATCAGTCACCGACACTGTCACCCTATCCTCAAAACTCGTCATTTCCAAACAGTCTATCGGTGTCGCGTCTACATCTACTGGCTTTACCGGCGTTGACGGCATCCTCGGGTCAGTCCTCATTGCAATCAACCGTTCTCTCAAACTGTTCTGACCTCTATCATCAGAGTCGGGCCTGTTGATCTCACTGACCAAACCCTCAGCACAGGAAAAGAGGTCCCCACTGTTTCCGATAACCTCTTCTCACAAGGGACAATCTCTACCGAGGTGCTCGGTATCTTCTATGCGCCCGCGAGCGAAGCTACCAGCACTGGCGAGCTCACCTTCGGCGGCGTCGACTCGTCCAAGACCACTTCCGAAGTCAGTTTCGTTCCCATAACCACCACCAGCCCCGCGAACCAATTCTGGGGTATAGACGAATCTATCACTTACGGATCCCAGAACATCTTGAGCTCAACTGCCGGTATCGTCGATACCGGAACCACCCTCGTTTTGCTAGCTACTAGTTCGTCGTTTCCTTTGCTTCCCTCCTCGCGCCAGTGGGGTCACCAGATCGCTAACACGACCTTTACCATTACTTAGGCGCCTTTGATGCTTACCAACAGGCAACTGGTGCAACCATGGATGAAACCACCGGTCTCCTCACGATAACCTCCTCACAATTTGATGCCCTTCAGCCGCTGAACTTCAACATTGGCGGCCAGACTTACACTCTCAGTGCCAACGCACAGATCTGGCCTCGCTCTCTCAATTCCCAGATTGGGGGCTCCGAAGGCAGTATTTACCTC
>Ga0209006_10002924_pt1 | contig 15554 bp, 9 predicted proteins | sample JacPin_JW_Ref_O2_FD_188567 | JGI IMG/M metagenome (GOLD analysis project Ga0209006, IMG submission 188567) | Forest soil microbial communities from Algoma, Ontario, Canada - Jack Pine, Ontario site 1_JW_Ref_O2 (SPAdes) (version 2) | ecosystem: Environmental > Terrestrial > Soil > Boreal... | reverse complement strand
CCATTCACTCCCGGATTCTAGGGGCGCCGCCGATCATGACCGGGCGCGGAGCCAGTTCTCGCGCCAGTACTGCGGGTGGGCGGCCCAATACTCCGGGAACGGGACGGCTGCCGCGAGAGCTGCGTCCCGGTAGCGCGCATGCTCGGCTACCTGTCCGGGATCGTCGATGGGGTCGGCGCCGAGGAACTGGCCGACGTCGTCGTAGTGGAAGCGCAGGACGACCTGCTCTCCACGGTGAACTTGGATCACCGATTTGCCCGACGCCAGCCTTCCGTCCTTGATCTCGAGATCGAAGATATCCTTCGCCTGGGAAGGATTGCTCGCCACCGGCACGGGCCGCTCAGAGGCTTGCGGACTAAAGACATACCACAGCGCGACGACCAAGAGGAGCGCAGCAGCCGCGAATACAATGGGCTTGACGGGCACAGGCATCTAGTCCTATTAGACACAAAAACCCAGGGTCGAGCGACCTGCCGTGGAAGTATAGTAGACGAAGGTCGAACCCGGGCGAGTGTGCTGGAGTTCTCGCGGGCGTGACCTTACGATGTACCCTGCCTCAAATACCGCTTGGGCAGGGGAGATTGATGCAGACACCGCCGATCGGTATTCGGAGCCTTCTGCTGACCGTCCTGGCGGCAGCTCTGGTCGCCGTGTGCGCAGGATGCCACTCACACGTCGAACTGCCGCCCGTATCGTCCAAGGAATATCTCGACACGGTTTCAGACTTCAACGTCGGCTTGGCGGCCTTGCAGGTGGGCGACGACATCACGGCCGACAAGATGCTTTCGTCGGTGATCCGACTCGCCCCCGGCGAACCGGCCGGCTGGGCGAACTGGGGCGTACTCGCGGTACGTCAACGCAGCTTCGAGGCCGCACGGCAGAGGGTCGCTCGAGCGCTCGATCTTGCCCCCAAGGACGATCGCCTCTACAGCCTGCTCGGCGTTCTGGAGAGCAAAGCCGGCCGGACCAGCGAGGCGGTTGCCGCCTTTCGCACGGCGGCCGCCATCAATCCGCAGGACCTGCGCACCGCCTATTCACTTGCGCAGGAAATCGAGCGTCAGGGCAGCGCGGGCAGCGATGCTGAGGTTGCCCGGCTGATGGAGGGCATTGTGGCCCGACAACCCGACAATTTGGCGGCTTTGCTCGAGCTGAGCCGCATTGCAGCCAAGCGCGGTGACCCACGCGCGTTGACGTCGGCGCTGGCGAGGGTCAAGTCCCAAACCGCCACCTGGCCGGAACCGGTCCGCGCACAATTCGAGCAACTGCAGGCGATGGTGGCAACCGGCGACTTGCGTGCCGCCGGTGCCAGGACAACCATTCTTCGAAATGCCCTGATGCAAGTGCCCGAATATAGGCAAGATCGTTCGGCCATCAAGGCGTCACCCGGGGAGGAGGCCCAGCCCTTCGCTCAATTCCTGCGGCTGGCGTCCCCGGTGGTTGAGCCGGCTCCCGCAGACACCGCTCTGGTGTTCGATCTGCAACCGGTCGCCACATTGAGCGGCAGTTGGAATTGGATCGGCGCGATTCAGATGGGCGCCACCGGCGAACCGATCCTCGCCGTCGCCAACGGTAGCGAGCTTCGCCTCTCGAACGGCGCGTCGCTGCCCTTCCCCGGCGGCCCGTCCAAGACAGCTCCGTCTCCCGAAGGCGTGCTGCAAATCGATTTTAACTATGACTTCAAGTCCGACCTCGTGCTGGCGGGCGACGCAGGCGTGCGCCTGTTTCGCCAGGAAAGCCCCTCTGCGTTCACCGAAGTCACTGCGCAGACCCGGTTGCCGCGCGCGGTGCTCAATGCACGCTACACCGGCGCATGGGCGGTCGATGTCGAAGCCGACGGCGATCTGGATGTCGTGCTCGGCTCGCCGGCAGGAGTTCCGGTCGTCCTGAGAAACAACGGAGATGGAACGTTCACGGACATTCGCCCGTTTCCCGGAATTTCCGGAGTGCGCCAGTTCGCCTGGGCCGATCTCGATGGGGACGGCAATCCGGATGCAGCCATCCTGGATGGCTCGGGCAGACTTCATGTCTTCATCAATGAACGGCAGGGACAGTTTCGCGAACGACCGCTTCCTGCCTCCATTGCCGGAGTCGCCGCCGTCGCGGTCGCAGATGTCGATGGCGACGGAGGGTTGGATCTGCTCGCGGCGCAAGATGATGGATCCATCGTCCGGATCTCGGACAAGAACGACGGCCAGGCCTGGGAAGTGGCTACGATCGCCCACGTTCCGAAGGCGTCCGAATTCCTGGCGCGGGAGGTTCGCCTGCGCGTCGCCGATCTGGATAACAACGGCGCACTCGATCTCTATCTCGCCCACGTAGCGCCGGCACCTGAAGCACACACGACCGCCTCGCTCGCCTGGCTTGGCGACCAACACGGCAAGTTCCAATTGCTCGACAGTCCGACCGGCTCTGCCCGCGCCTATGACGCGGCGGACCTTGGCGGCAGCGGGAGGCTTGATCTGCTCGCCCTGTCTGACGACGGCCAAGCACTGGATGGAAGCAACCGCGGAGCGAAGCAGTACCACTGGCAAGTCGTCCGGCCACACGCCGCGCAGGCGTTCGGCGACCAGCGTATCAATCCATTCGGCGTTGGCGGTGAAGTCGAAATCCGCGCCGGCCTGCTGGTGCAAAAGCAGCTCATTGTCGGGCCACAAGTCCACTTTGGCCTGGGCGAACAAACCAGCACCGATGTCGTGCGGGTCTTCTGGCCGAACGGGTCGGTGCGGGCCGAGTTTGCCGTCAAGGCCGACCAGGAAATCGAGACGGAGCAGCGCCTGAAGGGATCTTGCCCCTTCTTCTTCACATTCAACGGAACAGAGATGGAATTCGTGAAGGATGGCGTTCCGTGGAGCTCCGCCATCGGCCTGCGCATCAACACGCTTGGATCGGCGGACATCGTGGCAACGGAGGAGTGGTACAAGATACGCGGTGATCAACTCGTACCGCGCGAAGGATATTACGATCTGCGCATCACCGCGGAGATGTGGGAGGTCTACTACTATGATTACCTCGCACTCATGGCAGTGGACCACCCGGTCGGTACCGAGATCTTCGTCGACGAGCGATTTGTGATCCCGCCCGCAAAGCTCGCCATCACGACCGTGGCCAGCCCCCACGACATCGTGAACGCGATTGACGACACGGGGCAGGATGTCACCGCGATCGTCAAGACGCTTGACGGGCGAGGCCTCAACAACTTCGGACGCGGACAGTATCAGGGGGTGACCAAGGACCACTACGTCGAAGTCGACCTCGGGCCGGATGTTCCGCAGGATGGGCCGGTCTATCTGCTCGCGCATGGATCGGTATATCCCACCGACTCCTCCATCAACGTGGCCATCACACAGGGACAACGCTGGCGCGCCCACGGCCTGCGTCTCGAAGTGCCGGACGGCCGCGGCGGCTGGGTCGTGGCTCGAGACAATCTGGGCTTTCCCGCCGGCCGCAAGAAGACCATCCTCATCGACCTGACGCGGGTCTTTCGGCCCGGGACGCCGCATCGGCTCAGGCTGCGCACGAATCTTGAGATTTACTGGGACCAGATCCAGTGGGCCCCGGGACTGCCGGCCACCGAGCTTCATACGGTCCGGCTGGCGCCCACGTCGGCCGATCTGCACTACCGGGGTTATTCGGTGATCACGCGGCCGGATCCCGGGTCGCCTGAATTGCCCGATTACCGGCTCATCTCGGGGACCAAGCAGCGCTGGCGCGACCTGATCGGGTATTACACGCGATTCGGCGACGTGCGCGAACTGCTGGCGCAGGTCGATGATCGTTACGTGATCATGAACTCGGGTGATGAGATGTCATTGCGCTTCGCCGAACAACCGCCGCCGGCCGCCGGCTGGGTGCGCGACTTCGTCGTCGTGGGAGACGGCTGGATCAAGGATGGGGACTACAACTCGACCTTCTCCAAGACCGTTCTTCCATTGCCCTATCACGCCAAGCGCGAGTACAACACGCCGCCCGGCCGTCTCGAAGACGAATGGGTTTACCGTCAGCACCCTGAAGATTGGCAAAACTATCAGACGCGCTATGTCACGCCGGAGGAATTCAAGAGCGCCCTCAGGGCCAAAGCAGGCCCATGAAGGGCGATGGCAAAATCCGGGTGATCCTGGGTTTGTTGCTGGTCGTGCTGTTGCTCACCCCGCTCCTGCTCAAGCAAAGATCGGCCGGCCAATCCGAAGGAGCCGGGCCGCACGCGACGCAGGACGCCCTGGCCCGCCACGGGTTCCATTTGGAAGAGGTCGCACACAAGGCCGGAATCGATTTCGTCCACCACGCTCCGACGCTCGATCATCGATTGGATCCGATCATGCCCGAGATTGCATCCCTGGGCGCGGCGGTCTCGATCGTGGATTTCGATCGCGACGGCTGGCCCGACATCTACGTGACCAACAGCTGCGACGGATGCAAGAATGCGCTGTACCGCAATCTCGGCGATGGAACCTTCCACGATGTCGCCGCCGAATTGGGTATCGCTGACGTCAATCAGCCGGGCACAGGCGTTTCCATGGGCGCGGTCTGGGGCGATTACGACAATGACGGATATGAGGATCTGCTACTCATCAAGTGGGGGCGCCCCGAACTGTTCCACAACGACCATGGGCACGGTTTCACGCGCGTGACCGAGCAGGCCGGATTGCCGCCGTGGATCAATGCGAATTCCGCGCTCTGGTTCGACTACGATGGCGATGGACTGCTGGACCTGTTCATCGGCGGCTACTATTCGGACGACATAGACCTTTGGCATCTGAAGACGACGCGCATCATGCCGGAGAGCTTCGAGTACGCGAAAAACGGCGGCCGCAAGTATCTGTTCCACAACCTCGGACACGGCAGGTTCGAGGAAGTCAGCGAGCAGGCCGGCATCAGCAGTCACCGCTGGACCCTCGCAGCGGGAGCCGCGGACCTGCGCGGTAGCGGGCATCCGGACCTGTTCATCGCCAACGACTACGGGGTCTCCGAGCTCTTCTTCAATGACGGGCACAAGTTTCACGATGTGAGCGAGCGCACGGGAGTGGGCTTCGCTCCCAAGAGTGGGATGAGCGTCGGGTTCGGCGACATCTTCAATCAGGGCCGTTACGCAATTTACATTTCCAACATCTCCGAGGACGGCATCCTGATCCAGGGCAACAACCTGTGGGTGCCGGTCGAAGGCACGAGCGGCGACACCCTGAAGTACGAGAACCTTGCCCGCGACTTCGGCGTCGAGCTGGGAGGCTGGAGCTTTGGGATGCAGTTCGGCGACTTGAACAACGATGGCACTCTCGACCTCTTCCTGACGAATGGATACATTTCCCTGGATCCAAAGCGAAGCTACTGGTACGACTTCTCCAAGGTCGCCGGCGGCAACACTGCGATCATTGGCGACGCCGGCAACTGGCCGGCGTTCGACGGACGCAGCCTGGCCGGCTATCAGTCAAAGCACGTCTGGCTCAATGACGGGGCCGGTAAATTCCTTGAAGTCTCTTCGGCCGTCGGCGTGACCGATACGTACGACGGGCGCGCGGTGGCTCTGGCCGATTTGTGGAACCGCGGCGTGCTCGACGTTGTCGTCGCCAACCAGAATGGACCGCTGCTGGTGTACCGGAATACCGTGGTTCCGGAGAATCGCTGGATCGAATTCGAGCTGGAGGGAACGACCAGCAACCGAAGTGCGATCGGCGCCCAGGTGACGCTGTTCTGGAATGGCCGGCAGCAAATACAGGAGGTGTCGGGCGGCAGCGGGTTCTCGGCCCAAAATCAACGCAGGCTGCATTTTGGCTTAGGGTCGGCGCCGAGCGTCTCCAAAGCGATCATCCGCTGGCCTTCGGGAAAGAGTCAGACCGTGACCGCGCCGGCGGTCGATCAGCTGCATCGAATCAAGGAACCCGCGTGAGCCTGGAGAACCGCTATGTACCGCCGGTCTTCATCACGCTCATTCTGCTGGTGGGTCATTTTTCCTTCGGGATGCTCGAGAGTTACCCGAAGACGTTGCTGGCGATACTCACCAGCATCGGTGTCGAGCTGCTGATCGGTCGGATCTTCTTCCACCGGTGGCTCAATCCCGTCAGCGCCTACATCACCGGCATCAGCGTCGGCATACTCATTCGCTCACCCGCCTTCTGGCCATACGCGCTGTGCAGTGCGATTTCAATCCTGTCCAAGTACGTGCTGCGCTTCCAGGGGCGCCACCTCTGGAACCCATCCAATTTCGGGGTTTCGGCGATGCTGTTCCTGGCGGGCAGTTCGGTGGCCAGCTTGAGCATCCAGTGGGGCAACTACCTGTGGCCAATGCTGGTCATCTGGGTGCTTGGCTCGATCATCATCTGGCGCCTGCACCGCTTTCACATCACGGGCACGTATGTGGCTGCGTTCCTCGCATTCGCGCTGTTGCGCAGCTGGCTGACGGGAAATCCCTGGCAATCGGAGGTGGCACCCATCACCGGGCCGATGTACCAGTTGTTCATCTTCTTCATGATCACCGATCCCCGGACCACGGTGAAGTCGAGGATGGGACAGTGCACGGTCGCCTTCGCCGTGGCGTCGCTCGAAATGATCCTGCGTTTGTACCAGGTCGTCTACGCCCCGTACTACGCGCTGTTCATCGTGGGTCCGGCCGCGCTGCTCATCGAGATGTGGATCGGTTCGCGCAGGCTTCCCGCCGGCGTCATGACGGACTTAGGCGAGCCAGCTCGGCGGCCGTGATTTCCTCGAGGCGGCGCTGTTGCGTCTCGACGCCGAAAAACAATACGAGAATGACCGCCAGCGTCATCGGGATGGCGCCGATCAATGCGATGGTCGCGATCGAAGGCGTGGTAAATCCGAACACCACCAGCGCGATGATCGCCACGCCGCCCGCCTTGCTCGCTCCCGCAGCGAATCCCGTTCCACGCGACCGGATCCGGGTCGGATACATCTCCGAGCTGTACACGGAAAGCACCGCCACCACCGAACTGATGCCCCAGATCGGCACGATCAACAGCGCGTACAGGAGCGCGCGATTCTGCACGATGGCATCGCCCGAAATGACGAACCCGAACATCGCCGCGGCCGTCAGCGAGGACAGCAGAACGATGGTGTACTTGCTGCTCCAGAAGCCGTACAGCCAGGCGACCACGAAGGTCAACGGGAATCCCATCAGGGCGGAGTTGCGCAGGATCGCGTCGGACTCGGTGAATCCCAGCTTGCGAAGATTGGTCGGAATCCACAGATTGAAGCCGAACAGAATGAGGCCCGAGCCGAGCGCCAGGCAGGCGATCACCAGCGTCACCCCTAGGAATTGCGGACTTGCGAACTCGCTCCAGCGGTTCTTCACGCCGGACTCGATCTCCAGTTCCGGGTTTTCCTCGACGAGAGCAACCGCTCCAAAGCGCCGCATGACCTCTCGCGCCTCGTCATCGCGGCCGTTCAGGAGCAGAAAGCGAGGCGACTCCGGAATCCAGCGGTTGAGCAGGATGAACAGCAGTCCGGTCGGCAGGCCGATCAGCCATAGGATGCGCCAGCTGTAGGTCGGCACCAGCGATGCCGCCACCCAGCTGGTCAGGATGTACGCGCCGGCAATATCCGCTCCGATCATTATCATCAGCCAGCCGCGATGGCGGGCGGGAATGGTCTCCGCCAGCAGCGAGTAGCAGATCGGCAGCATGCCGCCCACCGCAATCCCCATCAGCACGCACATCACCAGATTCCAGCCGAAGCTCGGCATTGCGCCGCAAATCGACGTGCCGATGAAGCCGACCCCGGCATACAGAATCGAAGCGCGCCGGCCGATCTTGTCTCCGAGCCAGCCCCAGAGAAAGGACCCAAACACCGTTCCGACGATGCCGGACAGCGCCACCCAGCCCACGGGAACGGTACCGGTCGGATTGAGGGGAGACTTGAGGCCATACTCCAGCGTCATCCCGGGTATCACGAAGGCGAGTGCGGTCGGCTTCATGACGTCGATCGTCAAGGCCACCGCCATGGTCAACAACAAACCGACATGCGCCCAATTGAGCGATGCATCGTCCAGCGCCTTGACTTGGATGCGCGAGGCGATACGCGGCCCGTCAGAGGTAATCGGAGGGTAAAGTCCGTAAAGACTTGCGCAAAAACCGACCACAATGGCGCCCATGCCGAACAACATGCCCGTGTCCATCGGCATCCCCGCCAGGTGGTAGCCATTGCTCCTTCCCATCAGATACATGGGCAAATGCGCGACGACACCCGCGGTGACCGCAATCACGCCGAACCAAAATGCTCCCGCGTGATGAAACTGAACTCCGCCATGCCGGGTGAACTGAGAATGGTGATGATCCATGGTGAGGCCTGTTACGCAGGTGATGCAGGAGACCTGCAATTTGCCTCAATGAATCGCTCGTGCGTCGGCATTGCGTCAACACAAGCTTTAATCGCACGGCGCCATCCATCGAGATAGGTGGCTATGTCTTTCGTCTTGATGACATCAAGAATTCGCTGATAATCCTTCGCACGCAGGCCTTGGCCGTGCAGTACCTGAGTCCAGCCACTCTCAATGAACAGGGCGTCCGGCTCGAAGATCAAACGGCCATGCGCTTGAAACAACTGCAGCTTCCGCCGCAATGTGTCCGGAATTGACATCGTTCGGCAATAGTTCCAAAAGGCCGTGTCATCTCGAGTGGTCAAGTTATAGTGCAAAATAATGAAGTCACGAACGTGCTCGAGCTCCCGCTGAGTGAGGCGGTTGTATTCATCGATATCAGGCTGAGAGGGAGTGGAGCTCGGAAAGAACTGCAGCAACCTGCCGACTGCAGTCTGGATAAGGTGAATGCTGGTCGACTCGAGCGGTTCGAGGAATCCGCTGGACAGGCCGATCGCTACGCAATTCTCCCTCCAAGCCTTTCGACGCCGCCCCGTCACGAACTTTAGCGTGCGGGGCTGCGCGAGGGCCTCGCCATCGAGATTCTTCAGCAACGTTGCCGCTGCTTCATCTTCGCTGATGAAGCTGCTGGAAAAGACGTAGCCATTCCCGATACGATGCTGCAAAGGAATGCGCCATTGCCAGCCTGCATCCCTGGCGGTTGCCCTCGTATAGGGTAGTAAAGGCTTGACCGAGGCACAGGGAACCGCGATGGCCCGGTCGCAGGGCAGCCAATGCGTCCAGTCCTCGTAACCGGTCTCGAAAACCTCCTCGATGAGGCGGCCGCGAAATCCAGAGCAATCGACGAAGAACTGCCCGGCAATCTCGAGACCACCGGACAGGTTGAGACTCGCAATTTCCCCGGTGGTTGCGTTACGGGAGACGCCGACAACTTTACCCTCTATTCGCTTGACTCCAAGTCGTTCACTGTAGCGACGAAGGTACTTTGCATATAGGCCGGCATCGAAGTGAAATGCGTACGCAATGTCGAAAAGTGGTGAGTCCTGCGCATCCAGGCGCGGCCTGGTGAACTTACCCGCGTAGGCTGCCGTCTTTGTGATCGAATAAGCCGCCAAATCAACTGCCTGCCCAGCTCGGGCCGCTTTTTCCCAAGCCTGCTCGAAGCTCGCCAGTTCGATATCCTTCCGCGGCCGTCCGAAGCCGTGCATGTAGCGATCACCTCTGCGAGCCCAATCGGAAAATTCGATACCGAGCTTGAAGGTGCCCTGTGTCTCGCGGATGAACTCGTCTTCGTCGATCCCCAACATGTGGTTGAACTGCGTAAGCGGTGGGATCGTTGCCTCGCCGACTCCTACCGTGCCGATCTCATCAGACTCCACGAGGGTCAAGTTGACTCGTCGATTTAGGGCGCGAGACAGTGCGGCGGCGGTCATCCATCCCGCCGTCCCTCCTCCCAGGATAACCACGCCACGGACGAGCTCTTCGGCCACCGCCACTCCAATAGGTAAGGTTATGCAATTTTAGTGGTATGTCGTCGATGCGCGCCATCAAGACGAGTGGTTCGGATTAACTCCACCATGCACCTTCCCATTGCGATTATGGCACGGCGACTCCGGCACTGTCCTCAAGACGAAGGTCGTAGTTTACGAAGAGACCAGGCCGCCGCGACAGCAGTTGACCTGCAATCGAGTTTCGGGGTTATCCTCGGGGCCGCACTCGGCTTTGCACGCTGTCAGCGGGACACCGTCGCCATCGGACCCGCCGGGGGTTCTTGACGTTTAATTTCGGAGAATCCATGAATTCCACGCGACTTTTCCTGTTCACGGGGCTGCTGCTGGCGGCGATGGGGGCATCGGCTTTCGAAGGCGATGTGCATTTCGGACTAACACAATGGCTTGCGCTGCAGGCCGGATTCGACGAGGAGAGCGCAAGAACCATCGCGACCGGTGATCAGCGCGTCGATTCGGGCGACATGCAATTCATTGAACTCGTTCTCATGTACGCCTGCGTACGTCAGGAAGATCTGGGATCCACGCTGGCAGGGGAACATCACTATCCCACCGCCGGCAGGGTTCCCGGGACGCCGGAAACCCGGGTGGTCGTAGCCGGCGGCGACGCCGCCAAGAAGGCGGCCCTTGCGATCGTCAAAGTTCCCGCGAACCAAGCGAGCTACAGACTGTTCTTGCTTGGTGAGGCGCTGCATATTCTGCAGGACTCGTGGTCGCACCAGGGCGTTCCGGAGGTTCCGCGACCCGCAGATGCCTTTTTTACCTGCGACAGTACGCGGGCGTGGGGCCATCCGGCAGCCCGCGGCGGCTGGAATTCGCACAAGGCGGATCTCACGATCCACTGGCCCGCCGATACCAAGGCGATGGCCAGAGCCACCTATGACATCTTGACGCAGTACCCGATGCTATCCGAGGCCAAGCGAACTGCGCGCAACTGGGACGAGATTCTCCCCTTGCTTGACGGATTCATCGCGGCGTCGACGAAGAGCGAAAAGGCGGATTGGTTCCATGCCCATGGTATCGGTGACGTGTCGTTTCTGGAGGGGATTAGCCTAAGAGACGGTGCGAAACCGTTCGATTTGAAGTGGCCGGGGCGCAAGCTGCCGCCCATGGCCACGGCGCAATCACGGCAGCATGAAGTGGATGCAGGCCTGCTCGATTTCTACAATCGCTTCTTTGCCCAATGGGTCGCGACGGATGACTTCGAGGCTCTGGCGGTCACGTTCGGACCGGATTTCCATTCACACAATGCCAAGCAACCCGGGGCCCCCATGCCGATCAGCAAGGCGGAGCTTGTCGCCCGCCTGAAGATCTGGCGCCTGCGGGACCACGGGCGGGTCGCGGAAATCGCTCACTCTTCGCGGACCCTGACCGAGCATCAACGCTCGATTCTCGACGCGATCGGTAAAGAGCGAAACGCCTACGCGCTTTACGACGCGCCGTCGGCTGCCTTCTTCCCGTTGCTGCCCAGAGGCAAGGACGTATCACCCTTGCTGCCGTTCTTCGTGAGCACCGCAGTGGCGTCGGATGGAAAGGTCCCAAGAGCGGTTGCAGTGACGAAATTCCGCCATGCTCCCTACGATACGGTGGCTGTCGTTGCGGAAAACATTGACGGGCGTTGGCGCGTGATCTCGATCGTATCCGTCGTCGAGTCCTAATTTGACCCACAAGGTTGCCTTTTAGACTTAAGTCGAATTTACGGCTGGGGCGGTGCCGTGGTACACCTCGCGCGCGACTTCGATCCAGGCAGAAGGGCGAGGAGAATCTGATGAAAACTTCATTCAATGTCGGTCGAAGGATTGGATTGCTCCCGCTCGGATTGGCCATCAGCCTCGCGGTGGGCGGAGCGGGCAGCAACGCTACGCGAGCCAGCGACGAGGGCGTCCTTTTGGCGGCCGCGGACGACGATGCGGCCATCCACACGGTGCCCAGGGCGAGTTGCGGCGAGGAAGACCATCCCGAGACCGCGCTGCAAGGGCAGGTTCCGGCGGGGCTGCGCGCGAGCGGATTTACGGGCTTCAACTGCAATCTGAAGTTGATCGGCCAGTCCAGGGGGGAGGGTGCGAGCTGGATGCACGCTTTCTTCACGGACCGCGATGAGCACCGATGCAGCTACTACGATACGTCGAGCCCGGTGAACGGTACCGCCAATCGCACGCATCTCGGCACCGTCGTGGTCGACACGACCGACCAGCGAAGGCCGACTGAGACATCGTATCTGTCCACCACGTCCATGCTCGATCCATGGGAGTCGTTGAAGGTGCACACGGGGCGGGAGCTTCTGTTGGGCGAAAACGGCACCAACGCGGCCGGCGGGCCTGAACTCGACGTCTACGACATCGCCGGTGATTGCCGCTACCCGCAGTTGTTGTCGAGTGTGGCGACCGGAACGAGCGCCAACGGCGATGCGTCGGCGCTTCCCGCCGGCGAGATACTCAAGGGACATGAGGGCAATGTGTCTCCGGATGGCCTGACCTGGTACAGCGGCGACCGGGGAACGCCCAAAAAATACACCGCGACCGACATCAGCGATACGACACACCCACAGCTGATTACGACGTGGACACTGCCTGAAATCTACCCCGCGACCTGGAGCGTGACCACACATGGCCTCGCGTTCAGCGAGGACGGCAATCGCGCCTACGTGTCGCACGCGGCGGTACCGCAGGTGGCGACCGTCAGCAGCACGCTGGCTCCCGTGGACGGCGTCCTCATTCTCGATGTCAGCCAGGTTCAGGCGCGCCTGCCCAATCCGCAGATCACCGAGGTCAGTCATCTGTTCTGGCGCGACGGTGCGCAGAGTCAGATGTACATCCCGATCAAGATCAGGGGTAAGAGATATTTGGTCGGAGTGGATGAAGTCGGCGCCGGCGGAGGCAACGCGACGGCAAACGTGCAGGCCGCCTGCACCGCCGGCCTGCCGACGTTCGCGATGGCGCGGATCATCGACATCGAGAACGAAAGGCATCCGAAAGTCGCCTCGCGCCTGCTATTGGAGATTCATGATCCAGCCAATTGCAATGCGGTGCTCCCGGACATCGTCGGCCTATCCGGATTTACCTACGGAAGTCACTATTGCAGCGTGGACAACAAGCGCGATGCCACCACGCTGGCCTGCGCCTACTTCAACTCCGGCCTGCGCGTGTTCGACATACGCAATCCGGAGCACCCCAGGGAAATCGCCTACTTCAACCCTGCGGGCGTGACGACGCCGAGCTACGGCTCACAGCACTTCAACCCGGATGCGTTTCTCAAATCGGGTACACAGGCTGGAGATCCCGATTGGTGCAGCGCGCAGCTGCGCCTCGACGCCCGCCGAGGGACGTTGGAGACGACCTGTCAAGACAACGGCTTCCTCTCGTTGAAGTTCGAACACGGGGTCTGGCCGTTCAAGGAAAGCTCCACGCCACCGGGTGAACAAAACTGACCATAGAAACGGGCCCGGCAGCGGTTCATCGCGCCTTGACAAGTTGCGCCGCGGGACTGCGCGGCTGGAACACGGGATCATCGGCGGCCCATCCTTCGCGGGATGGCTTGCGTTGTTCGTACCGGGCGAGGTTCCTCTGTAGAAAGGACTTCTCGTTCTCCCCGGCCGTGTGTTCCGAGACGATGATGGTTTCCCGTTGCAGCCCCACCGCTTGCTTGAAATCTCCCGTCTCGGCGAGGGCCATCGCGTAGGACTGACCGACTTCGGGTTCACGTCTGGTCCCGAATAGTGTTCTTGCCAGCTCCAACGCCCGCGGACCGTCTCGAACCGCAGCATCGGGCGCGGTCGCCAGGATACGAGCCAGGGCATTGATGATCTCCGGAGTGTCAGGATGCGCCTTGAGCGCGAATTCGAGGCCCGTGCGCGCCGCACCGTACTGCCCGGCCTTCACATTCGCCATGGCCAGTGACAGCTGGATGCGGAGGGACTCGGGGGCCAGCTTGAGGGCCTGCCGGTAGAGCGCCGCGGCGTCTTCCGCAAGGCCCAGGCGCATTTTTGCGTCGGCAAGATGGACGCTCGCCAGCACATTGGTTGGATCGCGTTCGAGCGCCAGCTGGTACTGTGTGATCGCAGCCTGGTCGAGCCCCTGCCGATCCAGGACAACCCCGAGGCTGAAATGGGCCAGCGCATTCGTATCGTCCAGCGACAGCGATTCAGAAAGTCGGCGCTGCGCCTCCTCTATCCGCCCAAGGTTGGCGAGCGAAATACCGAGATTCGCAACAGCGTCCGCATTGCCCGGATCAGCTTCGACCGCGGCTCGAAAGGCAGGCTCGGCCAGGTCGAAGCGTCCCACCCTTCCGAGGCGCTGCCCGCGGCGAACCAACGCGTGCGATGCCGCTACTTTCGCATCCAATGCATCCGCCAGTGGATCGACAATTTCGGGCTCCGCGCCGCCAACCACATACTGGCGCAGATTTTCCTCCGCTTTGGCAGGGTCCCCCAAACCCCGATACGCCATTGCCAGCGGCTGCCGCAGGCGGGTGGAGCCCGGCGACAGTCCGAGGGCTTCCTCCAGGTAGTGGGCTGCTTCCTTGTATTGATGTTGGGCAAGCGCAACTTTGCCAAGCCCGGCGAGAGCGGCGGCCCGTGCCTCGCGATTGGACTCGAGTTTCGAGTACATCGTGCGCGCCTTGTCAAAGTCACCGTGCTGCAAATAGACCTCGCCGAGCGAGAACAGGGTCGGGCCATCCTGGCCATCGATGGCCAGCGCCGCTTCGAATGCAGTAATCGCCTCGGGCACCCGGCTCGCGTCGTTGTAGAGGTGTCCGAGCAGGTACGGCCAGCGCTTGTCGCGGGGCGCGAGAATGCGCGCATTGGCGTACGCCCCTTCTGCGGGGGGTACCAAACTTTGAGCCTGGTATGTCATCGCGAGCTCACCGTATGCGTTGCCCAGATCGATGGCCTTGGGTTTGCTCTGAGCGACCTGATCGAACTGCGCCCTCGCGCGCGTCAGCGCCGTGCGCACCGATGGTTCGAAGCCGGCCGCGTTCGGGATCGGGACCGGCACAAGATTGCGCCTGGGGTCCTGGCACCCGACCGCCAGCGCGACGATCAGCGCGATGCACCCGGATCGAACGAATCCCCGGCGCCGCGCCGCCTTCACTTGCCGGGACCTTTCAACCCGCCACCCTCCACCAGCGTGCTGTATTGCCGCAGGGGCGGAGCGGCAAAGCCCTCGCTTCGGCCGTCCGGCCAGTGCACGGTGAGGCTGTCGATTCGAGGCGCATCACCCAGTCCCACCAGGATCCGGGGATCGTTGGCCGATAGATAGCTGCCGTCGGCGCGGACGCGCCGCCACAGCGTCTGTGCGCCCTGTCGCCTGATTTCGACTTTTGCGCCGTACGCGTCGCGTTTGCCGGTGAGCAACCGCAGACCCACCCAGGGCTTTTGGCTGCCGGCCTTGTTCAGGACCACGCGCAGGGGTCCGTTGTTGTTGCTGAGGACGAGATCGGTGCTGCCGTCATTGTCAAGATCGCCTGCCGCCAATCCCCGTCCCACTTCCGCGATCTGGAACACGGCACCGGCCGAGACGGTCGTCTCCTCGAACCGGCCATTGCCCAGGTTGTGGAACAACTGCTTCCTTTGCTGCAACGGATAGGGGTCGAGCGGCGTCTTGAGCTCTTCGATCAAGCGCACCGCGCCGTTGGTGGCGACGATATCGAGCCACCCATCGTTGTCGTAGTCGAAGAACACCGTGCCGAACCCGGTGAACGGAATGCTCGGTACCGCGACCCCA
>Ga0209006_10002922_pt1 | contig 15559 bp, 14 predicted proteins | sample JacPin_JW_Ref_O2_FD_188567 | JGI IMG/M metagenome (GOLD analysis project Ga0209006, IMG submission 188567) | Forest soil microbial communities from Algoma, Ontario, Canada - Jack Pine, Ontario site 1_JW_Ref_O2 (SPAdes) (version 2) | ecosystem: Environmental > Terrestrial > Soil > Boreal... | reverse complement strand
TTCATCAAGAAGGTAAAAGACAAGAACAGCGAAGTTCGCCTGATGGGCTTCGGGCATCGCGTCTACAAGAACTACGATCCCCGCGCCAAGATCATGCAGAAGATGTGTCACGCGGTGCTGGCGGAGACCGGCCACGGCGACGATCCGATGCTGAAGGTCGCGCTGGAGCTGGAAAGGATCGCGCTGCACGATCAATATTTCATCGACCGCAAGCTTTATCCGAATGTCGACTTCTATTCGGGCATCACGCTGAAGGCGATGGGCTTCCCGACCTCGATGTTCACCGTGCTGTTTGCGGTCGCCCGCACCGTCGGCTGGATCAGCCAGTGGAGCGAGATGATCGAGGATCCGCAGCAGAAGATCGGCCGTCCGCGCCAGCTCTATACCGGCGTCACCCGCCGCGACTACGTCGCGATCGACAAGCGGAAGTAGTCGGACACTTTACGGCTTACTGTCACCCCCACACTCGTCATGCCCGGGCTTGTCCCGGGCATCCACGTCTTTGCAACGTAGCGGCAAAAAAGACGTGGATGGCCGGGTCATAGGCGAGCGGAAGCGACGCCGTCCTTTGGACGGCTTTGCCCGACCATGACGAGCGAGAATTTCAAATCGGCCGCGTTGCCTTTCGCATCGTCGCCAGCACGATGTCGGCGGCGCGCACGCTGGGCGGCTGATTGCCGGTCGACAGGATGGCGTCGATCCCGGCAAACGTCTCGAGCTGGCGCCGGCGTGCGGGCGAATCGCCGAGCACCTCGCGCAAGGCCTGCGACAGCTTCTCCGGCGTGCAATCCTGTTGCAGGAATTCGGGAACGACGTTCTCGCCGACCACGAGGTTCGCCAGAATGACCGAGTTCACCTGGATCATGCTGCGCATGATCCAGGCTTCGACCGCGCCGGCCCGGTAGGCGGTGACCATCGGCACTCCGGCGATGGCGAGTTCAAGCGTCACGGTGCCTGACTTGGCGAGCGCCGCGCGCGCGATCCGGAACGCCGCCCGCTTCTCCTGTTCGCCGACCACGATCCGCGGGCTCACCTTCCAGCCCCTGGCGCCCTCGGCGACCGCCTCCTGCAAATGCGGCATGGTCGGAAGGACCAGTTCGAACGCGACGCCTTCGGCCGCGAGCCGCCCGAGCGCCTCGCCGAATATCGCCATGTGGTGCCTGATCTCGCTGCGGCGGCTTCCCGGCAGCACCAGCAGAACCGGCGGCGCCTCGTCCCGGCGCTTCCGCTCGCCGGCATCGGGCCGCAGGTTGCCGATCTGCTCGGTCAGGGGATGGCCGACATAGCTGCAGGGCGGACCGTGCAGCCGGCGGTAGGCCTCCGGTTCGAACGGCAGCAACGCCAGCACGTGATCGATATAGGCGAGCATCGCCCGCGCCCGGCCCGGCCGCCACGCCCATACCGAGGGCGAGACGTAGTCGATGATCGGGATCGAGGGATCGCTCGCCCGGACGCGCCGCGCCACCCGATGGGTGAAATCCGGACTGTCGATGATCACGAGGATGTCGGGGGCGGCCTCTGTCACCGCGGCCGCGGTTTGCCGGATCAGCCTCATGATCATCGGCAACTGCCTCACGACTGCCGCGAGCCCCATGATCGACAGCTGCTCGATCGGAAACAGCGACGTCAGGCCCTCGCGCGCCATCGACTGGCCGCCGACACCCTCGAACCGCACGGCGTCGCCGAGCCGCTGGCGCAGCACCTTCATCAGGTTGGCGCCAAGCCGGTCCCCGGATTCCTCCGTCGCGATCAGGAAGATTTTTCGCGCGACGATGGCGGATGGGCGCGTCGCCATCACGCGGGCAAACCGCTCACGAACAGGCCGGCGGCGTCGGCGGCCTCGATCATGGTCTGCGGCTCGACGACAACGGTATTGCCGGCGACGACTGCGACGCCTGCAAGCTTGGCCGTTGCAGCGCCTTCAATGGTCCGCGGTCCGATCGTCGGCAGATCGAAGCGCAAATCCTGTCCGCTTTTCGGCGCCTTGACCAGCACGCCGCGGGCAGCCTTGGCGCGAATGCGCCCCTCGCCGCGCAGCCGGGCCACGCGCGCCAGCAATCCGTCGGTGCCTTCGATGTCCTCTACGCCAACCACATGACCGTCGATCACGACCGCGGCCTGGCCGATGTCGAAGGGACTGAGCGCGCGGAGCACGTCACGCCCTTTGGCGATATCGGCGGCGGCGTTTTCGTCAGGTACGGCCCGGGTGAGGCATCCCTCGGGCACCAGCAGGTCTGGCGCGACATCCCTGATTCCCACCATCCGGAAACCGTCCTGCTCCAGAATACGGCCGACGCCGGACAACAGATGATCGTCGCCGCCGCGGAACGCCGCCCATACCCGCCCTAGGACGCGAAGCGTGCCCCAATCCAGTCTGATCTCCGACAGCGCCGGCCGCACCAAGGTGCCGATGAAAACCAGATCGCGGCAGTTCTCGGCGCGAAACAGTTTCATCGCCCGGCCGACCTGGCCCACCGAGATCCAGTGATGGCGAAAGCGCAACACGCCTGCCGGATCGCAGGCGCCTTTCAGCGCGAACAGGACGGGGGTCATGCCGCGCGCGATCAGGGAATCGGCGACCGCGAACGGCATGACGCCGCCGCCCGCGATCACACCGATCGGCGATGAAGCATCCACAACCCGGTCTGTCACGGCCCGCGCCCCCACCGCTTGCGTCATCAAGACCTTTTGCCGCCTTTCACGGGCTGGCACAATTCGCGATGTTTTCCGGCGTCGATGAAGGCAAGGATTTCCGCGATCGCAGGGTCTGTGCCCGAAAGACGCCTGACCCCGTCCAGGCGCTCGGCGAACACGCCCGGACCGTGAAACAGCTTTTGATAAAACGACCTTATCACGGCGAGGCGCTCGCGGGTGAACTTGCGGCGTTTCATGCCGACGACGTTGAGACCGGTGAGCGCCGCGTATTGGCCGCTCGCAAGCGCAAACGGGATCACGTCGCTGCGCACGCCGGTCAGCGCGCCGACCATCACCTGCGCCCCCACCCGGGTGAACTGATGCACCGCCGACAGGCCACCGATGAAGACGAAATCGCCGATCTCGCTGTGGCCGCCCAGCGTCGCCGAGGTCGCAAAGATAACGTCGTTGCCGACCCGGCAGTCGTGACCGACATGGCTGCAGTTCATGAAGTATCCGCGGTCGCCGACGCGGGTAACGCCGCCGCCGGCGACCGTGCCGGCGTTCATCGTCACCTGCTCCCGGATGGTGCAGCCCTGGCCGATCTCGAGTTTCGTCAATTCGCCGCGATAGCTGAGCGACTGCGGCGGGGTGCCCAGCGAGACGAAGGGATAGATCGTGCAGCCGTCGCCGATCGTGGTCTGCGCGGTGAGATGCACATGCGCGACCAGTCTGCAGTTCGCGCCGATCACGACATGGGGGCCGATGACGCAATAGGGACCGATCGAGGTGCCCTCGCCGATCACGGCGCCGTCTTCAATCCGCGCCGTGGGATCGATCGTATTCATGTCAAGGTATTCGCCAATATCGCCGTTGATGTTTTTGAATTTTGCGGTGGTTACCGCGACATCCCCGGGCTGTCCAGTGACGTATGGTTACGCCGTGTTTCCGACCTATCCGGCTCGAAGAAAATCGCTCGACCGCCTCGATCGTGAGAAAGCATTGTCGCCGAAGCGCCGGGATGAGCGGTAGCCCGCCTCAATCGGTCAGCATCGCGCCGACGTCGGCCTCGGCCACCGTCGTGCCGTTCACCCTGGCGTCGCCGTGAAACCACCACATGGTCTTGCGGCGGCCGATCGAGCGCATGTGATACTCCACGGTGTCGCCGGGCATCACGGGCTTGCGAAACTTGCATTTGTCGATGGTGAGAAAATACACCGCGCGCGGCCTCTCGGTGCCTTCGACCGACTTGATCCCGATCACGCCGGCGGTCTGCGCCATGGCCTCGATCATCATCACGCCGGGATAGACCGGACGTTCGGGAAAATGACCCTGGAATGCCGGCTCGTTGAAGGTGACGTTCTTGATGCCGATGCCGGAGTAGTCGCTCCGGATATCGATGACGCGGTCGATCAGCAGCATCGGATAGCGATGCGGGAGCGTCCTGAGGATATCGTTGATATCCACCAGCGCGAATCTGACCGGTGCCTCCCCCATTATTCCTGCCCCTCACCCTTCGGATCGGTCGAGCTATCGCGCACCAGACGCTCCAGCGCAACGATTTCCCGAAACCACTGCCGGGTCGGTTTGGCAAAATGGCCGCCCCAGCGCCCGCCGGCCGGAATGTCGTCCTTGACCGCGCTCATCGCCGTGACCTGGGCGCCGTCGCCGATGTGGAGATGATTGTTGATTCCCACCTTGGCGCCCAGCGCCACATTGTCGCCGATCGTCAAGCTGCCCGCGAGTCCGATCTGGGCCGCGAGCAGGCAATGCCTGCCGATGGTCACATTGTGACCGATCTGGACCTGATTGTCGATTTTGGTCCCTTCGCCGATCACGGTGTCGCGCAGACTGCCGCGGTCGATAGTGGTGCCCGCGCCGACCTCGACGTCGTTCTGGATCAGCACCCGGCCGGTCTGCGGCACCTTCAAATGGCCATCCGGTCCGAAAAAGACAAAACCGTAGCCGTCCTGTCCGATGTTGCAGCCGGGATGGATCAGGACGTTGTTGCCGATCAGCGCGAACTGAATCGAGCTTCGTGCGCCGACGTTGCAATCCCTGCCGATCCTGACATTGGCGCCGATCACGGCGCCTGCCCCGATCACCGTCCCGGCGCCGATTTCGACGTTCGGACCGATCACCGCCAGCGGATCGACAATCACGCCGTCTTCCAGATGCGCGCTTGCGTCGATGATGGCGGACGGCGCGATGCCGTCGCAGCCGAACCAGGATTGCGGGCGAAGCGCGTCGCGGTGAAGCTCGCGCGCTATTTTCACGAATTCGCGGAACGGCTGGGCGGCGCGCAAAACCGCGACATGGGCGGGGACATCGGCCTCGAAGCGCGCGTTCACCAGGCACGCCCCGGCTTTGGTCGCCACGAGTTCGCTCTTGTATTTCAGATTGTCGAAAAACGTCAGATGCATCGGGCCGGCTTCGTCGAGCGACGCCAGCCCCCTGACCTCCTGGCCTGCCCGGGACGGATCGACCAAAATCGCCTTCGTCAACGCGGCGAGTTCGGCCAGCGTCGACGAAGCGGGTTGCTTGAAAAATTCAGGCTGCGCCATTCCACCCGTCGAGGTCCGGCCGGTGATCGAATTCGGAAGCTTCGGTTCTGTCAAATCAGAACCGAACTATCTGCTTGTGTTGACGCATTTTCGTCACGCGAGCCGGTACCCTTTACCCGAAAACGCTCTTTAGAACGACGTGCCGCCGCCAAACTTGAATTGCTGCACCCGGTCATACTGGCCCTTGGTGATCGGGATAGCATAGTCGAAGCGCAGCGGACCGAACGGCGAGGCCCAGATCAGGCCGACGCCCACGGAGGTGCGGACAGTACTGCCGGGGTCATACACCAGTCCCGTACAGGTGCCAGGCGACGGAGCAGGATATACTGTCGGCTTGATGCAATTCGAATTGGCTGGCGTCGTGAGTTCGCCGGTCGCGGCCCATGTGGTCGGCCCCTGATAGTCGTAGAGGCCGCCCGCGTCGGCATAGACGGCGCCCTTCAGTCCGACCTCCTTCGGCAGGAACCAGAACGGCATCTGCAACTCATACGATGCGCCCCAATATTTGGTGCCGCCGAGCGCATCCATCGTGCCGTAAGGGTTGATGTCGCGCGGACCGATGCCGTTGGGAGCGAAGCCGCGGACCAGGTTCGGGCCCATCTGGAACTGATCGAGCATGCGAAGGTCGTTGCTGCCGACCTTGTTGAGAATGCCGCCCTGCAAGTGGATCAGTCCGACGATATCGGCGACCAGCGGCGCGTAATATTTCGCGTCGACCGCGCTCTTCAGATAGGTCACGTCGCCGCCGACGCCGGCGAAGTCCTGCTTGAAATCGATCAGCAGGCCGTCGGTCGGGTTCTTGTTGTTGTCGAGCGTGTTGTAATCCAGCGAATAGCCAATCGAAGATGTCAGCGTGCTGCCGCTCGCCAGTTCCTTGCGGACCGGGAGTGACGCTTCACCATCGCTGTAGCACCAAAGGCCCACACCCGATGTGTCTGTCGCGCCCATCGAGTTGGCGTTGTGGGCGCCACCGAGCGGATCATTGTTGGGGTTCGCAGCCACCCACGCCGGTGACGGGTTAAAGGCCAGCAACGAGTTGGCCGGATTGTTGTTGCAGTTGGCGAGATAGTACGGCAGCGAGATGCTCTGCTGATAGATCGAATAGCGAAGCTGCAAGGACAGATCTTCACGCAGCGCAAATCCGAGCCGCGGGCTGAAGCCCAGCGTCGAGGTGCCGTAGGCGATATAGCTGTTGGCCAATTGCGTACGCTGGAACAGGTCGAGACCCAGCGCCACGCGATAATCCAGCAGATAGGGATCGACGAACGACAGCGTATAGCCGCGCGCGTACTGGCCGTAGGTCACCGACGCCTTGGCATAGAGGCCGCGCCCGAGAAAGTTGCGCTCGGAAACACTGACCTCGGCGAGCGCGCCATCGGTGGTCGAATAGCCGCCCGACACCGAGAAGTCGCCGGTGGATTTCTCCTCGAGATCGACGATGAGAATCACGCGATCGCTCGACGATCCCGGCTCGGTCGTGATCTTCACCGACTTGAAGTAGTCGAGATTCTTCAGCCGCCGCTCGGCGCGATCGACCAGCGCGCGGTTGTAGGCGTCGCCTTCCGCGATGTCGAATTCGCGGCGGAGCACATAGTCGCGGGTGCGGGTATTGCCGCGAATATTGATTCGCTCGATATAGGTCCGCGGCCCTTCGTCGACGGCATAGGTGATGCTGACGGTGTGGCTCTCGAAATTGCGATCGCCGCGCGGGCGCACGATCGCAAAGGCGTAACCGCGCCGCGAGGCCTCGATCTGCATTTCCTCGACGGATTTCTCCAGCGCTTCGGCGTTGTAGAGCGACCCGACACTGACGCGGGAGAAACTGCGAAGCGATTGTACGTCCAGCGTCGCAATGCTGGATTCGAAATTGACCGCCGCCACCCGGTACTGCTGGCCTTCCTCGATCTTGAAAGTCACGAGGAAGCCCTTGCGGTCCGGATCGTATTCCGTCAGCGCGGCCACCACCTGCACGTCGGCGAAGCCATGCTTCAGGTAGAAGCGGCGAATCAGGTCGCGGTCGGCTTCGACCCGGTCGGGATCGTAAACGTCGCCGCCGCCGAGGAAACTCAGCAGATTCGACTCATGGGTCTTGATGATATCCTTGAGGCGGTAGGCCGAATAAAAGTGGTTGCCGACGAATTCGACCGACCTGACGCCGGTTTTGGCGCCCTCGGTGATCGTAAAAACCAGATCGACGCGGTTGTTCGGCCGTTCGATGATCTCGGGAGTGACGCCCACGTCATAGCGGCCGGAGTGGCGATAGATTTCGACAATGCGCTGGGCGTCGGACTGCACCATGGGACGCGACAGCGTGCCCCGCGGCTTGGACTGGACTTCCGACGAAAGCTGATCGTCCTTGATCTTCTTGTTGCCCTCGAAGGCGACTTTGCCGATGACCGGATTTTCGATCACGGTCACCAGGAGGTGACCGCCGGTCTGGCTGATTTTGACGTCCTGGAACAGGCCGGTCTCGATCAGCGCCTTCAGGCCGTCGTCGATCTGCGCCTGATCCAGCCGCCCGCCGGGCCCCGGCTTGAAATAGGAGCGGATGGTATCGATTTCGACCCGCCGGTTCCCTTCGACCTGGATCGTGGACACGTTCTGGGCGATGGCCGGCGAGCACACAAGCAGAGCGGCCAGCGTGGCGGCGACCGGCATGGCGAACATGATCAGGGCGGCCAACAGGCCTCCCCGTACTCGCATTCCAACATTCATGCGCAACGCGCCCTTGTCATTCCAGTGCCGGCCCGCACCCCTACAGACCGGCAGATTCCCATTTGTTGCCCCGCTTGTAGCCAATTTTGCCGGGGCGGCAAACGTCCTATCGCGGTGCAATTTCATTTTCATTCCAAGACGTTGCCTATTGGCCACGTCACAAAAAAGCCGTTTCAAGATGCCGCCAAATGCAGGATGTCGTTATAGGTGGCAAACACCATCAACATCAGCACCAGACCCAGCCCGATTCTGAAGCCGACCTCCTGCGCCCGCTCCGACAGCGGCCGTCCGCGCACGGCCTCAACCGCATAGAACAAAAGGTGACCGCCATCGAGCAGCGGGACCGGAAACAGGTTCAGCAGCCCGATCGATATCGAGAGCACGGCTGCCAGATGCACCAGCGCGGCAAGACCGATGGTGGCGACCTGGCCCGAGATCTGGGCGATCCGCAGGGGACCACCGACCTGGTCGGCCGCTTCGCGTCCGGTGAAGACCCCGCCGATATAGGCCAGCGTCCGGTCCACCACGAACCAGGTTTCCTTGATCCCGAGCCACAGCGCGGTGGCGGGATCGACACGCTCGGTGGTGACGTCGCCGGCGACTGTCTTGCGGGTAATGCCCAGCACGCCGAGCTTGTGGGCGTTACCGAAGGCGTCCTTCACTTCCTTGAGTTCTGGCGTGCCGTGCAATTGCACCGTGGAATCGCCGCGCTTGACCGTGAACGTCAATTGCTCGCCCGCCCGGATGCTGACGATGCGCTGCATGTCGGAGAAACTATCGATGTTGGTGCCATCGATCGCGGTCACGACGTCGCCGACCTGGAAGCCGGCGGCGGCCGCGGCACTGCCCGCCTCCACCTGATCGACGCGCGCCGTCGTCGAGGGCTTGCCGAAGAAGGTGAACAGGCAGGTGAAGATCACGATCGCCAGCAGGAAATTGGCGATCGGACCGGCGGCCACGATCGCTGCCCGCGGCCCGACCTTCTTGTGATGAAAACTGCCCTGGCGCTCTTCTTCCGTCATGCCGGCAAGCGCTTCGGACGACGGTGTCGAGGCCTCGCTGTCGTCGCCGAAGAATTTGACATAGCCGCCGAGCGGGACGGCGGAGATCTTCCAGCGCGTGCCATGGCGGTCGTTGAAACCGGCAAGTTCGGGCCCAAAGCCGAGCGAGAAAGTTAACACCTTGACGCCCGCCCAGCGCGCAATCAGGAAATGACCGAGCTCATGGAAGAAGACCACGATCGTGAGCACGAACAGGAAGGGGATGATGTAACCGATGAACCCGTGGCTCAACGTATTGAAACTATGAAGAAAAAACTCGGACATCCAATTCCCCTTAACCAGAGCCGGAAGCCCTGTCCCCAACCAACTAGGATGCCTTTAAGGCAATTTGAGGCAAGAGGGTGGCAGCTTTATTTCGCGCGGTATGGTCAATGGCGATGGCATCGTCCGCGGAGGTCAATGGCGCCAGGTTCCCGGAGCGGATCCAGTCGTTCATGGTGGCCTCGACCAGCCGCGCGATCGCGCCAAACCGGATCTTGCCGGCCATGAACGCGGCCACCGCGACCTCGTTGGCCGCGTTGAAGACCGTGGTCGCGCCGCGCCCGGTCCGCAGCGCATCGTAAGCGAGCCGGAGCCCCGGGAAGCGGGTGAAATCCGGCGCCTCGAAGGTCAATTGCCCGATCTTGGCGAGATCGAGCCTGGCCGCCGGCCCAACGATCCGATCCGGCCATCCGAGGCAATGCGCGATCGGCGTACGCATGTCGGGCGACCCCAATTGCGCCACCACCGAGCGGTCGGAGAATTCGACCATGCCGTGGATGATCGACTGCGGGTGCACCAGAACGTCGATCTCATCCGGCGTCAGCGCGAACAGATAGGAGGCCTCGATGACCTCCAGCCCCTTGTTCATCATCGACGCTGAATCGATGGTGATCTTCTGCCCCATGGTCCAGTTCGGATGTTTCAGCGCCTGCGCCAGCGTCGCCTGCTCTATATCGGCGCTGGCCCAGCTGCGGAACGGCCCGCCCGAGGCGGTGATGATGACGCGGACCAGTTCCTCGCGGTTTCCCGAGCCCAGCGCCTGAAACAGCGCATTGTGCTCGGAGTCGGCGGGAAGAATGCAGGCCCCGGCCTTCGAGGCGCGCTGCATGAAGAAGTCGCCGGCGCAGACCAGGCATTCCTTGTTGGCAAGTGCGACGGTTGCGCCGCGATCCACCGCCGCGAGCGCGGGCTTCAATCCGGCCGCGCCGCTGACGGCGGCCATCACCCAATCCGCCGGCCGCGCCGCCGCCTCGATCACGGCGCTTTCGCCGGCGCCGCATTCGGTGCGGGTGCCGGCCAGCGCGTCTTTCAATTCGCCAAGGCGGCTCGGATCGGCAATCGCCGCAAACCGCGCGCCGAACTCCTTCGCCAGCTTCGCCAGCGCCGGCACATTGGTATGCGCCGTCAGCGCCTCGACCCGGTAGCGGTCGCGCGAGGCCCGCAGCAAATCCATGGTGCTGTCGCCGATCGAACCGGTGGCGCCCAGCACGGTGACGGCGCGTACGGCAGATGCCGCGGCCTTGTTGTTACGCAACGGAACAGCGCTCATGTCTTTCACCAAACCATAATACCGCGGCCGACGCCATCTATGCCGCCCCGCAAAAGACCGAAAATCGCAGCCACCACGATGGCGGCAACTAGTCCGTCGAGACGATCCATCAGCCCGCCATGCCCGGGAATGAGGTGGCTGGAATCCTTGACGCCGAAACGCCGTTTCACCGCGGACTCAAACAGATCGCCAAGCTGGGAAGCGACCGAGAGCGCGGCGCCGACAACCAACATAGGGACGATTTTACCAAGACCCAGCACCGCAAATCCGCTCGCTACGACCAGGCTCGCCGCAAAGCCGCCGATGGCGCCGGCCCATGTCTTCTTCGGGCTGACCCGCGGCCAGAGTTTCGGTCCGCCAATGCCGCGGCCCGCGAAATAGCCGCCGATATCGGTCACCCACACCACCAGCAGAATCAGGATCAGCGCGAGGAAGCCGTAAGCCTGATCGAGCCGCACCACCACCGATGCGATCTCCGCGGCAGCGGCATAAACATATCCCGCCGCCGTCCAGCTGCGCCGAACCGGCGAGATCAAGGCGACCACAGCAAATCCGAGCACCAACGCGGCAACGGCCCAATCGATCCGGCCGGCCGCGAGGCAAAATCCTGCGAGGGCGAGCGCAATAACGCCGGAAGCGACCGCGCGGGTTGCGCGCGCGGCGTCTACGATCATCAGCCATTCGACGTAGAGACCGATCGCGGCCAGCGTCACCAACGCCGACCACAGCCACCCGCCGGCATAGGCGATCGCAACCGCCGTCGGCGCGAGCACCAGGGCGGCGCCGATGCGCACCACAAGATTGCGCGAACCCTGCTCGGCAGCAGCCGCCGGCGCTACTTCGTCTTCGGTCACGATCCGGTTTTCGCGGCCAGGCCACCGAAACGGCGCTCGCGCCTGGCATATTCGGCGATCGCGTCCTCGAGCGCGGCCTTGTCGAAATCGGGCCAGTGGATCGGCACGAATACCAGCTCGCTGTAAGCCGCCTGCCACATCAGGAAATTCGACAGCCGCTGCTCGCCGCTGGTGCGAATGATCAGATCGGGATCTGGAATATCGGGCGCATCGAGGTATCGGCCGAGGGTGTCGGCGTCGATCGAGGAAGCTTCACGCTTGCCGTCTGCGACCTCGCGCGCCAGCCGTTGCGCCGCGTTGGCGATTTCCTGCCTTGATCCGTAGTTGAACGCGACCACGAGATTGAGCCTGGTATTGTCCCTGGTCAGTTCTTCAGCTTCGTTCAGGAGCGCGCAGATATCCGGCTCCAGTCCGCTTCGCTCGCCGATCACGCGCACCCGAACGCCGTCGCGGTGCAGCGTCGCGAGGTCATTGCGGATGAACCGCTTGAGCAGGCCGAACAGGTCGCCGATTTCGGTCGCGGGGCGCGACCAGTTTTCCGAGCTGAACGAGAAGATCGTCAAATAGAGAATGCCGAGTTCGTGCGCGGCGCGCACGACGCGGCGCAGCGCCTCGACGCCGCGGCGGTGGCCCTCCGCGCGCGGCAAACCGCGGGCCGCCGCCCAACGCCCGTTGCCGTCCATGATGACGGCCACATGCAGCGGACCATCGGTCCGGTCCGGTCCGTCAGTTGCGGGGGCAGCGGCATTCGACATCGATCAATCCCTAAACCGTGAGGATTTCTTTTTCCTTGGCCGCGAGCAGATGATCGACCTCCGAAATCGTCGCGTCGGTCGCCTTCTGCACATCGGCGGCCAGACGTTGCTCATCGTCCTCCGAAATCTCGTGATTCTTCTCGAGTTTCTTGACGGTATCGAGCCCGTCGCGGCGCACATGGCGGACCGCGATCCTTGCGGCTTCCGCGTATTTATGCGCGACCTTCACGAGTTCCTTGCGGCGGTCTTCGTTGAGCTCGGGAATTCGCAGGCGAAGCACCTGTCCCTCGGTGGCGGGACTGAGACCCAGGTTGGAATCGATAATCGCCTTTTCCACGGCCTTGACCATCGACCTGTCCCAAACCTGCACCGAGAGAAGACGCGGTTCGGGCACGCTGATGGTTGCAAGCTGGTTCAGCGGCATGTGGGTGCCATAGGCGTCGACCTGCACCGGCTCCAGCATCGAGGCCGCGGCGCGGCCGGTTCGCAAGCCGCCCAGTTCATGCTTGAGAGCCTGCGTGGCGCCTTGCATGCGGCGTTTCAATTCGTTGATGTCGAACTTACCCGTGGGCATAACGCTGTCCCCTCCTGAATAGCTTTGTCGCGGCCGCCAGGCTTACGCGCGGTCCGGCGGTCCGCGAACCCGTCAGCCGGCGATGATCGTGCCCTGGCCCGTGCCGCGCAGGATCGCGCCGATCGAACCCGGCTCGGCGATCGAGAACACGATGATAGGCAGCGACGTCTCGCGGGCAAGCGCGAATGCGGTCGCATCCATGACCTTGTAGCCGCCTTCAATTGCCTGTGAATGGGTCAGCCGGTCAAACCGCTTGGCGGAAACGTCCTTTTTGGGGTCGGCGCTGTAGACGCCGTCGACATTGGTGGCCTTCAGAACCGCCTGCGCGCCGATTTCGGCGGCCCGCAACACCGCCGTGGTATCGGTGGTGAAGAACGGATTGCCGGTTCCGCCGCCGAGCAGCACGATCCGGCCCTCGGCGAGATATTTGTGCGCCGCACTTCGGGTGAACAGCTCGCAGATCTGCGGCATCACGAACGCCGATAGCGTGCGCGCCGGCGCGCCGCGCCGCTCGATCGCCGCCTCGAGCGCCAGGCAGTTCATCACGGTGGCCAGCATGCCCATGGTGTCGCCGGTCGGGCGCGAGACGCCGCGCGAGGAGACTTCGACGCCGCGCACCAAGTTGCCGCCGCCGACGACGACGGCGATCTCGACGCCCAGCTGCTTGGCTGCGATCAGGTCGCCGGCGACCCGGTCGATGGTCGGCTGGTCCATCCCGGACGAATGCGGGCCGGCAAAATATTCGCCGGAGAGCTTGATCACCACACGACGATAGGCCGGCTCAGCCATGATGCGATCGTATCCTTCCCCGCGCGAGCCCCCGGCGCAGACGGGCCGGAAGCACCGTTCCGGCGCTATTTCTTGCCGCTGGCCGCCCTGACTTCGGCTGCGAAATCGGATTCCTGCTTGTCGATTCCCTCGCCGAGAGCATAGCGCACAAATCCGGTAATCTTGACCGGCGCGCCGAGCTTACCCTCAGCTTCTTTCAGCGCCTGGCCGACCGACTTGGCGTTGTCGTGGATGAAAGCCTGCTCCAGCAGGCAGACTTCCTTGTAGTAGGTCCTCAAACCGGACTCGACGATCTTCTCGATCACATTCTCCGGCTTGCCCTGCTGGCGGTATTTGTCGGCCAGCACGTCCTTTTCGCGCTTGACGACGGCGGGATCCAGCCCGGCCGGATCCAGCGCCTGCGGATTGGCCGCGGCGACATGCATGGCGAGCTGGCGGCCGAGATGAGCCAGTTCATCGGTCTTGCCCGTGGATTCCAGCGCCACGATCACGCCCATCTTGCCGGCGCCCTCGACCACCGCATTGTGCACATAGCTCGACACCACGCCCCGGCCGACTTCCAGTGCGGCCGCGCGGCGCAGCGTCATGTTTTCGCCGATGGTCGCGATCGCATCCGCAATCGCGGTCTCCACGGTCACGCCGCCGACCTTCGCGGCCTTGATCTTCTCGACGTCGGCGCCGACCTCGAGCGCGACCTGCGCGATCATCTTGACCAGTCCCTGGAACTGTTCGTTGCGGGCGACGAAGTCGGTCTCGGAATTGACCTCGACCACGACGCCCTTGGTGGCTGACGTCAGCGCGCCGATCAGGCCTTCCGCCGCCACGCGGCCGGCCTTTTTGGCGGCTTTCGACAGGCCCTTCTTGCGCAGCCAGTCGATCGCCGCCTGCATGTCGCCGTCGTTCTCGGCGAGCGCCTGCTTGCAGTCCATCATGCCGACGCCGGTGGTCTCGCGAAGGTCCTTGACCATCGCCGCTGTGATTGTTGCCATCGTTGCAATCCTTTGCCTGTCGGGGCGACCGCGGCGCGGCTTCCGCCGCCTCGCCACCGTCCGCCATCAGCAATTACGGAAATTGAGAACCGGCGGCCGGAAAAACTCCGGCCAGCGCATTTGCGTTATTCCGCTTCCGCGGTCATCGCCTTGGCCTGGGCCACCCAGCCATCGGCGCGAGACGGCAATCCGACTTCTTCGCCGATCTTGTGGGCGGTGTCGTGATCGAGTTCGGCCAGCTGCCAGTAGTGGAAGATGCCGAGATCGTTGAACTTCTTCTCGATCGCGCCGGACACGCCGGTGAGCTTCTTGAGATCGTCGGCAGCTCCCCGCGGCCCGGCGAGCCCCTGGAAGCCCGCAGGTTGCGGCACCACCGGAACTTCCTCGCGGACCGGGTGGACGGATGCGCCGATGTCGATGCCGGAATCGCCCTGCGCGCGCGAGATGCCGTCGATGACGGCGCGGGCGACCAGATCGCAATAAAGCGTGATGGCGCGGCCGGCGTCGTCGTTGCCGGGAATCACATAGGTGATGCCCTTGGGATCGGAATTGGTATCGACGATCGCGGCGACCGGAATGTTCAGCCGCTGCGCTTCCTGGATCGCGATGTCTTCCTTGTTGGTGTCGATCACGAAGATCATGTCGGGCAGGCCGCCCATTTCCTTGATGCCGCCCAGCGAACGGTCGAGCTTGTCGCGCTCGCGCTGCAGCGTCAGCCGCTCCTTCTTGGTGTAGGCGGTGGCGTCGCCGGAACCGAGCACTTCATCGAGGTGCCGCAGCCGCTTGATCGAACCGGAGATCGTCTTCCAGTTGGTCAGCGTGCCGCCGAGCCAGCGCGAGTTGACGAAATACTGCGCCGAGCGCTTGGCGGCCTCGGCGACGCCGTCCTGCGCCTGCCGCTTGGTGCCGACGAACAGGATACGGCCGCCCTTGGCGACGGTATCGCTGACCGCCTGGAGCGCGCGATGCAACAGCGGCACGGTCTGGGCGAGATCGATGATGTGGATGTTGTTGCGGGCACCGAAAATGTAATCCGCCATCTTCGGATTCCAGCGATGCGATTGGTGGCCAAAGTGAACGCCAGCTTCAAGCA
>Ga0209006_10002921_pt1 | contig 15565 bp, 10 predicted proteins | sample JacPin_JW_Ref_O2_FD_188567 | JGI IMG/M metagenome (GOLD analysis project Ga0209006, IMG submission 188567) | Forest soil microbial communities from Algoma, Ontario, Canada - Jack Pine, Ontario site 1_JW_Ref_O2 (SPAdes) (version 2) | ecosystem: Environmental > Terrestrial > Soil > Boreal... | reverse complement strand
CTGTGGTCGATCGCGTCGGCCGGACTCGCGAGAGAACCGTTAGGGCAGTATCGCCAAAATTTGCGTCGGTTCGTAGCGCGGTTTGTGGACAGGCCGAACGCTATTTTCCTATCGCCTTGAAAAGACATCGAATTTGTTTGGCTTTGGGTGGAGCCTGGCTCCACCAAGTTTCTCGTAAAGGCAAGAGCGTAGTGATGCCGCCACTAACGCCGAGCATCCAAGAACTCGCTACTGCGCGGGGCGCAGCGACCTTCTCCGCACTTACGGGATGAAACCCGTAAACTGTAAACTGAGAACTCTGCGCCGTCGGCACAGTCCGCTCTCGCGATTCCAACCGCTATCGATCGGGGGCGCAACCTTTTGCAAATGGTTGAAGCAGAGCGACTGCAGCTTTACGCAACCGTTAAGGCAGTCCTGATTGGACGGCGCTGCAATTTCGGCAATTTGCGACTTCGTTCTTATCTTTAGCTTTCATATCCATGAATCAACTGATCGAAACAACGTAATACTCGGTCATCGGCAAGCAGCCTGTTTGCAAACGCGATACTAGACACGGTAGGCATCCGATTGTCCTCGACGATTTTTGTTTCGGAAAATATTAAAAACGGTTCACCTTTCTAAGTTGATTGTTTTTCGATCGTGATTACTCAGTCGCGTACGTTCACGGCTAGTGGCGAACGAGGTACCGGCATGGGAACGCCATCGAGGAAAAGAACGCCGTCAAGAATGAGGTCGCCGTCGACGATCAGACCGCCGGCGAGAATGAGAACGCCATCGAGGGCGACGTCTCTGTCGAAAACAACACCACGGCCGCGGCCGGAATATTCCGTGTTCTTCAGCCATAAGGTCAACGACGAAGGGGTGACGAGGTCGCTGATCAAACTACTTAGCCGACACACCGAGAACGTTCGCTTTTCTATCTCCGAACAAATTACAAGAGGCTCGCCGTGGCGAAAATCCATCGCCCAGCAGCTGACCGACGCCAAGTTCCTGGTTTTGGTGTTCACCGATCCTCACGCAAATTGGGGATGGTGCCTGTACGAGTCGGGATTCTTCGATGCGCTTAGTCAGGTTTCAAAACCATCCAGCCGCATCTGGTGTCTGCACCACGCCGCGACTTCCCCACCGTCGCCTCTTGCCGATTTGCAGAGCATTCCAGCGAAAACCCAAGACGTCGAGCAGTGGCTCCGGGAATTATTCAAGGAAACCGAACAGACAAAATCGGAGTTTATCGACGACATCCCAACGCTCGCGGAGGAAATATGCAGGCTGTTTTCCGTTGACCAGAAGCCGCTTTACTCCCAACGATTTGTCAAGATCAAAGCAAACAGCGCGCTGATATCGCCGGACGATTTGCACGGCGACGCCGTCGTCGAAGGCGACAATCAATTGATGAGCGAGGTATTCGGTACGTTTAATCAAAAAACCAATTGGCATGCCGTCAAAGAGCACTTTCGGACGTTCAGAAATTCTTCTGATGTCAATATCACCACGCTGAAGGAAATATCCAACGCCATATATTGCGTAGCCAAGCATGCCATTGTCCGCCCCATTCAGGGCATCGTATTTGTTGCACAAGGGCCCAAACGATATCGCCCCATTCTCAGCACCGCGAAGCAGGTCACCGAAGATGAGATCGAGTGTGACATTATGTTCGTCGAGGAGGCGGGCGGCCACCTACAGAACATCCCGAAATCTTCGGAGGCGTTGCTTACCGCTATCAGAATGGCGACCAGAATCAGGTGGGAGATTGTTCGGCCATTCGCCCCGAACGTACGCTGCCTAGCGCGAGCTGACGCCCGCCAATTGCGGGTGGATCTGCAAACATGCCTGAACAACGTTTTTCTCGAAGCCGGCTTTCGTGGAAATTTCTCGACAACGGATCTTCTGAACGCCTTCGACGATTCGGATAAGGATAAGCTGTTGGATATCGTGGAAAAATGGAACGACACCTATCCGAAGATTTGGCGCGGCATTGGCTTCACGGACACCAGGGAGACGTTTGGAGAGGCACCTGATGGACCCATGACCCCCCAAGACGTTCTCCTACTGCGAGCCGCGTTACAAGAGCTTGAGATCTTGAATCGTGATTTTCTCTCGATGGCTGTCGCGAGAGGCCAATTGTTGATACAGAGGGAGCTTAGGGCCAATATCGGCATCGACCCCGATTAGGCTGGGGCGTCCGGCGTCCATTCGGGCTCCGCAAGTTGATTTCATTTGGCGCCTCGTGCCGGGCGTTTCTGCCTTCACCTCAAGCCGGACTGCTTTGTTTTTGTGCGCTCCCATAGCGGTCGCCATCGTCCCCGCTTCCCCCAAAACTCGAAAAGTCATTGGCCATCTTCACCGCCTTGCGCCGGGACTGAGGATCGGCTCGCTTCGATCCACCGACGCGGGGCATTCCCACGCGGGAGCAGGCCACAATGCGCGACAACGAATCGCGCCGAGTGATTTGCGTCACACGCGGATGAGTTGTGAAAGCAGTATAACTTCACAAAAATCCAAAGCGTCTCTCATCTGTTCGTCCTTGGACAAGCAGCCGTTCGGATAGCTTCGCTCGACTGGGGGACGCCTGCCACAGACGAGCCGGATGCCCGAGCGCAACGTTCTGGGTCGATTTCACTCACTGGTTATCTTGGCCAACGCGAAAAGCAGGCTGGCGGAGGAACACACGATGCAACGCGCATTCATCATTCGTCCCTTCGGCAAAAAGAAAGACGGCGCCGGCAGCGAGATTGATTTCGAGCGCGTCAGCACTTGTCTCATCGAGCCGGCCCTGAAGGCCGTGGGCCTTGGCGGCGGCACGACAGGCGAGATTGTCGAGGCCGGCAATATCCGCGCCGACATGTTCGCCCTCATCATCGAAGCCGACATCGTCGTCTGCGATATGACCATTCATAACGCCAACGTCTTTTACGAGCTCGGCATCCGCCACGCACTGCGCAAAAAACGTTCGGTGCTGATCCGCGGTACACCCGTCGCTGACGCTGTCCCCTTCGATAACCTGACAGACCGCTATCTCGCCTACGACATCAACAATCCGGAAACGGCGCGTAAGAGTCTGATAGACACCCTGAAGGCTACCCTCGCCAGCGAGAGGACCGACAGCCCGATTTTCAGCATCCTGCCGGCCCTGGAGGAGGTCGACCCGTCCTCGATCCAAATCCTACGCAGGATCTGGCGGAAGAGGTTGAACGGGCCAAAGCAGCCAAGGCGATCGGCTGGCTGCGGCTGCTGTCCCAGGAGGTTGAGACACGCCGTTTTCAATGGCCGGCCATGCGGATCATCGGTCAGGCGCAATGGGACATCGACGACGCCGAAGGCGCGCGCTCCACCTATCAGAAGCTCATTGGCAACGACGTCGACGACCTCGACGCAAACAATGCGCTTTCGAACCTATACGAGCGGCAGTACAAAAAAGAAAAACGGCCCGAGTTGCTCGCCGCTTCTGATCAAGCAATCAAGCGAGTCCTCGCTAACCCTCGCGCGAATCAACAGCAAGATACCGAGGCGTTGAGCCTGACCGGCCGCAACGCCAAGACCCGATGGCGGCAAGCCTTCGAGAGTTTGAAGGACATTCCAAGCAGGCGGCAGGCCGCCCTCAATGGACAGCTTCTAGAGGCGTACGACGGCTATTTGAAAGCCTATTCCGGTGATCTCAATCATTACTGGTCCGGCATCGCCGCCTTGCAGATGTGCACAATTGCACAAAGCTTGGCCGGCGAGAAGGAATGGGAAGATATGTTCGACGATGCGCAAAAGGCGAGCGACAAAAAGGCTGAGCTGGCGCTCGCATTCGACCAGTTAAAAGGCGCCGTGAAACTCGCGGTGAGTAGGGCAAAAAACAAGGCGCCTAACGGCTCCAATGATCGCATTTGGGGCGATATCAGCAACGCCGACCTCCTTTTTATCACGGAAGCCAGCGAAAGCCGGGTGAAGATGGCCTACAAGAACGCCGTCCCGGCTACGCCCTGGTTTGTGGGCGCCGTGAAGGGTCAGCTGGATCTTTTTTCCAAGCTCGGGATCAAGACCGCACTGGCGGACGCAATCATCGCGGAGCTTGGAAATCCCATCGACTCTACCCCTACCCGTTTGGGTGTCGTCGTCGTCGCGGGGCATCGCATGGACGCACCCGGGAGTGTCCCGCCCCGTTTTCCCGAGACCGCGGCCGCGGCCGTCAAGGAAGCTCTGCGCGTGCGGCTGGCGCGACTGCAAAAGGATGGCGGCATCCACGTCCTGGCCTCGGCCGCACCAGGGACCGACATTATCTGCCACGAGTTGTGCCGCGAGCTCGGCATCAAAAGTACCATCTGCTTGCCCATGCCCGCCGGCGACTATGCGACAAATACTTTTGGCGACGCAGACGATCGTTGGCGCTCACGTTTCTTTGCTCTGACCGGACCGGGGGCCGATTGCCTGCAGCTAAGCGACCTGCCTGGCCTGCCGAAATGGCTACAGGGCACCGACACGGATGAGTGGGAGCGCGGTAATCGCTGGGTGTTGCAGTTGGCGCTGAGCGAAAATGCCCCAAGATCGTTGATTGCGGTCCTGGACGAGGAAGCCGTTCGAAATGCGCGGGGTGGGACGGCGCACATGGTTCAGATCGCCCGCGGATCGGGCAAGATCGATGTCGACATCGTGGCGCTAAAGGATGGCGCAGTGGCGGTCGCCGGCGCCTGAACCAAGTACCGCTATCTGGCGGACACCTTTTAGAATGAGTGTCGATTCGGCCAAAAAGGATCGGCGCGCCCCAACGAGGTGGATATCACATGCTTAGGTTCGATTGGCGCCGCTTTGAACCGGAGGAGGCGCGCGAGCACGACAGCGCGCAACTTGATCGCAATCCGCTTGCGAGGTATTCCCCCATTGACGTACGCGGGCAGCCAATTAACGGCTTCGAAGCTTGGGCCGTGTATGTACCCAGGCTCTTGGCGGAGTGTGATAAGTTCCCCCCTCCGCCGGGCCTTATTGATGATCTGCTAGCCATTGCCGACGAGTTCTATGCTGCGGTCGATCGCAGCTTTCCTCCTTCCCCTTCCCGACCCGATTGTGTTTTTGTTTCCCATCAACGATTGGATACGCGTAGGGGAGAGCGGGTTGCTTGCTTGGTCGAAGACCATGGACTCGATGCCTGGCTCGACGTCCACGACCCCACACTGACGCACGTCAATGCGTCTCTATGTGGTCCGCTTCGGTCGATCCTAATCGCATTTATCGTCGAAATGGCCTTGCTCAATTCGACGCACGTCATCGCCTTGCACACGACCCACAGCGTTTCGTCTCGTTGGGTGCCCTACGAACTCGCGCGCGCGAAAGCCCGGGGCTTGACGTCGCTGCAGGCAGCCGGCTGGTTTGAACCTGGGCAAACGCCTCAAACCTGCGGCGATTATGTCCAGCTCGCGGTCATGACCCATGACGAACCGCAGGTCGTCGATTGGATTCGGAAGCAGATTCCCGGCGCCAAGCCCGTAACCGTTCCGGCACATTGTAAGACGCACAACACCAACACGCTGGTCTGACGTTATTTCTAGCGCTCAGTGTTGGTCCCGCTCGACGTAGGATCGTTTGGTGACGGGAGCACACGCCGCTGGCGCGTCGCCGATCCCCGCATGCGGGTCATCAAACCTATATCCTAATCACCGTTGCCATGCTTCTTCTCGATGGGAACAAGCAGTTCCTCAATGCGCGGCAGCACTATCGCGAGATAGTCCTCGTTGATCGTTTTCAAATCGGCGAGCAGGCGTTCCGTTCTGGGATAGCTGCCAGTGCCTGCCTTGTCTTCCGACACTGCCGCTTCTTTTATCTCGTTCCAATTATCAAATCCGCGACTTCGGAGCTTTTCGTAAGTTTTCTGGTCCGGTCCATCGAACAATTTCGGCACTTTACCCGGCCGAACACCATGCGACATTGCCTCCCGCCAAATCGCGTCGAGCGCTTCTACGATGCGGCCACCGACGGGACTTCGCCGCGAAATCTCGTCTTCCGGGCGCTGGCTTTGAACTTTACTCTCGTAGATTTGCGAGGTGTGGCCTCGGAAAGGTTCCAGCACCTCCAATCGCGTTCGTACTGCCAGACGCGCGCCAACGGAAAGACGCTGCACAAGTCCCGGCGAATCCGCCAACGGACTTCCGAATGTCGACGCAAAGACCACGCGCAGCCGGCAGCGAGTGCCATTCGCATTCTTGGCGTTGCTTACCACCACGGGACGATAAATTTTTCCATTCTTATGACGGAAGAAAGCCGCTTCTTGAAGATCTAAGTTTCCTTTGGTGGCTTCCCATAGAGAGCCAAAAAATTTTTCAATCCAGAACTCGAGCTTACCGTTTTTCTCTCTGTCATTACACGCGATCATCCGTAAGAAAGATAAAAGAGTGAGTTTTGGCACCCACTGGAATCCGAGCTGCTCCGCTGAGCCCTTGCCGATCGAAACCGAGGCGTTAGAGAAATCGATCTTCTTTGGAATTTTATCCAAGGCATTCCAATCTCCATCCCATTCCGGCTCTATCCAAATGTACGGCTTTAGGGGCTCTTCTTGAAGCGGCCCCGCGGCGTTTACCAACTTCCCAATGGCTCTCGCGGTAGCTCTGAGCTTGTCCTCGTTATGTTCTGTTTTGCAATGCAGCACGCGGCAGAAATCCCAATCCATTTTACGATGTCTTCCTGCTCCGCTCGGATTGTTTGCAGGTTGGCAATTGGGCTGGGAAGAGGCACCGTTTGCGGGTGCAGGCAAAACACCGGTCGAGCGCCGCGCCCCATGGTTACGAATGAACCCGCCTCATAAAAGCACCACGACCAATCCAGCGCCGGGTCCGTGTAAAGCAAGACAAAACACTTGGCGTCTTTCAGCGCACTGTTGATGGTCACTCTATAGTCGTCGGACTTCTCGATGTCCTCCGCGTGAAATATTCGGACATCTGGAACGACCTTATTTAAAGCGACCATGAGCGCTTCAGCGAGGTCTCCGCAGGCTTGCTTATGGCTAAGGAATACATTGGTCACCGCTCGACCCTCTACCGAACTGGTCAACCATCGCCTGATAAATGTTATTTAGTAGTACATTGGCCGGCGTTTCGCTGTGACATCTGGCACACGCTAAACCTGCTTACCCGCGCCGCGACGCGTGTCGCATAACAAATCTTTTTCAAAAATTGAGAAATGTGCGAATGCCGAGTACCAGCGCGTTCCTTCTCAAGTTGCCATCGGCATTAAGGACGCCGGCGCCCGGATTGATGACGTATTGCAGATCCGGTTGCAGCATCCACCACGGCTTGAGCTGCAACTGATAAGTAAGCTCGATCACGGCTTCGCTGCTGCGCACCGGATAGGACGGGTTGCCCGAATAAAATCCAGCATCCGCGTCCAGGCCGCGGGCATTGTCGCCGATCCGCGCGACGGCAGCGGCGATGCCGATTTTGTCGTCGGGCCGGTGCGGCACGAGACCCTTATAGGCCAGCCCGCCGTCGGCATAAAAATTGACCAGGTTGCGATCGTTGGGCACGCCGCCGGCGCGAAAAAATCCCGACAGGCCTTGGTCGTCGGTGCCGGGAACGCGATAAAGCATCTGATCGATCACACCATAGACCCCGCCATCGCCCGCATGCTCCATCGGAATACCGGTCGATTGCGGGCTTGCCAACGAGAGGCCGGTATTGTCGTAGCGCTGATCGGCGAAGCGGGCGCTGGTGTGGTACCAGGCGCCGATCCGATAGGCGCCGGGAAGACCGGCTGCGTCCTTGCCCTGGTTGGGCAGATAGCTTGCCTCGGCGATGAAAAACGCACCGCCGCTGAAGCTGAACACCGTTCCGGTGGGAAGCGGCGCCGGTTGGTTTGAGCCGTCGCCGCCGCTCGGATCGCCGCTGAACACCGCGGCCTGAACCTGGATGTCGTCACGCGGCTTGACCCGCACACGAATGCCGGGCGCCGGCAACGGAAACGCCGGGCCCGAGAACGGCAGGTTGGCGGAGAGAAAATCCGGCCAGCTGATGCCGTTGTTGATGAAGGTGGTGGCGGTCTTGCTTTACAGGAACTGGCTGTCGGCCAGCATCAGGCCGAAGCGGACCGACCAAAGATCGTTCGGCGCGTTTTGCTCATACCAGAAGGCGTATAGCCGCGCCATCGGCCCGGCTTCGATGTTCGACACCGCCAGGATGTTGCCGAGATAATTTGGACTGAAGGACGGGCCATAGGTGACAAGCCCGTGCACATGAAGCAAGCCGCCCTGCCACCCAGCAAGCTTCTGCAAATCGAGATCGAGCTGCGGTTGGAAGGCGCCGAGGCCGACCGCGCCGGTCTTGATCCCGCCGCTGACGTTGGCGAGGACATCCGTGGTGTCGGTGAACGTCAGCGTGACACCGTGGCTCTCCAGATAAGAGCGCACCCCACCCCAATCGCCGGTCAGATAGGTCTGGCCTGCCGGCGCCGGATTATCCGAGCGGATGCCGTCGCTCCAGGCGGGGGTCGCAAGCATGTTGAGCGCAAAGGCGACAGCCGTCGCGGCGACCAACACCCACCGACGCCGAAAGCCGGAGGTCGGCGCCGCCCGCGAAGCCGATCGGCGAAATCGCCCCAAGGACATCCTTCGTCCAAATACGCATCAAAAATCTGCGCACCATCGAAGCGCCCGACCGCGAGCCTGACGCGGCACCGCCATTCACATCGTGCCCGCAACGTCGCGCGCTAAACGTAGCGCAGCGTGACGAACATTCCCGTCGCCAGATGATAGAGCAAATGGCAATGCAGCGCCCACGTGCCCGGATTGTTGGCGTCGAACGCGATCAGCACCCGGTGTCCGGGCGGCACCAGCACCGTGTCGCGTACCGCGCCGGACAGTTTCTGCTCGTTGATTTCGACGACCTGAAACTCATGGCCGTGCAGATGCATCGGATGCGGCATCGGCGTCTGGTTGACGAACAGTATCTCGACGCGCTCGCCCTGCGCCACCGGCAGCGGCGGGGTTTCCGGGGTCCATACGACGTTATTAAGTGACCAGACGCCGTCGCGGCAGTGTCGGGAATGCGCGCGATCGGGGCATTGCCGCCACGCAGGATGATACCCGTTTGTTTGTTCCCGCCCTCGAGCAGCGCGAGCACCGGGTAGGCCCCGGACCCGCCCGGTATCGCTAGGCGAATATCGAGCCGCTGCGCCACCGCGATCGGAAAGCGCCGGCCCGCGACCGGCGTGACCGCAAATCCGTCGACGGCGGTTAGCTCGCCCTCGAGCCCTCCCAGATCGATATGAAAAGCGCTCATCGACGAGCTGTTGATGATGCGCAGCAGCACGCGCCCGCCGGGCTCGACCTTGATCACTTCGGGGTCGTCCAGCGTGCGGTCGTTGGCAAGAAAAGCGTCGTAGGTCACGTCGTTGAGGTCGGGCTTGGCGGCAGCCATGCTCATGCCGGCGCCCTTCGCGCCGGCCATGCCGCCGGCGCCGGGGGATGCGGCGTCGCCCATGCCCGACATGTTGCCGCCCTTCTTCAGCGCGGCGAGAATCTGCTCCGGCGGTGTGAAACTGAAATCCGCCAGCATGAGCACAATCTCCTGCTGGTCGGGCCGGTCGCGCTGATCGTGGATGATCAACGGCGCGGCCATCAGGAGCTGCTCCTGCAGCCCTTCATGCGAGTGCATCCAGAAGGTGCCGCCGAAGCGCAGCGGAAAATCATAGTCCGCGCTCCCGCCGGCGGGAATCGGCGGCCCTGATACGCCGGGAACGCCATCCTGCTGCCAGGGCGGCGTCAGCCCGTGCCAGTGGATCAGGCTCGGCACCTCGATCTTGTTGTCGACGCGGACGCGGAAGCGCGCACCCACTTGGGTCACGATCCCCTGTGTGCCGTCGGGCTGCGTGATGCCGAACACCGACGCGGGCTTGCCGTTCACCTCCAGATTGCGACGCTCGAGCCGCAGTATTGTCGGCGCGCCATTCATATCGGCAGCAGCGCGCGACGCATCCTGCGCGCGCACCAGCGTCGGTGCGGCGGAAGTCGCGATAGCGGATAAGAAAAACGCGCGACGTGACAGCATGAAAAGCCTCGCCACAATGCTGAGCCGACTGCTTACAGCCTATAGTGTCAATGCCTGACCGTGAAGCCGCCAAGGTAGCGAACGACGAAACAACAAGGAAGCAACCAGGCCCTGCACAAAATTCACTCAACAATAGCTCATCCGACACGTCGGATTGTGACGCGTGCACGAAATCCCATCGATGCCGCTTTGGGTTGCCCGCGTGCTTTCGACATTCGATGCAAATTGGAACACCGCCCGAAGCGATCCGTGAAGGAAAGTGTGGGCGGCGTGGAATGCACGTGAATCGCATCGTGCAGCAGCAACATTGATTTCCGACCACAGCCGCCGATAATGCCGGCTCCCTGCCGCCTGGCGCAACATCCGACGCTCACATGCAAGATACCCCCGAGACGCCGAAGGAAGCACCGAAACCAGCGCCGACGCGGCCGGCACCCGCGTCCACCATCGTGCCAGCGTTCATCGTGGCGATCGTGGTCGTTGCCGTCGCCGGCCTGTCGGCTTGGTATCTGTTGCGGGGCGAGCCGCTGTTGGTGCAGGGCGAGGTCGATGCAACCCGCTTTGACATCGCCGCCCGGGTCGATGGACGTGTCGCCTCGATCCCGGTCGAGCGCGGCCAGGACGTGCCTGCCGGCGCCGTGCTGGTGAAGATCGACAATCCGGAAACGCTGGCCAAGGATCAGCAGGCGCTGGCCGCCAAGATCGTTGCGGAGGCGCAGCTCGCCAATATCAAAGTGGGCACCCGCGCCGAAGTAATCGCCGCGCGCAAGGCCGAGTTGGAGCGGGCGCAGTCCAGCGTGGTCCTGGCGCAGAAAACTTACGACCGGGTCAGCCAACTCGCCGAACACGGCAACGCGCCGATCGCGCGGCTCGATCAGGCGACCGATACGCTGCACGAAAGCCAGCGCAACACCGATCAGGCCAAATCAGCCTACGAGCAGGCGGTCAACGGCTATACCAAGGAAGAGCACGAGATCGCGGTCGCGGCCGTGAAGAAGGCCGTGGCCGACATCGCCGCCGAGCAATCGATCATCGCGCAGATGGTGGTCTACGCACCGGTAGCCTCGCAGGTGTACCTGCGCAATGTCGAGCCTGGCGAATATGTCTCTCCCGGCGTGCCACTGATCACTCTGATCGACCTCAACGACATGTGGGTCCATTTCGATCTGCGCGAGGATCTGGTCAAGAATCTGAAAGTGGGCGACCGCTTCGATGTGCGCATTCCCGCGCTCGTCGACCGCCGCATCACCGTTGAGGTCAAGCTGATCGCCACCAAGGGCGAATATGCGAGCTGGCGCGCCACCCGCGCCACCGGCGATTTCGACCTGCGCACGTTTTCGATCCGCGCCTATCCGGTCGAAAAGGTGCCGGAGCTGCGCCCCGGCATGAGCGCTTATTTGGATTGGCGGTCACGCTAAGCATGTCCCGATGCAGGAGATGCTTCAGTGAGGCCCCGCCGATGAGGCCCAGATGAAGCCGATGCCGAAACCTGGGTTCCTACTGGTCGCGCGCCGCGAATGGCGCTGGCTGCGGCGCGACCGCACCGCGTGGATCTTGATCCTGGGCGTGCCGCTGTTTGCCTTCTTCGTGCTGACCGCCGTGTTCAGTCACCCGGTGATCCGCGACCTCGGCGTGGTCTTTGTCGATTCGGATCGGTCGGAAACCTCGCGCGCGTTCGCCGAACAAGTAGCGGCATCGTCCTCGCTCAGCATTGTCGAGCGCTCAGGCGATCTCGCCTCCGCGGCACGCGCGATCCGCGCCGGCGACGCCATCGGCGCGGTCTACATCCCGGCCGATTTCGAGCGCGATCTCAAGGCCGGGCGGCGCCCGCAGGTGGTAGCCTTCTATAATCAGCAATTCCTCACCGCCGCCGGCGTGGCGTCATCGGGACTCAGCGACAGCCTCAGCGCGGCAGTGAAAGGCGCGGCCGAGCGCGCAGCGCCGAAGGCGTCCCGTATCGGCTCGCTGGTGGCGGAGACCATCGCGCTGGTCAATCCGCAAAAGAACTATGCGCAGTTCCTGCTGCGTACGCTGCTGCCGATGGTGCTGCATGTGATCGTGGCGATCTCCGCTGGCTATTCGGTGGGATCCGAATTTGGTCGTCGCAGCATGCGCGCATGGCTTGCCTGCGCGGGCGGCAATCCGATCGTGGCGCTCGCCGGCAAGATGGCACCGCTGTTTGTGATCTTCTTCGTCCTTGCGCTGTCGGAGGTCCTCCTTCTTGAGGGTCTGCTCGGCGTTCAGTTCAAGGGCGACATCCCGATGGTCCTGGCTGCTGGATCGCTGCTGATCATCGGCTACATGGCATTGGGAGCGCTGCTGCAACTTCTGGTGCGCGACCTCGCGACCGGCCTCGGCCTGACCGGCCTCGTCGTCTCACCGGCATTCGGCTATGCGGGCGTCGGCTTTCCCACATTCGGAATGAACACGTTCGCGCAAATCTGGGGCGCGATTTTGCCGGTGCGCTGGTACATGGCGGTGCTGCTCGGACAGGCCGCGCGCGGATTGCCGGTTGCCGAATCCGCCCGCCCGTTCGCCGCGCTTGCAGCCCTCACCGTACTTTATTCGCTGCTCGCGGTCGTGCGCTTGCGCTTCATCGCCCGCAACATGACGCGCGCGGGGCCCGCTCCCGTACCGGCCGCTGCCGCACCGCCGCGCGGCGTCGGCGGCGCTTTCGCCGCCGAGTGGCGGCGCGTACTCGCAATCCGCGGCGCTTTCATTCTCCTGGTGGCCGCCCCCATCGTCTACGGGCTCTTTTACCCCCAGCCCTATCTCAATCAGATCCTGCGCAAGATCCCGATCGCGGTCGTCGATAACGACCTCAGCGAATTGAGCCGCCGCATCGTCGAGACGCTCGACGCCAGCGACGCCGTCAAAGTGACCACGCGCGTCGACACGTTGGCGCAGGCTCATGCGGCGCTCGAACGCGGCGAGGTTTTCGCGGCGATTGGCATTCCGCCCAACGCCGAGCGCGACATGCTCAAGGGCACCGCCGTCCATATTCCGATCTATGCCGATGCCACTTATCTGTTCATTTTCAGAACCACCGCCACCGGCATTGCGGTCGCGATCAATACGTTGTCGTCGCAGATCGCCGCCGGCGGCGCGCGCACCGACGGCAGTCTGGTCAAGGCGACGCTGGCCTCGACGAGCCCCGCCGATGTTCTGCTGCAGCCGATCTTCAACCCGGTCGGCGGCTATGCCAGCTACATTGTACCGGCGGCGTTCGTGCTGATCCTGCAGCAGATGCTCTTGATCGGTGCATCGCTGTTGACGGTGGTCACGCTGATGCAGCCCGGCAATAGCGCCTTCGCGAGCGTTCTTGGCCGCGGGGTCGCGCACCTGACGATCTATTTGCCGGCACTTGCGCTCTATTTCATCGTGCTGCCGCGCTTCTATGGCTTTTCGACCCTCGGCCAGCCGCTGCAATTGTTTGTGCTTGCCGCGCTGTTCGTGCTGGCGACAAGCTTCATGGGACAGGCCGCCGGCGCCTGGTTCAAGCATCCCGAGACCCCGACCTTGATCTTCCTCGGCACCAGCCTGCCGCAGCTGTTCCTGACGGGCTTCTCCTGGCCGCGCGAGGCGATCCCCACGTCGGTACAAAATATCGGCTACATCTTCCCGTCGGACTTCGCTATCGACGGCATCGTTCGCATCAATCAGCTCGGCGCCACCTTGTGGGAGGTGATGCGCGATTGGCGCGGGCTATGGGCGCTGGTGATCGTCTATTTCGCGCTCGCGGTGATGTCCGCATTTTTGGTGAGGCGAAGGAGGGCGCATGGGTAGCCGCGTGATCGTGCTTGCCCTCATCGTGATCGCAGCCGCGGCCGGAGCCTATTGGGTGTCGCGCCAGGAGCCGCCGCCGCCGATCATCGGCGTCGTGCGCGCCACCGAGGTCCGTATCGCCCCCGAGGTCAGCGCCATGCTCACAGCGATCAAGGTGCACAAAGGCGATCGCGTCCGCGCCGGCGAGGTCGTGGCCGAGCTGTCGGCGATCGAAATCACCGCCTCCGTCGGCCAGGCGCGGGCGGCGCTGGATTCCGCAACCGCCGACCGCAATAACGTCTATTCGGGCGTGCGCGCCGAGCAGGTCGCTTCGCTGAAATCCGAGATCGCCAAGGCTAAGGCACGGCAGCAATATGTCGAGCAGCAGCTCAGCCGCACCGACACGCTCGCCCGCACCGACAACGCCTCGCAGCAGTCGCTCGACCAAGCGCAAAACGACGCGGCGTCGGCGCGCGCCGACGTCGCCGAAGCCAAAGCCAATTACGACGCCGCGGTCGCCGGACCGACCAAAGAAGAGCGCGCCATCGCCGACGCGCAGGTCAAGGCCGCGGCGTCGGCGCTCGACGTGCTGCAGCGACGGCTCGATAAGACCGTATTGCGGGCGCCCGCCGATGGCGTCGTCAGCGTGGTCGTCGCCGAGGTCGGCGAGAATATCCATCCCGGCCAGCCGGTCCTCGTGATCGAGGAGACCGGCAAACAATGGCTGTCATTCAACGCCCGCGAAGATGCGCTGCAAGGCCTCACGGTGGGCTCAAAAGTCGACGTCGCATGGGCGGGCGCCAGCAAACCGACGCCGGCGATCGTCACCGAGCTGACGCCGCTCGGGTCGTTCGCGACCTGGCAAGCCGAGCGAGCCGTCGGCGATCACGACCGCAGCATGGTGCGGCTGCGGCTCGATCCGCAGGGCGATCAAGCGAAGCTCGAGCCCGGCATGACGGTCTGGCTCGATCGCTAATTTGGAACGCGCGCCAAGATTTGACGAAACCGTCATGCCCGCGTTTGTCGCGGGCATCCACGTCTTAAGTCGGCAAACAAAGACGTGGATGGCCGGAACAAGTCCGGCCATGACGGTATGTCGTTCCAACCAACGCATAAAGACGGCCCAGAATTACTTCGGCGCATAGCCCAGTTCCGCCGAAATCTCCTGGGTGGCCGCAAGCAGCGTCTTTGCCGGCGCGCCGTCGAACGAACAATCGAAATCTCCGCGCGATCCGAGGCTCGTCATGACCGCGACCAGGCGTCCATCGACATCGAAGATCGGGGCGCTCATGGCGCTGATGCTTGCGAGCTGTGTTCCATCCGCCGGGCTCAGCCCCATCGACCGGATCTTTGTCTGCAGGCGCTGAAATTCGTTGAGCGCGCGGCGTGTGATCGTCGCACCCTTGCGCTTGCGCAAACTTTGAATCTCTTTGCCGAGCATGGCTTTGGTCTGCTCGGGCGGCAAAAACGCGGCGAACAAACGCCCCGTCGCGGAGGTGAGCAGCGGCATGATCGAGCCGACGCGCACGTTCACGGTCACCGGCTGGCTGCTCTCCTCCCAGCGAACGATGGTCGGCCCATTGTGACCCCAGATCGCCAGGAACGTGGTCTCGCCGGTCCGGTCCCGGACTGACGCGAGCGCCGGCGAGGCCACGCGAACGACGTCGATGCGCGCCAGCGCGGCCAACCCCAGTTCCAAGGCCGTACCGCCAAGGTCGTAACGGCCGTCGACCTGGCGGACCAGACCGGCCCGCGTGAGGCTGACCAGATAACGATGGGTCTTGCTC
>Ga0209006_10002920_pt1 | contig 15572 bp, 27 predicted proteins | sample JacPin_JW_Ref_O2_FD_188567 | JGI IMG/M metagenome (GOLD analysis project Ga0209006, IMG submission 188567) | Forest soil microbial communities from Algoma, Ontario, Canada - Jack Pine, Ontario site 1_JW_Ref_O2 (SPAdes) (version 2) | ecosystem: Environmental > Terrestrial > Soil > Boreal... | reverse complement strand
CACGTCCTGTTGTCGGCGGTGTAGGTATTGGGGTATAGGATGGATGGGCATGGCGTCGGAGAAAAACGGAGAAACAACGAGTGCGATAATGAGGGCAAAAAAAAAAAGATAGGTCAAAAAGAAGGAACAGCCACGGCTGGTCAAATTATATTAAATAATAGTGCGAAGGGGGTTACTGTTGATGGGCACCGCTGCGTTCACAACTTTGATGAAGACAGTTGAGCCGAGACGGGGACCCAAAAACGATAAAATTTACTCACCAAAGAACGCTTCTCGGAACGCAGGGAAAGGAAAAGGACGACAACGGGACTGAGGTCGTCGTTGGTCGTCGTTGAGTGCCAGTGGATGAAAGCGAAAGATGGGCGTTAAACTGATGTGAGAGTCTTGATACCCGTGTGTTTCACCATCTGATCCCACCAAACCAAATAGCTGACTAATCATAACTTATCTCTAGCCGAATGCTTGCTAACATATCCAACGTGTTTCTAACGGGCTTCCACCCTATTTGTCTACACCGTTGCCCTCGACATCGCGAATTCGTACCCAACGTTCCGCTTCCTTCTGGAAAATATTTCCGTATTTCATCCTCACTGAACGTGGTAGGTACTCCACTCTCGCCTTTGCCAAGATCAAACAGTGCTTGTGCGATAGCTTTGCCTACTTCGTACATCGTGTGTTCTCCGTTCTCCGCAAAGTAGTATCCTGAGCGTCCATGTCCAGGAGGATCGGAAGAATCGACCGCGTCGAATACCGTCATGTAAAGGTCCGCAACTTGCGTATGATAAAATCGGCTTTCGTTTATTTTTAAAATAAATACCTCAATACATACCTTCGTCAATATGCACATTGGACCACATGTTTTTCCCTGCACCAACTATACCGCCTTGCCCTCGGTCCAAGCTTACCTTAACCAGTCGAGGGATTTGTTGTGAGTAGGCATGTTGAATTCCAAGCTCGACCAAACGGCCAGAAGCGATGCCGTAGATCGTTGACGGGAGGATGATGTACGTTCGGGTGTAACCTTGCCATCAAGAAGTAGGAATGTAGGAGAGTGAAGGTACAACATATACGCCAACCTTGTTGGTCTGCTTCGACGACGGTTAAATCAACAATGCGATGAGGTTGGGTTCGTGGAAGAGCTTCCAATTTGGCTAGGTCGAGATCTGAGTAAATCGTGTCTGTCGCGTACATGCCTTCTGCGTGGTCCATCAAGACGCCTAATGGGTGATATCAGGGAAATAGCAAGCCATGAAGATGCAGAACGGCAGAACCTGTTCCAGACTACAGAGCATCACAGAGGGGTCATTTGTCCAGTAAAACGTACATCCATACGTATATGTTGTTACTCACAGTGTGGATGAGAACAGGTGCAATTCCGGTTCGCTTGTACCTGTTCCTCAACCCGTTCAAAATCGCTACGGCAGCGCTCGCGTCATCTGCATCCGCCTATATCATCTATAACACTCGGTAAATGCTCAAACAGGAAAGAGAACGGCGACTTTACACAAGCGAAGACAACATCCGCCTGCGACGCGAGCTCTGCGAGCATATCATGATCACTGTATGATCCAATAATGACATTAACCCCTATGATCGTCTGGAGTTTTCTAGCTTTCTCTCGGTCCCGCACGAGTACGGATATGTGGAACGTGGCAAATTTGGAATGTTTTCGAAGACGCTCAAGGACCGAGCCTCCGATGTAACCTGACCGACTCGTGTTCTGAATGCTGTTGAGAGGGCAGGGCATGTCACTCACCGGTTGCGCCAGTGAGGAATATTGACGTTGAAGGCATTCTTGGAACATTTCCATTTTTCACACCGGCACTGCTTCACTTGAAGTGAACCGCCACACATTCCTTATCTTATCTTATATTCACACGATCATTTCCCCAAGGAGTAACGCGTAACGCACCGCGTCATTAATTGATCAATGCTCGCGATATCGCACGCCGGAGTCCGTTGTGGTCTCTCTTGGGTTATTGATTTGTTTCGGTGGCGGTGTTTTGGATTGTACTTTCCGGCTTATCCTATCCCTTGCGCCTCGAGGATGTGAAGATCTCCATGGGTCATTTTCTTTCTGCTAGCCTGTGAATATAAGTGTTTTGCTTGGATGTATTATACATACCATAGCTATGGCCTATGGTCATGTGCAAACACGCAATAGTAATAAAATATAAACCAAAAGTCAAATGTCCTTGTCTATAAGGTGTGCAGCCTGTGGGCAAATGATGACCCAGCTGTGCATGTAGGGTAGCTGCGGTTTAGAAAAGAATGTGGATATAGGAAAAGAGCGTCGGGGAAAAGAGTGGATAGAAATAAAAAAAGAACCATTCAATTAATAGGAAAACACCATGAGATATCTATTGCAATCGAGTAAGATCGAACGCTGCTAACCACCAAATAGAGCGGACTTACGGATTCAAAACGATAGGGAAAAGAATGTGACAACTTGCGACGAGGCTGGAGATAGGAGATTTCGTTTAGCAGTTGGTCCCAATCTCGAACACTCAAACATGCTCACAATAGTGGCATCAGAACTGCCCATCCATATGTCTCGATTCGCCACGATAGTGGTATGAGGGTCGTAGAAAGAACGGCCATACCCGCGATGAGGAAGAAACTGATCAAAAGCGCGACCCAGAACCGCTTCAGGATCTTCGGGACTTCGATGAAGAAGTGAGACCGCTCTACTTCTTTCTTCGTTGCACCCCAAGTAATGTTGTAAGAGAATAAGTGGGCGAGGAGCGCCCCAGATAGATGAATGCTCAGGCCGCCGAAGAAGAAGAAACTATCAGAAGATATGTGAAGTTAAAGAAGAAGACGATATTGAGAGCGTGACATACAAGAATGGTACCCATGTAACATTCTCAATGAATGATGGGATGATGCCGCGAAGTCCGAGCCGATATTCCAGGAAGGTGAAGGCGATATTCCCGAGAACCGGGAAAACGAAAGTACAAGAGAGCCAGATCTCGAAACTGTGCATGTAGAAACCGTCGATATCCAAAGCTTCGCCGAGGGCAAAGTAGTTGACGAGCGCGAGAAGTAGTCCAGCCGCTATACCGTAGTAGCTGAACATGTACGAGCACCTGAAGACAAAGAACTCAACAAAACAACGGTGGAGACGTGCAAGAAAACCATACATAGATAGCTATGGGGAATAAAACCTTCGGTTAAGACGTGACCATGTATGGAGTAGGACGCGTCCATACCTTGTAATGAACAGGGGCCCCTGACCACAAGAAGACGCGAAGCTGCTTCGTAACCGGTCCCAAGCGCCACCAGCTCTTGAGTGGATTGAATATTAATTCGTTGCAGCCTGAGCGAGCGTCAGAGTCAAATGGGTGCGAACTCATCAGACATACCGTATGCATATTTTTGCCATCTATTGAGTTCGTCGTCCACCGTCAGCGAGACGCCCTCTTTGAACCCACCTTCAGAGTAACTTGCCCATCGGATGATATACCCTTCAAGCTGCAAACGAAGGGCCATGTCGAAGTCTTCAGAAACGTTCGACTCGGACCAAATCTTCCTCTTATTATCAGCTGGGTCAACGAATGCCGCTTCCTGGAGAGCAGACCAACGGAGAAAGGCATTGTGTCCGACAAAGGGTGCAACCTCGCCATTTGCCGTGGCCATTGAGATGCACTTGTTGATACGGCGGGTAAAGTGGGCTATACCGTTTTCAAAGTAGTGGTAGGCAACTTGCATGACATCTAAACAACAAGTCAGCTCCAAGACGAAGGAACGATGTGATATGACATTCTTACCAGACTCGTGTTGAATAATGGCGACATCGGGACACTCTGCGAGTTCACGGGCAGCGTCTCGAAGACAATCCTAAGATGAGGGTCATCAGCCTGCCGCGATGGGAATAGTATGAAAACGTACCTCTGGTACGATCGTATCCGCATCCACCAGTAAAATAATTTCGCCCATGCGGAGTGCCTTTCCGTTAGAAGCCCACGGTCTGCACTTCTGCCCATTTTGCTGGTATATCTCTTCTATCGCCATCTCCATCGCACGATCTTCCAACGACAAACCACCGTCTGCCTCTGCGTCCTTCTCTCCTGTGGCCTCCAACTCTATCAAATGCTTCTCCAGCTTCAAACTCAATGTCAACCCATAATTCATATTTGAAGCTTTCTTGAAGCGGCCTGCGCGAACAAACCCATCCGCACCATGTGGTGGACGCGCCACCCAGCCAATATTGTGGTCCGCGTAGAACGTGATTCGAGCGTCCCGCTCTTCTTCCGTTATGCACTGCAGACCGTCATCGTGAACGAAGATAGCGGAGGTGCCGCCTTGCCGAGCATATGTTTGCATCGCCTTTTTGAGCGAAAAGACAGAAGGTGCACTGAGACATAAGGGGTGAGCGTTCATGTCGGCAGACGGGAGCAAATATGAAGGACAAGCCGAGAGTCAAACTTACATAGTCTGCTCTAAGTTCTCTTTGAATACCGGGAGTTCGATGGTGATGTGCGGTAATGCAGTGTCCACATCCGTATTTGGTACAGGACGGATGGCTGAATAGTACCGAGAATTTTCGTGATATTGGGCCACAGGACCGATGCTGAAGATGTATTCAGCAATGTTAACTTATATGGGTTATTTGAAAACCACACGCACATCATGGCAACATTAGATATAAATTGTAGCGAAAAGAACTGTTTCCGGATAGGTTAGTGTTGCTAAAGGCTGACAGAAAACGCACTTGCCAGCGATACGCAGAGAAGGAGTGGAGTAGCACAAAGGAGTGTAAATCGTGTGTAAGAACCATCAAGCACATACTCCTGAAGTAGAATATTCAGGCCAGTGCCAACGAAAACTACCCACCATTCCATCAGAATCGCTATCATATTAGATTTAGCGAAAAAAAAAAGATCACGCACAAATAGACAAAGCCAGCCCGAGTCCACCATACAGAGGTGCCATTAACTTTATAGGGCGCGGAGCAGTCACAGAGGCCTTTTCCACGTCAGTGTCGGTCTCAGCCTCAGACTTCGAGGGTGACAATCTCCAGCTCCACCAACTCTGGGATGGAGGCCTGGGTTTATTCCTGTCTGGAATGACTACCTTGTCTGGAATCACTGAGATTCGGTTGGGGTGCCTAGCGTTCTCGGCCAGGTTCGCGTATGACGAGGTAGGTGTTGAAGGCATTGTTCCTGACATGGAGGCTATGGTGGTCGCCCGACGAGATCTCCAGACCATCTTCATCAACTTCGCCTCCAGCTCATTAACCATGGGAATGATTTGGTCAATGTCATCGGCCCATACTCTGCAAAGGGGTGTCAGGGGGTGTTAGGATTTGACTGGAGAAGTGACATACATCAACACCCGTTCGTCACGCTGTTAAACTGAAGTCAGGGGTGTTTGAGGTGTAGAAGTGCAGAAACATACGATAAAAGCACCGCACTGCTCTTTGTCTGCGTGAGGGAGTAGATTCATGGTATCAAGGACCTGAATTCTAGTATTGATATCGACATAAATCGCCACCGAATCGTCGGTCCTACGTTATTGAAAAAATAGATTCACCACCTGAATAAAAAGCCACTGCCATAAAGCCACTGACATAGTTGCTAAAGCGGCGTGAACTGCGGCGCTACGCATCTTGACGGCAACGGCAGGATTTAGTGTTCTAACGGCGGCCTCGAAGGGTACGAGATAGTGATTTTCATAAGGGAAAACGCGGAATTGACCAGGGTCTACTCGAATGCAGACACCAACGGCAACATTGTCGCCAGATGGCTTGAACCAAGCATCTCCTTGGGTCTGTGGACGAATAATTTCGAAGTCGTCAGAAGGAGAGGTGCAAAAAAAAACATCGGCAGTAAGAACAGGATATGGAACGTACCTGTTTGAACACATGGTGAAGAATAGCATCGTACGCATCGTAATCCATGGTACCGATTACTTTCCTTCGTGGCCAACGAGCATGCGATGGGGGGGAGGGGAAGGGGATTGAGAAAAGGCGATCAAAGCGGAAGAATGAAAGTTTTCTTGTAGTTGGTCACACAGATAAGCACCCTTGGTAACAGTTTTGTTGAAAAGGGACATATACGCAATGTCATTTACTCATTCAAATGGCTCCGTCCTGGCAGCTTGCCGTTTTTTTCTCACAGCCGCCCGACATTCTGACATAGATCGGGAAATTGAATGCAGGGGTGATTCGATCTGTAAATGCATGAACGCCTGGGTACACAATGGACTGGAGATCAGCGGCGATCGGCTACAAGGCCAGTTGCGGATACTGACCAGTACTTAACAGGAGAAACAAGGGACGGAAACAAGGGAAATCACGAAACTCGCATCGAAATCGAGGGACGGATTGTGGGAATTACCTACAGCACAACTGAATTCGAAATTATTCGTGAGCGCCCTTTGTTGTGGAAAGGAGGGCGATCATTCAGTACTTACATGCCCATCTGATGCATTTCCAAGGTTGGAATGTTCAATCACCACATATTTCACATGTGGTAGGAACTCAATGGAGTTACCATAAGTGTCGAAAGTGATCGAAACCAAATCCGGCCATGGCCCTGGGCAGATTTAACAGACCGCGGATGGCAAAGACGTGCGGTATGTGTACATACCTGTGCAAAAATAGTTATAGAAGAAAATGAAAGTGAATTCATATGAAAGATTATATCCGTAGTCTTGTTCCACAACTATCCAATATGGATTAAATCAAAACATTCAAAACCAGCGAAACCCCAAAGTAGCGAGTGCAAGTAACTGTAAATGCGACGTGACGCGCAGGCTTGAGGGCGGAAACAGAGTTAAACTGTAGCGGTGTACGAGAAGGGTATATGTTTTTTCGAATGTCCATCCATACTGCCGGAATCGTGGCGGCTCGCAATCGGCGGTTGCCCTCTTGATCACTAGCTCAGCACAATTGCCACATTTTGACATAGTCTCTGTTCCCGACCAAGAAAGCCATCAATGAGGCGAGGAAGATAAAAATACTGGCAGCTGAAGGCGTACACAATCATCGCCCGATCCGCGAGAGTTTGAGGCCACGTCGAGTACCACTGATCTTGTGCTTTTGCAAAGTCGCGCATGGCAGCTGAATATCCACAAATCTTCAATATCATTCAAGTGGGATGCGCAATGGACTCACTAGCCGACCCGTCCAACCATGGCTTTCCGCCAGCATTATCCGGGAACCACCCATTCGTGCCGCCCACAGCGACATCCAAGATGAGGTAAAACGCTGAATGATAGAAACGACACGAAAAGTAAGCAAGTCTTCCAATGCGCAAATGTACGGATACAGACGTTGATCGAATGGTGAGGCATCCGTGCCGTTAATCCATGGATTCTGTAGCGCGATCGACTGAGAGCCGTTCTGCACAACCGGTGGAAAGTCCCCGCGCTGGAAGAATGGCTTATTGAACGTCAGGCTTTGCATCTGGTGCAAGCGTGTATCCACATAAATGCGCCTGAGGTCGTGTGTACCAACCCAGAGAATTAATGATACAGAACAGATAGACCAAAATCAAACGCACAGAAAGTCCTCAGTCCATTCCAAGGCGTAAGTGTGGAACCCATCATTGTAGCCGTCTCGCTTACGAGTCCACCAGCCATAGGTCTTGGAGACAGCATTGAGCCAGGTTGTGGGGCCCCAGTTGAGCGAGCCGCGAACATAATTTGAGCCTCTGTGGGTAGACCTGTCATGCATCAGTCTGGTCAACGTACGAGGGAACACACTGTGCGGGATATTCGGGACCGTTTCCGCGTGCCTCCATGATATCTATCTCACCTGTGCGATGTCGTCAGAGTGAAAGTTTAAAACAAACTACGAAGGGGGAATTGGGAATGTCATACTTACCACTCATAGGCCAAGGGCCGTAGGTATCATTGACGGGAAGCATCCAAATGGCGGGCCACAGCTGTTCAGCGAGTTGAGCATGATATCAGAAACTCGTGGTAAAATCGGACCCACCCAGTCCCTAAAACGAATTGAGATCGTGAGCTCAGGGTCAACCCATCGAATTCGAAGCTCTCACCCAGTTGGTAGCTTCGCTCTAACCTCAACCCTACCGTACTTGATACTAGCGCTGGTCCGAGTGCTCAATCGAGCGCTCTGCACTGGATTAATTACGGTCCCCGCGGTACTATTGCTGACTGCAGAGCACGCCTGGTAGTATGCAGTACTATCAAACGGCGCAGAGGAGTTCTGCGCGCCGGTGTTGCAATCCTCGCCCAGATTGCAGGTGCTGGAGGTGTAAGTGGCGCCATGGGTACTGTTATACGTGCAATCTGTTGCATTGAAGGTGTATCCGTCATAGATCGCAGCATCGCCAATGACCTCCGAGGTAAGCGTCGGGACGATATAGAGTTGGTTGTTCTGCACGAATGAGTTGTTGCTACTAGAAGTAGTCATTTCGAATTCTCCATTTCTGCCACCAAAAACTTGAATGAAGGACTACTTGTCAGAATGATGAGACTCACCCATAGCCACTGAGGTCCACTTCCTGAAACCAGTTCCCACCGTTTCCGAATATGTTCGGGTTATCGAAATTCTCGTCCAGGAGTAAGCACAAATTGCCCTTGATCATCGGAACCTCCTTGTATCCAAAATAGCACCTTAGGCCACTACCGATGATACCCAGGAAGGCTACGCAGTAGGTAATATAGTACGAGATACGCGTGTAGGGGTCGCGGACTTTTGAGTCAAACCAGGGCTTGGAGAGTGAAGTACCAATGGGTAGCATGGTCGTCTTGGGCCGGTCCCGTTTGAACTTGGCGGCTGACGGGCTTGCTGGGCTGTAGGATCGGATACTTGGGGCGGCGAATGCATTTCTCAAAGTCGCCGGGCGATGTGTCTGGCCAGTTTCCGTAGGCGGCGTGCTTGAAACAGAATGGGGGTTACCAAAATCTATCGTGCTACGGCTGGAGGTGATCTGGGTGCCGAAGTCATCAAATATGGTACTGTGGAGTTGGAGGTGTGAAAGAGGCCGGGGGACATGGAGTGAAGGCAAGTCTATTCTAGTGAGAGAACGAACGCTAGTGGGTGGGGAAAATGGGTTGGCCTCATCCGTGCTTCGAGTGGGAGATGGCGAACGTGAACGAATATGGTATCGCGGAGTCAAGGGATCCTCGGAGACTGAAACTGGGGTTGAAGGAATGGAAGGCATTATTTAAACGAGTGTTGTCGGTATGAACGAGTGTCGTCAGTAAGTACTGTGGGCTCTAAAATCTGAGGACAATTCTGACAAATTCTGAAGGGCCTACCATTTTCATACTTTTCTCAAAGTGGATCCTTGGTACTGTTTGAAGATCCCAACCGTGAGAGTAGATCCAGCCACCATCAATATACGTCCTGCCGAAAGACACGCAACAAAAAAAAACATACTCAAATTGGTTATACTCAAAATTCTGATTTGTTTTCAATAAAGATCGGAATACAAGACATATCAGTACAAGCCTGAGTCAGGAACTTAGGTACGTCCTTTCTTGGGCGCCGGAATATACCCTGGATTCTGGAAACAACTCACTCCCATGGATATAGTAGTGTGACAGAAATATACATAAAACATAATGCAGAGTGTGATGAAAGGTCTTCCCGACCATGGCCCTCCTAACCGTGTTGTCATTGGCGTGTGCCCTCACTGTCATTTCTGTAAGTAGAGGTAACGCTGTCTTATCGTCCTGTTGACTGACATTTTCTCAGCCCATAGAAGCAAGTAATACTCACTTAGTTCGCTCTTTTGGACACAACCTACACCGTTCTTTTCCGCACCACTTACACCGACGTCAATCGGTACCAAACTCATTACCCGGAAACTGGACTTCTCTTGGATGCTACACGTTAGTCAGATCATGGTTTTGATAATGTACCATCCGCATAAGCTAATGATCACGTCGCACTCTGGTTGACAGAGACAATGTAGGAGATCGGACACTTGCCGCTGATGCATACACCAGCACAACGGCGATGACTGTCCAGTCCTGTATCACTTTTTGTAGCGCCGCAAATTATGTCTATGCTGGTGTTGAGTACTCTCAAGGTACAGGCAGTTAAATTTCCACTACCACCAACACTTTACCTAATAGCAATACATTACTAGAATGTTATTGCGATAATGTCATTGAAGGTGACGGAGTGACTGCTCCCCTCACCGATTGTGACATGCCCTGCACCGGCAACGCGTCGGAATCGTGTGGCGCGGGCTATCGCTTAAATGTTTACTGGAGCGGAGTCACACCCCCTCCACCTCCCGCTATTGTCCCTAGCGTCGGCCCATGGCAATCACTCGGATGTTACAGGTACAGCCTGCATTATTTTGGTGTCATCGGTCTTTCACCTCTCTTTATATCACAGTGATTCGGTAGCCGCTCGCACCTTTCCAAATGGTGTGGGTGTAGTAGGCCAGGTCACTATCGAGAGTTGTACCGAGGCTTGTTTCAATGCTGGATTCAGCCTAGCTGGCGCGGAGTATGCTGATCAATGTTGTACGCATCAACGAAGTCAAATTTATTGTATATTCACAACTCACAACTTGCACTTAGTTTGTGGCAATTCCTTCGAAAACTCTGGCGCCCCCATTGCGGCGAGCAGCTGCAACATGCTTTGCGCTGGCAACAGTTCAGAGTTTTGTGGTGGTCCGAATGCACTTAATGTTTACAACTACACGAAATCTAGTACTCCCTCAGGAACTCCCCCCCCTCCTGCCCCAACCGGTCCCATTGTTCCATCTAGTGTCGGTGGTTGGGTCTCCCTCGGATGTTACAAGTGAAAACCCCTCTACTTCATTCGTCGCCCCCATCTGTTAACTTTACTGCTTACTTCAGCGATTCCGTACCTGCTCGCGTCCTCGCGAACAATGTCAACGTGGTCGGCCAAGTTAGCATCGAGACCTGCACTACCGCCTGCTTAGCTGGTGGATACTCACTCGCCGGAGCTGAATATGCCGGTCAATGCTGTAAGTTTTAACCAACATTGACTTTTCTATTCCACAGCTTATCTGGCACGAAATAGTCTGTGACGATAAGTTCGAGAACTACGGCGCACCAATCCCGGCCAGCGGCTGTAACATGGCTTGCGTTGGCAACAGTTCAGAATTCTGTGGAGGTCCTAATGCACTCAATGTCTATAACTATACCGGGACTTCAGGAACTACTCCTCCTCCTCCACCTCCACCCCCGACAGGTCCCATTGTTCCACCCAGCGTCGGCGATTGGGTTTCCCTCGGATGTTACAAGTTGAGAAATTCACTTCTTCGATCTACTCGCTTTACTAATTTTACCGCTTGTTTCAGTGATTCGGTGGTTGCTCGCGTTCTCGCAAACGGTGTCAATGTTGTTGGCCAAGTTAGCATCGAGACCTGCACTGCCGCTTGCTTCAACGCCGGGTACCCGCTTGCCGGAGCCGAATACGCTGGTCAATGCTGTAAGTTTCATGCAGATTTATCCATTCTGTCACGCAGTGGCTTATGCGGGACGAAACAGACTGTGACGATAAGTTCGAAAACTACGGCGCCCCAATCCCGGCCAGCGACTGTAACATGGCCTGTGTCGGGAACAGCTCAGAATTTTGTGGCGGTCCGGACGCGCTAAATGTTTACAACTACACTGGGACCAACCTTCCTCCTCCAGGCGCTCCACCTCCACCTCCGCCTCCTCCCGGTGGAGGCAATGTATCTCCGGTCACCCAAGGACTCCCAGCTCCCTGGGCTTACATCGCATGCTACGTGTGAGCCACGGTCCTGCCAACAGCAATCATTTCGGCTAAAAGATTCCTTTAGTGACAACGCCTACGGCCGAATCTTCGCAAACGAGAATCCTGATGATTCTGGTTTGACGGTCGAGTCATGTATTGCAAGTTGCCAGAGCCAAAACTATACGGTAGCGGGACTTGAGTACAGCGTACAGTGCTGTGGGTTTTGCTCTTATCAGCACTGACCATTGTCGTGCTAACTTTTATTGGACATACCCCAGTCTGTGGCGACGATCTTATCGAAGGTGCAGTAACAGCTCCGGAATCCGACTGCTCCATGGCCTGCGGAGGAAACACTGCGTGAGTCGTTTCTAGGTTTGGCGTACAGGACTAAAATTCTTGGCAATTCCAGGGAAGGTTGTGGCGGTCCTAATCGCCTTTCTGTGTACTCTTCCGTAGGAACCCCAGTCGCTCTTCCGGTGCCCACCCCCAAAACTACTGATCTTCCCGGACAATGGGTGTATCAAGGCTGTTACCAGTCAGTACAAATCGAAATCCAACGACATGCTATATGCTAATAAGCCAACAACAAGGGACCTTTTCAACGGGAGAGTACTCCCATACCAGAACATCTATACATTGAATAATACCGCCGATGGTTGCCTGAACCAGTGTGCTGCTTTTGGCTATCCTGCGGGTGGCATGGAGTACGGGGACGAGTGCTGTTCGTCATGTGTCCTTTGCTTCAGGCCAATTGACTTAGCCATTTTCTTAAAGATTGCGGAGACATCACAGACGTGACCAGCAGTGGCTCCTCCGGCTTCGTCGCAGAATCGGAGTGTAACTTCCCTTGCTCTGGTGATCCCACCGAGCTCTGCGGTGGACCGCTTGTGTTATCACTGTACTACTGGAATGGCACCATGAACGTATGGCATACTCCCGAGAACACTGGCTACTACGAGGTGAATTCCTCTCTGCCGCGTGTGCAAATATCTGGTACTAACCATGCCAATATATAGTTTCTTGTCCCAGGTGTCGTTGTGCCTTTGATCGCAACCGTTGGAATAAACAACAAGGTCACTTTCTTGGAGAAGGGTAAGCACCCGGACAACACAACGTGACGTTTATCTAGACTGATTTTCTCCACAGATGGAACCGGATTCCCCAATTCCACAGGGGCTTACGAATTGGACCTCAGCCTAGTTGACAACTTCGACTTAGCATGGCGAGCGATGCATATCAAGACAGACGTGTTCTGCTCTGGCAGCATCATTCTTCCCGACTTGGGGGCTCGTCAGATCAATGTCGGTGGATGGTCACTGGCATCTACTTTTGGTGTCCGCCTTTACACTCCTGATGGATCGCCTGGCGTAAACGGAACCAATGACTGGGAAGAAAACGTCGATGAATTGTCTCTGCAGGCAAGCCTTCATTGTTTCTCAAATCACGATATTACTTACATCAGATTCCGACATGGATAGGTCGGCCGTTGGTACCCTTCGGTGGTCTTGCTCTCCAACGGAAGCATCCTTGTCGTCGGTGGCGAGACTGGTAGCAATGCGTCACCGCAGCCTAATTTGGAAATCATGCCCACGATTGCAGGTGGTAGTACCGTTGTATATCTCGATTTCCTCGACAGAACGGACCCCAACAATCTATATCCGTTCCTCATCGTTCTTCCTAGCGGCAATATATTCATAGGTGCGTTTTCTCCTCGGGATCGTTTTCGAAGCGATCTGATGAGCCAATAGGCTATTATAACGAGGCCCGAATCCTCGACCAGGTCACGTTTGACACTGTTACCCAGTTGCCTAACGTTCCCGCAGCTGTGGATGACTTCCTTGGCGGCAGAACTTACCCGATGCAGGGTACCGCCGTTCTCCTACCCCAATATGCGCCTTACTCGGATCCTGTCGTGGTTTTGGTATGCGGTGGATCTACACTGGGAGCGGGCATTGCACTAGATAATTGTGTTTCTATCGCTCCAGAAGCGGAGAATCCGACTTGGACGTTAGAGCGGATGGTCAGTGCAAGATGTGACTCTGGATGCTTTCTCCTGCTGACAAAATTTTCACGAAGCCGTCTCAACGTGTAATGCCATGCATGGCTGGTCTTCCCGACGGAACTTTCATCATCCTGAACGGGGCACAGCAAGGAGTTGCTGGATTCGGCCTAGCCTCAAATCCCAACCTTGGGGCACTGTTGTATGATCCCACGCAACCTGTTGGTGAACGCATCTCCATCTTAAACACTACCATTGTCGCTCGTCTTTATCATTCCGAAGCAACTCTTCTTCCTGATGGACGTGTTCTTGGTGAGTGAGATGATGTGATAATCCATTCGAGAAGACACTAAATGGGCTACTTGGTGCATAGTTTCTGGGTCTGGTGGGTCGCTACCTTGATTACATTTGTGTAGTGACTGATTTATATGATCTCAGACCCACAGACATACTATCCTAATGGAACAGAAGTTTATCCTGAAGAGTTCAGGATTGAAGTCTACGTTCCTCCATATCTCAATCAAGGATTCACCCAACCGGAATACACCATCACGCAAACAGATTGGGAGTACAACAAACAATACTCCATAACCGTCCAACTCTTCCAAGGGACAACTGCGACCATGAAGGTTTCCCTCATTGCTGGCAAGTTGATGTCGGTTTACTTGAATACACAGGGGCTCACAGTTTGTTGAAACCAGCGACTTCGAGCACGCATGGAAACATGATGGGAGGAAGGACAATATTCCCGACTTTCAGTTGCTCTGGGACGACCTGCACGATTACCGCGCCTCCCAATGCGAATGTTTCACCTCCAGGCTGGCATCAGCTTTTCATCCTCGATGGACCCACTCCTTCACACTCACAGTGGGTCCGAATTGGTGGGGATCCTGCCCAACTCGGGAACTGGCCCGACTTCCCAGACTTCACAACCCCTGGTGTATGATCGGCGTGAACTGCATATTACACGAACGAATTCCGGACAATGAATGGACAACGGACAGACTATGGACTCAAGCTTACTTGTTTTCTATACCCAATATTTACTCGATAATACAGTCAATCAGATGGCTAGTCAAAAAGTAGACATTGGACAGTTGTTTTACATAGAATATGAGAGACACTTCTGGCCAATCTCGCCGTGCACATCCAGCCCAAGTTTCTCTCGACATCGCCCAACGCTAACATTCGGGTCGTTCATGGTTGCAGGGGCGTGATTCGGGCTTTCGATCAGATTTTGTTTATTTATATAGATGGCATTCTGATACCTATAAGGAGCGAAATGTAACCATGCATGAACTGAACTGAACTGGTGCGAAACGCTGGCACCAAGCGACCATATTGCTGTGCACAAGGAAATTTTGCCTTGGTTGCATCATCAGAACGATCAAAACACGGGTAGGGATGTAGTAGAGGCAAAAACCTTTTGGAAATTTGGTATTGGACCGCAACGAGTAGTAACTCTAGTTACAGGCGTGCAGCTCCTTCCGGAAAGCCGTGAGCATATACATACTCGATTTTAAAGCATGTTTCATGCGCGTTTTCTGCGAGAAAGTTTTTTCTTCATTAGAGCCGGAATATTGAGCGGAGATGAAACTATTTCAAAGCTGCCGCTTTTCCATGTGACACATAAATGAAAGGAGTCCCTCCATAACCTGATGGCCAATCGTTCAGCGCTGGGCTGGCTGTGCTTATCTTGTCAAGGATGTGGATGGGAACAATGTGTAGCCCTAGATGTGCAAGTCTGGCTGTCAAAACCTTGATATCGAAGGCAAAAACGTTCCGATGACGTCATCAAATCAACCACAGGACGAGGTGGTTGAGAATAGAGAAATAATGGCCGTACATAACCGGATAACCTTTGAAAACCTCATCCGTTTGAGCTGAATTGTGCGGTACAGTACTGTG
>Ga0209006_10002918_pt1 | contig 15572 bp, 13 predicted proteins | sample JacPin_JW_Ref_O2_FD_188567 | JGI IMG/M metagenome (GOLD analysis project Ga0209006, IMG submission 188567) | Forest soil microbial communities from Algoma, Ontario, Canada - Jack Pine, Ontario site 1_JW_Ref_O2 (SPAdes) (version 2) | ecosystem: Environmental > Terrestrial > Soil > Boreal... | reverse complement strand
AATATTGAAACGCTTCAGCAGGGAAGGGAATGAACTGCGATAACTCGGCGACTTTTGTGATTGACGAATGAGCGGAGATCCCTTCGACCCGCGAGGCGTATTTCATGCCTAAGCGTAAGGCTCCATAGCCGCCCATCGAGAGTCCTGCAATAAAAAATTTCTCGCGATGCAACTGCGGGAAGAGTTCACGCAAACACTCCGGTATGTCGTCGGCAATCCATTGTTCGTAGTTGGCATGTAAATGAGGAACATATCCGGTGCCGTCGCCCCACAGTCCGTCGGAGGGCATCGCGATGACCATGGGGGCCATGGTGCCATCGCGCAGCATCTGGGTCGCGGTCGAATCGATATCGCCGTCGAGCCACCAATTCCACTGGCAACCGTACACTCCATGCAAGAGCAAAAGTAGAGGTACATGTTCGAGCCTTGCAATTTCCGGCGGAGCGAACAGCAAGACGTCGCCGCGATAGCCCAAAGCGTCGCCACGAAAATTCAAGAAGCGCAGATTTTCATTTCCTGGTAAAGGACGGGAAAGCTGGGCATTGGGAAACTTGTTAGCCATTCGCGATCAGACATTTCCTTCCAGCAGCGGAATCGCGGCGAAAAGGCCGGCGTCGTTACCCAGTTGGGCTGCTGCGACCTTTACTTTTCCCCACGGCGTCCAGGCGCGGGCGCTGACGTAGGCTTGAATGTAGGGAATGATGATTTCGGCGCGGCGTATTACGCCCCCACCGATTACGATCAGTTCGGGATCATAGGCGTGGATCAGTCCCACCGCGCCGGTTGCCCAGACTTTCAAACAGTATTCTCGAATCTCGAGCGCTACTTTATCGCCCGCGTCTGCGAGTTCGAACAGCGTTCGGAAATCGATCTTCTCGGCCCGGGCCAGTGGGCTCGCAGCACAGCCGCTCCACTCGCGTGCCATCAGCGGAAGCGCCCATCCTGAGGCCTCAGCTTCAAGGCAACCAATCGCGCCGCACGTACATTGACGCCCACCTACTTTCGCGGGAATGTGTCCGCCGAGGCAACCGGCTTGTGCATGTTTTCCGCGCAGCAGTTTACCTTCGATCATGGCTGCGCCGCCGATGCCCGTGCCCAGCGTAATCATCACGACGTTGTCCCAACCGCGGGCGGCTCCTGCGTGGCGTTCGCCCAGCAGCGCCATCCGAGCGTCATTCTCGATGGCGAATCGCAGCCCAAACTCCTGTTTGCACCACGCCACAAAGTCAATGGAGGGCGCGTCTTCATATTTCTTGTTCGTCGAAATCACCCGACCGATACGGGCGTCGGCGAGTCCACAGAATCCCAGAGCTACGCCACCGCATTCCGCGGCATTCATCTTCTTTTCCGCAAGCAGCTTGCGAATTACGGTGGCAAAGATATCGAGTGCCGGTGCAAGAGGCTTTGTGGAATCGAGAGGAACCACATCACATGCCAGGAGCTTGTCGTCATCTACGATGGCGAATGTGGCGTGGCTGCCGCCGAGATCGATTCCGATAACTGGTCGAGGCATATTAGAAATGCGATGCAATAAACAGGCTTTCGAGGCCGTAGAGGAAATTCAATACTAGTCGTTTCTGTCATCAAAAGAAAAAGGCCAAAAGTTTGTTCGTTCAGTTTGCGTTCCAGAACTTTGTGCTAGTAGCCGACATCACCGGCGACCGCGGCTTCGGCGCGCGCATTATCGAACAAGAGGGCGTTCCCATATTCACTACTGGCAATACTCATTTGTGATCCGGGTGACAAAAACTCGCCGATCAGATCGGTAGTCCTAGCCGTTGCTCCAGCTTTTCCAGTGAAACTCCCTTCGTCTCGGGATAAATGGCTGCTACCAGAATGAAGTCGACGAGCATCATGGCCGCGAAAAAGAAGAACGGCGTCGCGCTCGATTTTTTCGCCAGCACGGGGAATATGGCGGATATCAGCGCGTTCATGATCCAGAGCGTGGATGTGCCGATGGCCTGACCCTTGGCGCGCACGCGGGTCGGGAAAACTTCACTTATGTAAACCCACACTACCGCTCCCTGGGAAATGGCGAAGAATCCCATGAAGGCCATGACTAGCCAGATCAGCCATCCCTGATGCGTGCCGCTGCGGAAGATCTCGCCGATCGCAGCTAGAAAGAGACACACGCCGGCCGTCCCGACGAGCAGAAGCTTCTTGCGGCCAAACTTGTCGATGACGGTCATGGCCAGGATGGTAAAAATCAGATTGGTGCATCCGATGGTGACGGATTGCATGCCAGCCGAATACTTGCTGGCTCCGGCAGCGGCAAAAATGTCGTTCAGATAATACAGACACGCGTTAATTCCGGTGAGCTGGTTAAAGGCTCCGGCGGTGACGGCAAGAAAGATCGGCAAGGCGTATTTCCGCTGCAAGATACGCTCCGTCGCCGAACTGCGTTCGACATGGATGGCGTCCACGATTTCCTTAAGTTCCCGCTCTGGATTTTCGTTCCCGGTCAGGCGCAGAATCTCGAGGGCTTCGGTCGTTCTGCCTTTCATCGCAAGCCATCGCGGACTCCTCGGAATGAAAAATAGCATCAGCAGAAATAACAGAGCCGGCAGTGCGGCGATTCCCAATTGCCAACGCCATTCCGTGATTCCAAAATTCATTCGCCCAATCAGGAAGTTCGACAAGTACGCGACCAAAATTCCGAGGACAATGTTGATCTGGAACAAGCCGACCAGGCGCCCCCGCCATTTCGCGGGCGAGAGTTCCGCAATGTACATCGGCGCGAGGACTGACGAGCCGCCTATTCCGAGGCCGCCGATGATGCGGAAGGCCAGTAACGATCCCCAGCTCCAGGCAAAGGCGCAGCCTAGCGCCGATAGAAAATAGAACACCGCCATAATTCGCAGACTGTCGCGGCGGCCGATGCGCTGGCCTGGATATCCCGCCGTCATCGCTCCGGCCACCGTTCCCCAGAGGGCACTGGAAACGGTCAAGCCTAATAAATAAGGAGTGAGGTGATAAACCTCGGTCAGTTGATGCGTGGTGCCGGCGATAACCGCCGTGTCGAAGCCGAAGAGCAGTCCGCCCAGAGCGCTTACAAAGGTGCTCTTCACCAGGTATCGGTTTATTCCCATGCCTTACGTTCCTTCGTCCGTAATGAACGAATACTAGCGAAAAGAACAAAATAGGTCTACGAAATAGATGGATAAAGCGATGGCGGCTTGCGATAGTGGCTGGTTCATTCATTAGGCCGGTGGGCGGCGGTTGCAGCCACCAGTCGTTACATCAGCTTGAAGGAATTGTTGCCCATCTACGAGGCGGCGAGAATCAAGCCGGCCGTGGTCCAGGTCGAATCACATCCGTATCTTCCGGAAACCGAACTGCTGGAATTCTGCAAAGAAAAGAGCATTGTCTTTTTTGGCTTTTGCGCCGTTGGGCCATGGAATGAGGCCCGGACTGCTCGAAGATCCTGTGATTGCGGCAATCGCCACACGAGTTGGAAAGACGCCGGCGCAAGTGTTGCTGGCATGGGCGGTACAGCGCGGAACGGCTTTACTTACCACACCCAAATCCGCGCGGCTCGCGAGAGAATTTTGACATCTCCGCGCTTCTGCAGGATGCGTTGAACGAAATCAATCGCATTCAGACCAGGCAGAGGCTCAACGAGGTAGTGAAAACGGGTGTCCCTGGCTTCATCACACAAGGCAATTGAGTGTGGCAGGTGAGGAACGTCGTCGATGCGCTCGTCTTTCATTCTTATTTCTATGTTTCTATTTGTTTCCGGCAGGTAGTGGTTCCTATTGATGCAGCTGTCTCTTGCTCCATACTGCTAACAATCCGCTGCCGATAATCATTAGTCCTAGACACAAGCCTATCCAAACTCCAACTGCTCCCCAGTTCAATTTGAATGCGAGCACATAGGCTAGCGGGAGACCTATGAACCAGTATGCGCCGAGGTTGGCTAGCATCGGGGTGCGAGTGTCGCCGGAGCCGCGGAGGGCACCTGTGGTTACGATTTGCAGTCCGTCGAAAAGTTGGAAGGCTGCCGCTATCAAGAGCAGAGCGCTGCCTACGCGGATGACGTCCGGATCGGGAGAAAAAAGTCTCGCCAGGGGTTTAGAAAAGCTGACGAAAACCAGAGCGGATGTGGTCATGAAGACAGCGCCCAGGACGATCGCGGACCATCCGGCGCGGCGGGCTGCCAGCGGATCGCCGCGTCCTAGTTCCTGGCCCACACGGACGGCTGCTGCCGAACTGATTCCCAGCGGAACCATGAAGGTTAGTGCGGCGCAACTGAGGGCGATTTCATGACCGGACAGTGGTATGGGGCCGAGCTTCGCGCACATGGTTGTGGCGACAGCGAAGGCGCCGATTTCGAAAAGAATCTGGGTTGCTGCCGGGATTCCCAGGCGCAGCAATTCAGTCATGCGGTGAAAATCGAGGCGGAGTGTGCCTTCCCAGCTTTCCAGTTTTCGTTTGGATTCCGCCCAAAACAGCGAGATCAACAAGACGATGACGAGATATATGCGGGCGAAGCATGTAGACCACCCGGAGCCGACGATGCCCATGGCGGGCAACCCCAAGTGGCCGTAGATCAGTGCCCAATCTCCGATGATGTTGATCAGGTTGGCGGAGATGAGTGCGAACATGATTGGATGCACAATGTTGACAGCTTGCAAGTACCGGCGCAGAGCAAAATAAATCATCAGCGGTAGAGATCCCCAGTTGAGGGCACGAAGAAATGGGGTCATCGGTCCAACTAGCTCCGTGCTGATGCCGAAGCGGCTCATTAGCGCTGGCCAGGCAAGAACTATGAGCATCAAAATTGGAGCGATGATCAACGCGAGAAATAATCCATTCACCAGAGTCTGGCGTGCATCTTTTAAATCTTCGCGTCCGAAGGCTTGAGCCACGAAAGTGTCCATGCCGAGCAGCAGGCCGGCGGCGAAAATCGCGAGCATGTTGTAGAGAGTTTCACCGAGGCCGGTTGCGCCGATGGCGATTGCGCTGTCGGGCAGGCGACCGACCATGATCGTGTCCACGACGCCCATGGTCATCCAGCCGAGTTCGGCAAAGGCCAGCGGCAGCGCCAGACGCAGTGTAGGCACAAACTCCTGGCGCAAACTTTTTGAGGACATAACGGGATTCGTGACACTTTCCGAGAAGTGATTCCATGATAATGGAGCTCGAGCCTGGGACGCTTTCGTGCCGGGACTGGTGGGACGCCCATCCCTTACTATTATTTATAACTGCTTTGGCACAGTGCCGATAGCTGTGGATCCAAGTCATCCCCGGCGGGCTGCTTCGATTTTGGCGATATCGATCTTCTTCATCGTCATCATCGTCTCGAAGGCGCGCTTTGCCTCATTGCCTCCAGCCGCAAGGGCGTCTGTTAATACGCGCGGGGTGATTTGCCAGGAGAGGCCCCAGCGGTCTTTGCACCAACCACATGCACTTTCCTCGCCGCCATTGCCGGTGATCGCGTTCCAGTAGCGATCCGTCTCTTCCTGACTGTCGGTTGCGATCTGGAAGGAAAAGGCCTCAGTATGCTTGTACGCCGGGCCGCCGTTGAGGCCGAGACAGGGAATGCCCAGCACCGTGAACTCCACCGTTAGTTCATCGCCTTTCTTGCCGCCCGGGAAGTCACTGGGCGCTTTGTGGACAGCGGTCACTTCACTATTTGGAAAGGTCGCAGCGTAGAAACGCGCAGCCGCGTGTGCATCCTTGTCGAACCAGAGGCAGATTGTATTTTTCGGTTTGGAAGGCATAAGGTTTCCTTGTGAAAATTAGGTTCAATTCGGTGGCCACGCTTGTTCTCGGTTGGCTGGGAGCATTTCGCGCAACGCTCAATCCCTTCAAACCCGCATAATCTCGATACCCAGCTTCTGGAAGGGCTCGATCATTTCGTCGGTGGCGGCGGCGTCCGTTACCAGGACATTCAACTCGGCGGTCTTGCAGATGCGCCAGTTGGCTACTACACCTAGCTTGCCGCTATCGACCACTGCGACGCGACGGCGGGCCAACTTCATCATGCTGGAATTCAGCTCGGCCTCTTCGGCGTTGAAGCAGCTTGCGCCCCAGGAGGCGTCCATGCCGTCGGCGCCTATGAACATGGTATTGATCAGCATATTTTCGAGGGCCCGCAGAGCGGCGGAGCCGACGAGCGAAAACCATTCTCCGTGGAGATGTCCGCCGGTGACGAAAACGTAAACATCTTTTCGCTTCGAAAGTTCCATGGCCACATTGACGGTGTTGGTCACTACCGTGATGTTGTAGTTCATGGGGAGGCCGCGAATTACTTCGGTGGTGGTTGTTCCGGGCGTGAGTGCGATTGTTTCTCCGGGAGTGATCAGGGCAGCAGCGGCGCGACCGATGCGGCGTTTTTCATCGGCGGCGCGTTCCACCTGCGCCAGAAAAGATCGATCGCGGCGAAATGGCTCGTAGAAAAGCGGCTCGATCGAAACCGCTCCGCCATGGGTGCGACGCAGCAATCCTTTTTGCTCGAGCGCGTCGAGGTCGCGGCGAATTGTGACGACGGAGACGTTTAGTTGCTCACTTAGCGTTTCAACAGCGACGCGGCCGGTTTGTTGGATCTCGGTCAAAATCGCAGAGAAGCGGACTTGCTGCTTGTCCTGAGAAACCGTGCCTTCGGACCGGGGCTGCCCGTTCGGAGCCATTCCGGGCGGAGACGGGGCTTGGAGCTTCGTCATACTGTTCTTTCCTCTTGCTTCGAAAATTCCTGGTCGTGCGCGGGAAGCACGTGTCAAGCGCTGAAGCCCGGATGATTCCCATCGCTTGGCGGCATGAGTGGAACTCGTGTCCTTCCCAAAAGCCGCCGCAGAATGGAGTATTTCAGCAAGTCGCATACTGACGCCCTTTCAGAGCCGAGTGAAAGTAAGCGACTGCTAAATACCGCGCAAACCATTAGGCCGCGTAAAACACTGATTCCGGCAAAATCTCCGTTTTAGCTTTCGCTTTCGGATCAAACGAAAGTATTGTCGAGATATTACTCCGAGTTCTAAGGATTGCAAAAAAGATCGGAGGTACCGTGCAACACCTTCGAGCGAGCGCCCGCAGGGGAGAGATTTGTGGGCGAGCGAAGAACAAATCATGCGGCCTACCTTACGGGATTTCCGGTGCCCTGCTTGAGAACAATGATCTGGTTTGCTTTGCCTCCGGAGAAAACCTCTTTCTGGCCGCCGGGCCACTGCACCTCGATACGTTCATAGCTTGCATCGTCGGCCAAGCCGATATGCACGCGAGGATCGTTTTGCGAAATAAAGCTCGAACCTGTCTGAACTTCTCCTGAGATGCGACGATTACCGACGTAAACGTAGACGCGCGCTCCCACGGCATCGCGATTGCACTTCACGCCGACAGGGCGCACTAACAACCAATTTTTCTTCGTCCCGTAATTCTTCAGAAGACTAGGACGGCTGTCGAGATTGTTGATAACGACCTCGATCGATCCGTCGTTGTCGAGGTCGCCAACCGCCGATCCGCGTGACGCCCATGGCTGGGTGATACCCGTGCCGGCGTTCGCAGAGATATCTTTAAACTTGCCGCCGCCGAGATTCCAATACAGCAATCGTGGTTGCCGATACTTGTAGTTCAGTGGACTTTTGTCTACTTCGGGATAAACGTGTCCATTGATTACCAGCAAGTCTTTGCGTCCGTCGTTTTCTACGTCAAGAAAATGAATGCCCCACCCGAGAAACTGCGAGTGCGAGCCAAGGCCAGATTCATAAACACGATCGCTGAAGGTAAGGTTGCCGTTATTGTGATACAGGTTCGGGACGTCGTCGCTGAAATTGGTCTTGGCAATATCAAAAAAACCGTCCTCATCGTAATCTGCAATTGCGACGCCCATGCCCGCTTGCTCTTGCCCTGCGTCGTTCAGCGCGACGCCAGAGGCTATGCCGATTTCCTCAAACGTTCCGTTTTTCAGATTGTGGTACAGCAGACTGGGACGGGAATCGCAGGCGACATACAAATCGGGATATCCGTCGTTATCGAAGTCGGAAGCTAAGGCGGTAAAGGCATAGCAGCCTGTCGGTTTGCCAATGCCGCTCGGGGCGGAAACATCTGAGAACTTGCCCTGGCCATCATTGTGGAACAGGAAATTGCGGCCTGGGGGAAGCCCGCGCGGTCCGCACATGACGGGCATGCCCTTCCACAGACAGTAGCCGCCCGAGCCAGGCGCGGGAATCTTGGTGCGGTCAAAATCGACATATCCCGTGACCACCAAGTCGAGCTTGCCGTCGAGATCATAGTCGAAAAAGGAGCAACCGGTATCCCAACGCACTGAATTCGATTTCAGGCCGGCAGCCTCGGTTACATCTTTGAAGGTGCCGTTGCCCTCGTTGTGGTAGAGGACGCTTTGACCGTAGTACGTTACAAAAAGATCTGTGTGGCCGTCATTGTCGTAGTCAGCGGCGCAGACGCCTTGTCCCCAGCCAAGTTTCGCGAGACCCGCTTTTGCGGTCACGTCTTCAAAGTGCAGGTTTCCCAGATTGTGATACAGATGGCTGGTCGATGTCGCACCCGCGCCTTTGCCATCCATGGTGGTGGAGTTGACGACGAAGATATCCATGAGTCCGTCGTTGTCGTAATCGAAAATCGCGACCCCATTGCCTGTGGTTTCCAGGATGTAATCTTTCTTGTCACTCCGGCCGCTGACATTGATTCCGGCTAACCCAGCTTCTTCGGCGATATCTTTGAAGTCGACAACGATGGGTGGAAGGTTGGTTTGAACCGGAGGTACTGGTCGCGTCAGGACTCCGGGAGAGGCGGAACCCGATTGACACTCCCCTACTGGGTAGAACGCAAAAACGAAGACAGAAAATAATATGACGGTTCGCACAGACTGGGCCGAAAGTATATTTTTCCGCATCCTGAAAAATTGTCGTTTTTTACAACCTATCACACCCCTTTGGCCGCGAGGTCTGGGCCTTCGTGGACGCCAGAATCCACGATCGATGCGGGTTTCAATGATCTTACTGCGTCGAAAAAGTAGCGAATGTCACGAACGGGAATTTAACGCCTGCGGTATTTAAGCAGGTTTACTTCGACGCGCGGGCTGAGAGTACCGCCTGCACCAGTTCTTGTGCGGCCTCAGTGATCACATTCATATTTCCGTCGCGTAAGGCTGCGGTGTTTATCAACTCGGAGCCGACACCAAGCGCGTAGGCTCCTGCGGCGATGAATTCTCCGGCATTGGCGGCGTTTACGCCTCCAGTGGGAATCAGTTGAGCGCTGGGGAACGGACCTCTCAAAGCTTTTAGATACTTGGCTCCTCCCATACTTCCACAGGGAAAAATCTTGAAGAGCGTCGCGCCATTTGCCCGCGCCGCCATGAGCTCCGTCGGAGTGAGCGCTCCCGGAATTGCCAGTTTGCCGAGGGCGTGCGCTGCAGCCAGCACGGGCAAAGACAACCCGGGGCTGACGATGAACTCCGCGCCCGCCTCGATGCATGCTTCGGCTTCTTCTGCGGTGGTTACAGTGCCGGCCCCCACGAGAACGTCTTTACCATATTCGCGGGCGACGTGACGAATGACCGTGATTGCGTTGGGAATCGTCAGAGTGATCTCGGCGACTGGAATGCCACCGGCGTGAATTGCTCTTACCGCCCGGTTCGCGTCTTCGACCGACGCGGCCCGCACGACCGGAATGATTCCGACTTCTCCAATTCTGCGAATTACTTCATGGATGGTCATGTGATGCTTGGTCTCGAGGCTTCTAAGAATTGTGACTGAAAATGTTCATCGAAAAATTAGTCAGCGGGCTATACGCGCGGTTTGGCCCTTCATGGCCTGCAGAACTTCGTCCAGCGCTGCCATGGAAGTATCGCCCGGCGTGGTCATCGCAAGAGCGCCGTGCGCTGCTCCGCACTCAACAGCCCACTGCGCACCCTTGTCTGCGAGGAATCCATAGATCAAGCCTGAGGCGAAAGAATCGCCTCCGCCGACGCGGTCGTAGATTTCGAGATTCTCACGCGTCGGCGCCTGATGGAACTTCCCCTCGTAGTAACAGATTGCGCCCCAGTCGTTGCGGGTCGCGCTCCTGGCCAACCGCAAAGTTGTAGCGACCGCTGCCAGCTCGGGGAATTCTTTAATTATCTGGGCCATCATGCGTTGAAAATTTGCGGGATCGAGATTGGAGTGCTGGTCGTCGAGACCGGGAACGGAAAATCCAAATGCGGCGGTAAAATCTTCCTCGTTGCCAAAAAGTACATCCACGAGAGGAGCGAGATCGCGATTCACGTTCTGGGCCTTCGCTTTTCCTCCAATCGACTTCCACAGTGAAGGCCGGTAATTTAGATCGTAAGAGACGACTGCCCCAGCGCGTCTTGCCGCTTCCATGGCCTCGCGAGCGACTAGAGGGGTGGTTTCAGAGAGGGCACAAAAAATTCCGCCGGTATGAAACCAGCGCGCCCCGTCTTTGAAAAAAATCTTCTCCCAGTCGATCTCTCCGGGCCTCATCTGAGACGCGGCAGTGTGTCCCCGATCTGAGCAGCCGAGGGCCGCGCGCAAGCCAAATCCTCTCTCGGTGAAGTTCAGTCCGTTACGTGTGATTCTGCCAACCCCGTCGTAGGGCACCCAACGCAAATAGTCTAGGTTGACGCCGCCTTGCATCATGAGGTCTTCAATCAAACGGCCCACGGGATTGTCGGCGAACGCAGTGACCACGGTCGTGTCCAATCCGAAACAACGTTTGAGGCCGCGGGCCACGTTGTACTCGCCACCGCCTTCCCAGGCACGGAAGTGTCGGGTGGTGGACACGCGACCGTCGCCGGGATCGAGCCTCAGCATGACCTCACCGAGGCTGACGAGGTCCCATCGGCAGGCGGTCTTTTGCTTGATTTGCAGTTTCTTCATAATGATATGAATTGTTGTGTAGCACAAGATTTGACCGAAAGCTGGAAAGGCTCAGTCGAGTCCGCTCGGTTAGGATATCAGGACGCATCTTCTCAAGAAACACGACGACGATTCGGGATGGGCAATTCGATTTCGGTAGCGATGGCCAACCTTGTCACAGAGCGATCGTCCGGAAGACCTACGATGCCAGTGCTTCAGACCGAGCGACTGGTATTGCGTGAATTTCAGCCGGCGGACTTTCACTTTGTATCGCTGTGGCGTAGCGACTTTGGAGTGCTCTATACCGATGTCGAAGCGAACGATTTTCTCAGCTTTTGCTTTCGCGAATATCTGAAGTGGGGAATTGGACCGTGGGCGATGGTTCTGAGGGAAACAGGGCGCGTGGTCGGCAGCTGTGGTTTCTGTCATCTGGAGCCCGATCGCTCGATGGGAGATGTAAATTATTATGTCGCTCCGCAGAATCGCGCACAGGGACTGGCGTCTGAAGCGCTGCGGGCGATCCTGAAATACGGTTTTGAGGGGCTTGGATTGTCCCTCATACGAGCGCTCTGCACGCCGGACAGTGCGGCTTCCGAACGTGTGGCGCAAAAGGCGGGGATGGCTTTCGAGCGCATGGTTCTCGCTGACGAGATTGCCAAAAGAGCGAGTTCCGCCGACTTTAGGCTTTACAAGATAGATAGAGAGGATTTCGAGCCGTAATTTCGTTCCAACGCGACCCGAACCAGTACCATCCCCTATGGAAATGAAGTCCATCGCATTCATTCCATAGCCGCTGCGCAGGTTTGCTTGTGTGCGCTTGCGGAAAGTAAACTTCCTCAACTGACGAATATTCGGAGGAAGTCGATGCGAACGAACCGCATTTATTTCTTGGCTACAACTCTATTAGCACTTTCTGCCGGGAGTGGCGGGGTGGGAGGACGTTTACAACAATTCCGGCACTTGGCATTTTCGATTTAACGGGCCGACTCCAGAAGCTCTGGTGCGTGGACGTGAGCCGATCTACTTTGCCTACTTTTGGAATGATCTAGCGGCGGATAAAACAAGATCTGTGCCGAAGGCAGATCGCGATGCCTATGTCGCTGCCTACTCGCGCCCGGAACGAATGCGGGCGGGATGGGAATATTTTGTGTCATGGCCACAGACAGCGAAGGACTTTGCCATGCTTGCTCAAACCAGGCTCAACATGCCTGTTCTTGCGATCGCGGGTGAGAATGCATCGAGTATTCGATCTGTCTTTTTTCTTGTGGAAGTGACAACCGATCGGCTGAATCGTCTCTCTGATTTGTTCGACGGCGGAAAACTTGTGTCACAGGTTGGTACGGTCCTGCCGCTGGAAGAGGGTCGCACCGCACATCTGATGCTGGCCGGCGCTCCACGCAAACGCGGTAAAATCCTTCTGAAAATGGCCAGCGCGAGCTAATAAAGTCTTACTCCCATGCATCTCTGTTATCGCTAGCTTTGCGCACCAATTCCCGTGTCAATTTGGGGAGTAAGCCTCAGTCAGCGAAATAACCTTCAACGCGCCTTTAAGCTGATCAAGGGTGGCTGCGGATTTCAGAGTGATAGTTACGGGCTCTCCGGGCAGCAGGTCGAAGTAATTGTCCGAGTTTTCGACATCGAGATCACCGAAGGAAATGTAGACGGCGCGAGCGAGCTTAGGCGACTGCAGCGTAACCATATAGCTCCCGGCTGCGCTGCTGAGGGTTGCGTCAATCTTGGGCGCGACCGGCAATTCGAGATTGTGCGTCACGTCGAAAAACGCGAGGTTTTGAGAAACGTGTTTCCCCGCCACTTCCAGATCGACGACCAGGAAGCTCGCTGCAAGATCGCCTTTCGCCGCGAGATCGGCTTTGTCGAATGTGAGATAGACGGCGCTTGATTGCGTTGGAGTCTGAATGTCTTTTGTTTGCTCCAGGAGCACCTTGCCCGAGAAATCGAGCAGACGCGAGTGGAGCTTGCCCGATAAAGGTTGCAGATTGTCCGAAATCACATAGACATCCACTTTATCGTCGTGGACATACGGCGAGACTAGAACATCGTCGTAAAACCGACGGGCATAGTAATGAAGGGCTTTCCAGCGCCCGTAATAGTCGATGCTCGCCCACGATGCCACCGGCCAGCAGTCGTTCAATTGCCAATACAACGAACCCATCACTCGCGGCCGTTCCCGCCGTAAATGTTCAGCTCCAATTTTGATAATCTCCGCTTGTTGCACCTGGCTCAGGTACACGAAGGAAGCGAAATCCTTCGGCTCGCGATATTCGCGCAGCATGTAGGTGAGGATGCGTTCATTGCCGCCCTTATTTTTCTGGTGCGCCTGCATGACGGTGGAATGAATGTCGAAGTCCTCGGGTTTGCTGGCGAAAGTTCGAAGCGTCCGCATCTCGGGAAAAGACTGGAACCCGTATTCAGACATGAAACGGGGAAACTGCTTGTTGTAATCACTGGCCGGAGCCTGCTGGTGCCAAACCGCCCAGTAGTGCATGTCGCCATTGTGCTGGTTGTCGGGAATTTCTTCGAAGTTGGCACTGGGAGAACTGGGCCAGTAGGGAACCGGATCGGTGTATTCGCTGACTGAACTTTTGAGAATGTCGGCAAACATGATCACGTAGTCTTGCCACACCCAATCGCGATTCGCAGGTGAAATCATTTCCTTGAACTCCTGACGATTGTCCCAGTGTTGCCAGCCAGTTTCCACTTCGTTATTCCCGCACCAGAGAACGATGCTCGGATGTTCCCGCAACCGCTTGATTTGATCGACGGCTTCGGCGCGAACATTTTCCTGGAAGGCAACGTCGCCGGGAATCATGTCGCCGCCAAACATGAATTCCTGCCATACCATGATGCCCAGTTCATCGCAGATGTCGTAGAAGTCGTCCGACTCGTAGTATCCGCCGCCCCACTCGCGAACCATGTTCATATGCGCATCGCGCGCGGCCTGCAGAATTTTGCGATGGATTTCGGGGGTCACGCGGTTGGGAAAGCTGTCAAAAGGAATGACGTCTGCGCCCTTGGCGACGACGGTGATGCCGTTGACTACGAATTCGAAACTCTTTCCCCATTGATCGACGGCCCGGCGCAACTCAATTGAGCGGAGGCCGGTCTTCACTTCCGCGCGAGCCAACTCAACTTTCTTATTTAAGCGAATGGTCGCCGAAAAATGGTAACGGTTCTGGGCGCCGTAGCCGACCGGATACCACAGCTTAGGAGATGCGATACGAATCGGAAATGAAAAGTGATTCGTTCCGGCGTCCAGTTGCAGCGTCTCCGTATTGTCGATCGTTTGTGCTGTTGTGAGCTCGTCGTGGGCCAAATTTAAAGTGGCCGTCGTGGTACGTTCCGCCTCGATGTCGAGCTCGGCAGTTACAAGAGCCGCTTCTGATGTCACTTTTTGTTGATGGATGTGGAAGTTCTGAATTCGTAGCGCGTCCCATGTTTCCAGTCGAACCGGCAGCCAGATGCCTTCGGTCATGTAGCGCGGCCCCCAATCCCACCCGTAGTTGTAGGGCGCTTTGCGGGTGTAGGGAGCGGTCGCGATATTCTCCTCGTTGCCGTAGTTGTGGGTCGATATTGAGGGCAAGATGTAGGGCAGCGATTTAACGTAGGGGATCATCTTTTCCACGGCAGAGTGGAAAACGATACGAAGTGTATTGGGACCGGGCTTCAACAGTTTCTTTGCGGGAATCCGCCACTGCCGAAACATATTGTCGGCGTGCAAAACGGCTTGATCGTTGACATAGACGTCGGCGAATGTGTCCAGCCCATCGAAGACCAAATCGACATGATCATGTCCTAGCGAGGCCGCATCTGCCTGGAAGGTAGTCTGATATTCCCAGTCGGTCAGACCAATCCATTGCAAGCGGAATTCGTTGTCCCGGTCAAACGGATCAGGGATCAGATTGTTATGCAACAGATCGGTTTGCACCACGCCGGGAACCTGGGCGGCATGCCACGCCTTGATATCACCTTTGACCTCGACGGACTTGGCGTCCACATATTTGCCTGGATCGCCGAGCGCGCGGAACTGCCAATCGGAGTGGAGCGTTCGCGAGGAGAGTTCTTCCGCCACAAGCGGCGAATGAACCAGCGAGCAAAAAACTAGGAGGAAAAATAATGCCGCACATGGGCGGTACGAGAATTGCGGACGGGGCAAATTCATCAGCGGGCTCCTGCATCTGAACTGAAATCCGAATCGTAACAAGTACTGCTCAACGGACATTATTCACACACTCAATTGTGACTTGACGCATGGCTCGGAGTTTCCGAGCACAGCGCCGCTCCGCCGGCGATCCCTGAATCAGCGCCGTAGCGAGCTTTAAGCAGCGGAATCTCGCGGCAGCGTGAATTAATGCAATATTTCCCAAGTCCTACTGAAACGTCTTCGAAAAACGGATACAACATTGCTGCCACGCCACCACCGATAATGATTGCATCCGGTTCGAGCAGATCGACAATGTTGCTCAACCACAGCGAAAGTAGGTCGACGGTCTCTTTCAACACTTGTTTCGCCATAGGATCGCCGGCCTCGTAAGCTTTCCCCACCATCTCGCTGGTCACGGCGTCCACGTTTCCCTGGGCGAGATCGAGCATCTTTGAATGCGAAACCGACTCCGAGGAATGCGAAAGCGACTCCCGCTCCGCCAACAACAGCGAGCGAGCTCTGCGCCCGATTGCGGGTCCTGCGGCCAGCACTTCGATGCATCCTGGCTTGCCGCATCCGCAGACTGGGCCGCGATAATC
>Ga0209006_10002917_pt1 | contig 15573 bp, 12 predicted proteins | sample JacPin_JW_Ref_O2_FD_188567 | JGI IMG/M metagenome (GOLD analysis project Ga0209006, IMG submission 188567) | Forest soil microbial communities from Algoma, Ontario, Canada - Jack Pine, Ontario site 1_JW_Ref_O2 (SPAdes) (version 2) | ecosystem: Environmental > Terrestrial > Soil > Boreal... | reverse complement strand
TGGGGCTGAAGGGACCCAGTCGGGCGTCTCGGAACAGTCGTTCAAGCGGCGACTCCTCGACCATGCCGTAGCCGGCCAACACGCGCATTGAGCGGTCGGTAGCGCGCACCGCGGTCTCGCTTGCGGCGAGTTTGGCCATCGCGGCTTCGAGCGCGCAGTCACGGCCGAGCGATTGCAGCCACGCGGCCTTGGCGGTGATCAGGCGGATTTGCTCAAGCTCGATAGCGATGTCGGCGAGCGGATGCTGCACCGCCTGTTTGCGCCAGCACGAATTGACGCATGGTTCGAGCGGGACGGCGTGACGGTCGCGGAGACTAAGGAGTGGTTCGCCGTACCCTTCGCCACCATCGAGGACGCCATCCGGGTCGCCAACGATACGGAATATGGACTTTCGTCCGCGGTCTTCGGCCGCGACGTCAATCGGGCGCTGAACGTCGCCAGGCAGATCGAATCCGGCATCTGCCATATCAATGGGCCGACGGTTCAGGACGAGGCGCAGACGCCGTTCGGCGGCATGAAAGCCAGCGGCTATGGCCGCTTCAACGGTCATGCCGCCATCAACGAATTCACCGAGCTGCGCTGGATCACGATCGAGACCGAACCGCATCACTATCCGTTCTGACACGCCGCCAAGCTGCGGCAACAATTGGATCATGGAGAACCGTCATGAATATCCCGCTCGCCCACCCTCAGCTTAGCGAAGCCGCCTCGAAGTTCCTGGCCGGAAAGCATCAAGCTTTTATTGGCGGCAAATGGGTCGACGCCGTTTCCGGCAAGACCTTCGATACGTTCGATCCGGGGACCGGGCGGGTGATCGCGCAAGTCGCCGAGTGCGACGCGCCCGATGTCGATAAAGCGGTGGCGGCTGCACGCGCGGCGTTCGAAGGCCCTTGGAGCCGCACGACCGGAAGCGACCGCGCCCGCATGATGTGGAAGCTCGCCGAGCTGATCGAAAAGCACGCCGACGAATTGACCGAGCTGGAGTCCCTCAACAACGGCAAGCCGCGTCCCAACGTGCGCAACGTCGACCTGATGCTCGGCTGCGAGACGCTGCGCTACACCGCCGGCTGGGCAACGAAGATCACCGGCGAGACCATCTCGCTGTCGACGGCGCCCAAGACGCACGCCTTCACCATCAGAGAGCCGATCGGCGTGGTCGGCCAGATCATTCCTTGGAATTCGCCGATCATGATGGCGACCTGGAAGCTCGCTCCGGCGCTGGCGACCGGCTGCACGGTCGTGCTCAAGCCAGCCGAACAAACGCCGCTGACGGCGCTGCGCCTCGCGTATCTCATCCAGGAAGCAGGGATTCCCGACGGCGTCGTCAACATCGTGCCGGGCTTTGGTCCGACGGCCGGCGCCGCCATTGCCGCGCATCCGGACGTCGACAAGGTTGCGTTCACCGGTTCCGGTGAAGTCGGGCGGCTCATTATTCAAGCGGCCAGCGGCAATCTGAAAAAGGTTTCGCTCGAGCTCGGCGGCAAATCGCCGGTGATCGTATTTCCCGACGCCGATTTGAGCGTGGCCGCGCCGGGAGCCGCGAAGGCGATCTTCACCAATTCCGGCCAGGTCTGCGCCGCTGGCTCGCGGCTTTATGCGCACAAAAAACTGTTCGACCAGATCGTCGAAGGCATCGCCCAGGAAGCAAAGAAAATCCGCGTCGGCCATGCGTTGACCGACGGCACCCAGATGGGGCCGTTGGTATCGAAGGACCAGCTCGAACGGGTTGCCGGTTATCTGCAACAAGGTGAAAGCGACGGCGCCAAGGTCGTGACCGGCGGCAATCGCATCGGCAAGGAAGGATATTTCATCGAGCCGACGATCCTGACCAACACGCGGCCCGAAATGTCCGTCGTCCGCGAGGAGATTTTCGGCCCGGTTCTCTGCGCGATGTCGTTCGACGACGACGATCTCGACCGCATCGCCAAAGAAGCCAATCGAACCACCTACGGGCTGGCGGGAAGCATCTGGACGCGCGATCTGAGCATCGCCCATCAGATGGTGCGCAAGATCAGGGCCGGCATGGTCGGCGTGAACATGCACGGCTCGATCGATCCGGCGTTGCCGTTTGGCGGCTTCAAGCAGTCCGGCTGGGGCCGCGAGAAGGGCCGCGACGTGCTCGAGCTCTACACCGAGGTGAAATCGGTCGTCATGGCGCTGTGACGTACGCCGAGACGGCATGGTAGAGAGTGCAACAGGCCATCAGGGAAGTAAGCAGACATGACCCAAGCAGACGTGACCAGAGCAGACACGGCGCAAGCAAAAGCCGTTCCGATGACCCGTCACCCCTTCGCCGACGGTTCGTTCAAGCAGATGCTGATCGACGGCAAATGGCTGGACGCCGCCTCAGGCAAACATTTTGAAAGCCGCAATCCGGCGACCGGCGAGCTGCTCGCCACGGTGGCCGAGGGCGATGCCGAGGACATCAACCGCGCCGTGGCGGCCGCGCGAAAGGCGTTCGAGGGTCCATGGAGCAAGTTCAAACCCTATGAGCGCCAACTGGTGCTTCTGAAACTGGCCGATCTGGTCGAGCGCCATTTCGATGAGCTCAGTTCCCTTGATACGCTCGATATGGGTGCGCCGATCAGCCGGACCCGCGGCACGCGGCTGCGGGTCCTCGGCATGTTGCGCTACTATGCCGGCCAAGCCACCGCGATCCACGGCGAGACCATCCCGAACTCGCTTCCCGGCGACATATTCTCGTACACCTTGAAGGAGCCAGTCGGCGTCGTCGGCGCGATCATTCCGTGGAACGGCCCGCTCGGCGCCTCCGTTTGGAAAATCGGACCGGCGCTCGCGACCGGCTGCACGGTGATCCTCAAGCCGGCCGAAGAAGCGCCGTTGACGTCGCTACGGCTCGGTGAATTGGCGTTGGAGGCCGGCGTGCCGCCCGGCGTGATCAACGTCGTGCCAGGTTATGGCGAGACCGCGGGTGCGGCGCTGGCCGCGCATCCGGGCGTCGACAAGGTGGCGTTCACCGGCTCCCATGTTACCGGACAGGCGATCGTGCGGGCGTCGGCCGGCAACCTCAAGCGCGTGTCGCTCGAGCTTGGCGGCAAGTCTCCCGATATCGTATTCGCCGACGCCGACGTCGAAGCTGCGGTGCCTGGCGCCGCGATGGCCGTGTTCGCCAATTCCGGCCAAATCTGCAGCGCCGGTACACGCCTGTTTGTCGAGCAAAAGATCTACAACGAATTCACCGATCGGGTCGCCGCTTTCGGCAAGAGCCTCCGTGTCGGCAACGGCCTCGATCCGGAGACGCAGATTGGCCCGCTGGTATCGGAGCAACAGCTCGAGCGCGTGACCGGCTATCTCAATCTCGGCAAGCAGGAGGGAGCGCGCGCCATGGCCGGCGGCGAGCGATTGACGGACGGGCCGCTGGCGAACGGCTATTTCGTGCCGCCGACGGTCTTCGCCGATGTCCGCGACGACATGCGGATCGCCCAGGAGGAGATTTTTGGTCCGGTCATCTCGGCGATACCGTTCAAGGACATGGATGAACTGGTGCATCGCGCCAATTCGACGATGTTCGGGCTGGGCAGCGGCGTCTGGACGCGGGACGTGAGCAAGGCGCATCGCCTGGCAAGCGCTATCCGCGCCGGCTCCGTATGGGTAAACTGCTACCAGGCCATGGACCCCGCCGTGCCGTTCGGCGGCTACAAGATGAGCGGATACGGCCGTGAATCCGGGCTTCAGCAAATGGAAGAATATCTCAACGTGAAGGCGGTCTGGATCAAGACCGGCTAACGCCGGCTCGATACCCGACGGCGAAATGCAGCGCAACATTCCGCCGGCGTTGCGGCGGCAAAGATAGATTCTGCCTATATAGCCGTTGCCGCTTTTTGTTTTGCGCGGGCCCGGCGCCTCTATACGGTTCGTTGGCGCCGCCATATGTGCATTGGGCGCGTGCGAGCCGGTTTCAGAAGAATTCCATCTGCGTCCGAGGGAGAAAACAAATGTCCAAGGTCGTTTGCGTTCTTTATGACGATCCCGTCGACGGCTATCCGAAATCCTATGTCCGCGACGACTTGCCCAAGCTGACGCACTATCCGGGCGGCCAGACTTTGCCGACCCCGAAAAAGATCGACTTCGTTCCCGGTCATCTGTTAGGCAGCGTGTCCGGCGAGCTTGGGCTGCGCAAGTTTCTTGAAAGCCAGGGCCACAGGCTCGTGGTCACATCCGACAAGGATGGCCCCGGTTCGGTTTTTGAACGGGAGCTTCCCGATGCCGAAATCGTCATTTCGCAACCGTTCTGGCCGGCTTACCTGACGGCGGAGCGGATCGCCAAAGCGCCGAAACTAAAACTCGCCATCACCGCCGGCATCGGCTCGGACCATGTCGACCTTCAGGCCGCGATCGACCGCGGCATCACGGTCGCCGAGGTCACCTATTGCAATTCCATCAGCGTTGCCGAGCACGTGGTGATGATGATTCTCAGTCTGGTGCGGAACTACATTCCTTCGTACCAGTGGGTCGTGAAGGGCGGCTGGAACATCGCCGACTGCGTCACGCGCTCCTACGACGTCGAAGGCATGCATGTCGGGACGGTCGCTGCCGGCCGCATCGGCCTCGCCGTGCTTCGGCGGCTAAAGCCCTTCGATATGCATCTCCACTATACCGACCGGCACCGCTTGCCGGAAAGCGTCGAAAAAGAGCTCGGCCTGACCTTCCACAAGACGACGGCGGATATGGTGCCGTTCTGCGACGCCGTCACGATCAATGCGCCGCTTCACCCGGAAACGGAAAATCTTTTCGACGACAAGATGATTGGGCGCATGAAGCGTGGCGCCTATCTGGTGAACACCGCGCGCGGCAAGATCTGCAATCGCGACGCGGTGGTCCGCGCGCTGGAGAGCGGCCAACTCGCCGGCTATGCCGGCGATGTCTGGTTTCCGCAGCCGGCGCCGAAAGATCATCCGTGGCGGACCATGCCGCATCACGGCATGACGCCGCACATTTCCGGCACCTCGCTCTCCGCGCAGGCGCGCTATGCCGCAGGCACGCGCGAGATTCTCGAATGCTGGTTTGAGAACCGTCCGATCCGCGACGAATATCTGATCGTCGATAAGGGCAAGCTTGCGGGCACCGGCGCGCATTCCTACAGCGCCGGCAACGCGACCCGCGGCTCGGAAGAAGCGGCGAAGTTTACGAGCCGGTGACGCGGACGCTAGCGGATTGCTGGGCGCGGCTCCGGGACGCGCCCGGCATTTTGCCGATCCACCATCCAGCGGGGATATTCCGGCGTCAGCGCGCTCGCGGTCTCCAATACGGCTAAATCCTCCGCGCTCAGCGTAAGCTGCGCAGCCGCGATGTTGTCGGCGAGTTGCTCCGCCGTCTTGGCGCCGACGATGACGCTCATGACGCTCTTCTGATGCAGAAGCCAAGCCAGCGCGACCCGCGCCACCGAGACGCCGTGCCGCTCGGCGATTGGATGAATTGCATCGACGATATTGTAGGCGTGTTCGCGCTCAACCGGCGGAAAATCGAAGCGCGTGCGCCGCGCATCGTTTGGCCCGGCAAAGTCGCGGCGGAACTTGCCGCTCAGCAAGCCGCCGGCAAGCGGGCTCCAGACCATCAGCCCGAGCCCTTCCTCCGCCATCAGCGGAACGATCTCGCGCTCGACGTCTCGGCCGGCAATCGAATAATAGGCTTGGACGGTTTCGAAGCGCGCCCATCCTTGGCCTGCGGAGAGACCGAGCGCCTTCATGATCTGCCAGGCCATCAGGTTCGAGCAGCCGATGTAGCGGACCTGACCGGCGCGCACGAGATCGTCGAGCGCCCGCAACGTTTCGTCGAGCGGCGTCGCGAGGTCGGCGCCGTGGATTTGGTAGAGGTCGATATAGTCCGTACCGAGCCGAACGAGACTGTCCTTGACCGCGTCCAGGATGTGCCCGCGAGAGAGACCGACGGCGTTGGGACCCGGCCCCGTTCTCCCCCTCGCCTTGGTCGCGATGATCACGTCCTTGCGTGCAATTCCGAGATCCTTGATTGCGCCGCCCAGAATTCGCTCCGACTCGCCTTCGGAATAGACATCGGCGGTATCGAAGAAGTTGACGCCGGCGTCGATCGAAAGGCGCAGAAGATTCGCTGCCGCAGCCTGATCGAGTTGTCCGATGATCGGCCAGAGTTCTCCTCGTCCGCCGAAGGTCATGGTGCCGAGGCAAATCTCAGAAACAAAAAGGCCTGTGCGGCCCAGATTCTTATATTTCATCGAGGGTTCGTCCTGATCCTAACCATTGAGCACCGTAATATGTTCGGCAAGTTCGACGGCAGTCCGGCGCATCGCGACTGCCGTCGCCTATTGCGGCATGCAAGGGCGGTTTTCCAATAGATCCGGCGACGTCAATCGCGTTCTATTTCACCGGCTTTCCGGAAAGCTCACCGAGGAATTCGGTGTGCGAAAGCGGGCGGGAGAATGGATAGTTCTTCTCGACTGCAAGCCGCTGCTCTTCCTCGCTCACCGTAGCCGTGCAATCGGTCAGAGTGACCACTTTGTAACCCTTCTCGTAGCCGGTGCGCATGGTCGATTCGACGCAGCAATTGGTGAGGAAACCACCCAACGCGATATTGGTGATGCCGCGGCTGCGCAGAACGAAGTCAAGATTGGTGCTGGCGAAGCCGCACAAGCCGCGCTTGCCTTCGACGACAATGTCTTCCGAACGAGGCTTGAGCACGTCGACCATTTCCGCACCCCAGGTGCCCTTGCGGAAGGACTTTGAATCGACGACCCCTTTGAGGATGCCATAAGGCTCCGGGCTAAGCTCGTGATAGTCATCCGTGAATGTGATCGGCGCGTAGACGATCGTGGCGCCCAGCGCACGAGCCTTGGCGACGGTCTCGACGGTGTTAGCCAGCATGTTGGTGCTGTCCATCACCGGTTTAACCGCCTGGTGCAGCGTACCGCCTTCGCTCGTGAAGTCGTTCTGGTACTCGATCAGAACCAGCGCGGTTTTTTGCCGGGTCCATCATCGCCTCCCTGGGATTTGTCGATCCGAAGCCCGCAAGGAGCAAGAATTGGATCGGATCGCGCGCTATATCCGACAAAACATAGCGCGATGTTACGCCAGCTGACAAGGCGCGCGCGGAATCTGCATCACATCTGTGTGTGGCGCGGCGTTATTCCCGTGACAACATAGCGGCGGCTTTCGTATGCGGTGCCAGTCAGATTTGCGGTGCCGGGCGATTGCGCGGCATTGCGCGGGAGAGCGAGCATGACGCTGCTGGCGTTGGCTTATCTGGGCGGCGTACTCACCACCATCAGCCCGTGCATCCTGCCGGTGCTGCCGTTCGTGTTCGCGCGCGCCGATCGGCCGTTCTTGCGAAACGGCTTGCCGATGCTGGCGGGTATGGCGCTGACATTCGCTGTGGTCGCGACTTTCGCGGCCGTTGCCGGCGGCTGGGTCGTCGAAGCCAACCAATATGGCAGGATCGCCGCGCTGACGTTGATGGCTGTGTTCGGGCTGACGCTGCTTTTTCCGGAGCTCGCGGACCGGGTGATGCGGCCGCTTGTCGGCGTCGGCGCGAGGCTTTCGGCATCGGCCGAACGCGAAGCCGGCGAGCACAACGCGGCGATCGTTCCGTCGCTGCTGCTTGGCGCTGCGACCGGTTTCTTGTGGGCGCCATGCGCGGGGCCGGTGCTCGGCCTTATCTTGACTGGAGCGGCGCTCAAAGGTGCAAGCGCCGGCACGTCGCTGTTGCTGCTTGCCTACGCCGCGGGCGCCGCGACCTCGCTGGCGCTTGTCCTCCTCGTTGGCGGTCGCGTATTTGCGACGATGAAACGTTCGTTGGGCGCGGCGGACTGGGTCAAGCGAGGCTTGGGCGTTGCGGTATTGATTGCCGTCGCGGCTGTCGCCTCAGGACTCGATACCGGTTTTCTCACCAACGTTTCGCTTTCCAACACCGCGTCGCTTGAACAGAGCTTGATCGCGCGGCTTCGGCCCCAATCGCATGAGGGCGGCGGGTCCGCGCAATCATCGGTGGTCATGAACGGCAACCCGTCCATGATGACGAACGCGCGCCCCAACGCACCGGGCCCGAATATCGCCGTCGAAGGCGGTTTTCCATCCTTGTCGGGCGCCGTGGCATGGTTGAACTCGCCGCCCCTGACGTCCGAGGGCCTGAAAGGCAAAGTCGTCCTGATCGATTTCTGGACCTATTCCTGCATCAACTGCTTGCGCTCAATTCCGTACATCAAAGCATGGGCGGAAAAATATAAGGACCATGGCTTGGTCGTGATCGGCGTGCATACGCCGGAGTTCGCTTTCGAGCGCAAGGTGAGCAATGTGCAAGCGGCGGTGTCTGACCTGAAGATCGGTTATCCGGTCGCCGTCGACAGCGAGTATGCCATCTGGCGTTCGTTCGACAACGAATATTGGCCCGCGCATTATTTCATCGATGCTCAGGGACGCACGCGTTACCATCATTTCGGCGAGGGCGACTACGACGAATCCGAGCGTGTTATTCAAGAGCTTCTCGCCGAAGCCGGCGACAAGAGTTATGCGCAGGCGCTGGTTTCAGTGCAGGCCTCCGGCGCGGAAGCAGCGCCAAGCATGATCGAGAGCCAATCGCCCGAGACCTATATCGGCTATTCGCGCGCGGAGAATTTCATCTCGCCGGGCGGCGCTGTGAAAGACCAGAGTCACGTCTACACAGCGGAAACCCCCAAACTCGACCAATGGTCGCTCGCCGGCGACTGGACCGTTAGTCCGGAGAGCGCGACCCTCAACAAGGAAGGCGGGCGCATCGCCTACCGGTTTCGCGCGCGCGATCTCCACCTCGTGCTCGGACCGCCGGCCGAGGGAAAACGGATACGATACCGCGTCACCATCGACGGCATGGCGCCCGGGGCGGATCGCGGCGCCGACGTCGACGCGGATGGCCGCGGTGTCGTCGACGAGCATCGGCTGTATCAGCTCATCCGCGAAAGTGGCGGTATCTCGGATCACACATTCGAGATCGAGTTTTTCGATCCGGGCATCCAGGCTTATGCCTTCACCTTCGGCTGAGCCGACGAGAAGCCTAAGCGGAATAGCCTAAGCGGCTGTGGCCGCAATAAGAAAAATCGGCCGGGCCGGCCGCTTCGTTCCCCACGCTGGAAATCACACCCCGGTTACGCCGCCCGATTTGCCGCACAAAGATCGCTTGGCGTCGTTCGCTATATATGCTGAGATATAACGAGTGGGCGGCTCAAGAGCGCGCTCAAACGAGCGTTTCCGGACTAGCATCGCTCAACAGCTTGCAAGCTGCTCGCATGCGGGTACGCAATCGCCGCCGACATGATCGGCCGGTCGGCGGCGCGAGCTATCCCGCCGGCAATACGTCAAAAAATCAAACGGCAAATCAAACAGTCGAGGAGGAGACGTTATGAATATCGCTCAGCGAATTTCAATTGACCCGGCGGCCAAGAACTATGTTTCGATACCGCGGAAGCTTTTGATCGACGGTGCCTGGGTCAACGCAGCATCCGGCAAAACATTTCCGGTCTACGATCCGTCGACAGGAGAAGTGTTGGCACATGTCGCCGAAGCCGACGCGGCTGATGTCGACAAGGCGGTGCGGGCGGCACGCAAGGCGTTCGACGAAGGCCCCTGGCCGCGTATGAGCCCCAGCGAGCGAGGACGGCTCCTCTGGAAGCTGTCAGATCTGATCGAGAAGCACGCGGAAGAGTTAGCAACGCTCGAATCGCTCGACAACGGCAAGCCTCTGACCGTGGCCCGTGCCGCGGACGTGCCGCTGACCATCGATATGTTCCGCTATATGGCCGGTTGGGCCACGAAAATCACCGGAACGACGATACCGATCTCCTTCCCCGGCGAATATCTCTCCTACACGTTGCGGGAACCGGTGGGCGTCGTCGGCCAGATCATCCCCTGGAACTTCCCGCTGCTCATGGCGGCTTGGAAGCTTGCGCCGGCGTTGGCGACGGGATGTACCGTCATACTCAAGGTGGCCGAGCAAACGCCGCTCACCGGGCTGCGGCTCGGCGAACTCGTCGCCGAAGCCGGCATTCCCAACGGCGTCGTCAACGTCCTCGCCGGCTATGGTGAGACCGCAGGCGCTGCGCTCGCGGCACATCCGCATGTGGACAAAGTCGCGTTCACCGGCTCTACGGAAGTCGGCAAGCTGATTGTCCAGGCCGCCGCGGGGAATCTGAAGAAAGTGACGCTCGAACTCGGCGGCAAATCGCCGGTCGTGGTGCTCGATGACGCGGACCTCGACGCGGTCATTCCCGGCGCCGCGAGCGCGATCTTCTTCAACCACGGCCAATGCTGCTGCGCCGGCTCGCGCCTCATGGTCCACGAGAAGATCTTCGACAAGGTCGTCGCCGGCGTCGCCGACCAGGCCAAGAGCATCAAGCTTGGACCGGGCCTCGACCCGAATACGCAGATGGGACCGCTGGTGTCCGACGAGCAATTCAAGCGCGTCACCGGTTACATCAATTCCGGCATCAAGGAAGGCGCCGAGATCGTGACCGGCGGCAAGAAAGGCTCGGACAACGGCGGCTACTTTGTGCAGCCCACGCTCATCACCAAGACCAAGCCGGACATGAAGGTCGTCCGCGAGGAGATTTTTGGTCCGGTGGTCTGCGCGTCACCGATCACGGACGCTGATCTCGAGGACATTGCTCGCCAAGCTAACAACACCAGCTTTGGCCTCGCCGCCAGCGTGTGGACGCGCGATATCTCCAAGGCCAACAAACTGGCCAAGCGCATCCGCGCCGGCACGGTGTGGATCAATTGCCACAACGTGTTCGACGCCTCGCTGCCGTTCGGCGGTTACAAGGAATCCGGTTGGGGCCGCGAGATGGGCGAGTTCGTCCTGAACAACTACACTGAGGTTAAAGCGATCACGACAGCGCTGTAAGCAAATCATCCCGATTGCAGAGCCCGGGCCGGCAGCGGCCCGGGTTTCTTTTTTCGGAACAAGAGCGCGACATTCGGGCACGACGCAATAATTTGCCGGCCGCTGCTGGATGCCCCCGCTTGCGGTATGCGACGCTGGCTCGGTCGACCCGGGGGATGTGAAGCATCAGAAGGGGCTATGCCGATGAAAGCCGTTCGCATTCACGAATATGGCGACGTGAACGTTCTCAAGTTCGAGGAGGTGCCGGTCCCGGACATCGGTCCGGATGGCGTGTTGATCAGGGTGCGGGCGGCCGGCGTAAATCCCGTCGACTGGAAAATCCGCAAGGGATTGATGACGGCGGTCCGGCCGTTGCGGTTTCCGGCCATCGTCGGCGCGGATGTTGCCGGCATCGTCGAGCGCGTCGGCGTTGTTGTGAGCCGCTTCAAGCCCGGAGACGCGGTCGTCGCCCGTGTCGATGGCGCCTACGCCGAATTCGCGGCCGCGAAAACCGACGCGGTCGGGCCGGCGCCCAAGAGCATTCCGCTGCAACACGCGGCCGCTCTTCCGATTGCGGCGGGAACTGCCTGGACGTTGTTATTCGACGCCGCCCGGCCCGCGCCGGGTCAGCGGGTGCTTATTCATGCCGGCGCGGGCGGCGTCGGCACTTTTGCCGTTCAACTCGCCAAGCTTGCCGGCTTGTATGTCATTGCCACGTGTTCCGCTGCGAACGTCGCGCTGGTCAAATCCCTCGGCGCCGACGAGGTCATCGACTATCGCAGTGAGAATTTTGCCGCCAGGGTCAAGGATGTCGACCTCGTGCTGGATAATGTGGGCGGTGAGACGCTGAAAAATTCCTACGCTGTGGTTCGCAAGGGTGGCTTGCTGCTGGCCATTGCGTCGCCTCCTGATGACGCTTTGGCGAAGCAGCATGGCATTACCGCCAGGTTCGAGCGTGGCAACATCAACGGGATCAGGTTGCAAGAAATTTCCGGACTGATCGACACCGGCAAGCTGCGGGTCATCGTCGAAAAAGAGCTGCCATTGAGCGAGGCGGCAGCGGCGCATGAATTGAGCGAGGCCGGCCATGTCCGCGGGAAAATTATTTTGAACGTAGGGTGACGTTGCCGCGGGCTCACCTGCGGCGCGCGACCGCCGCGATGGAATTAGCGGCGGTAATTTTCACGAACCGCAATAGTGCGTGTGTGAATGATCGACCAGAGAAATCTGAGGCTTTGGAACGTGCCCTGTTGTTGCTCACGGCAGAGTATCGATATTCGGGCCAGCACTCCAATGGCAAACTGGCGAACTCCGGCATCATCGTCGAAGCTGCAAGAATCTCGCCGAACCTGAGAGGCGTGCCCTCTGGGACCGACGGAACTTTGTGACAATCGGCCATGGCGAGCCCAATTCAAGTTGAGCATTAGTCTATTAATCTTATTGACTATGTCAAATCGGCGGTTAGCCTCAATCACAAGGGCCGCGCACAATAGGCCACGTTTCCGTGAGGCGATCGTTCTTTCGAAACGCGGTCGTAGCCGCACGGCTCAAATGAGCGTTGGTGAGGGATCGATTCATGACCCCCGTTGTCATCGTGCCAGGTCTCGGCGGCTCCGGAGAGACGCATTGGCAGACGCATCTGCAGCGGTCACTGCCGAATGCGATACGCGTGCAGCAGGATGACTGGCAGCGGCCGGACCTGACGCGCTGGGTGGAGCGACTTGCCCGCACAGTCGAGGCGAGACAGGGCGCGATCCTGGTCGCCCACAGTCTGGGCTGTCCACTGGTCGCGCACCTGGCGCGGCAGCGCCCCGATCTATCAATCAAGGGGGCTATGTTAGTCGCGCCCGCCGACGTCGATTCGGCGCGCCACACGCCGAGCCACACCCGCGGCTTTGCTCCGATTCCGCTCCGTCCGCTTCCGTTCCGCAGCATCGTCGTGGCGAGCACCAACGACCCTTACATCGCGATTGAACGCGCGCGCGAGCTGGCCGCCGCATGGAACGCGGAATTTGTCGATGCCGGGCCGGTTGGGCATATCAACGTCGAGGCAGGCTTCGGCCCGTGGACCGAGGGCGTGCATATGATGAATTCTCTGATCGCGTGGGCCGACGCGCGCCCGGCAAAGCCCTGGAATCTGCCGCGGCTAGCCGTCGGAACCCGTTAGCGCCCTGGTCCCGCGGGCGGGCTTGCGGTTCTGCGACGCGCGGCCCCGCGACAGCATCGGCGCGACATTGCTGCCCTCGCTGATGGCAACCATGTCGGCGATGGTCATGCGATCGAGCACCTCCGACATCGCGTCGCGGACTTTTGTCATGGTAAGACGGACGGCGCAGGACCTGACGCTCTTGCAGTCCCGGCAAGGCTCGTACGCGCTACGGCTCGCGCACGCGATCGGCGCCAGCGGACCATCCACGGCGCGAATGACCTGGCCAAGTTTGATATCGCCCGCAGCGCGCGCCAACATATAGCCGCCGCCGGGTCCTTTCCTGCTGTAAACCATGCCAGCGTTGCGAAGCTCGCCGAGAATGGCGTCGAGAAATTTCTTCGGAATATTATTGGCTTTGGCGATCGCGACGGCTTGCGTCGTTGCTCCGGGCTTAAGCGCGGCGAGGTGGGCGAGCGCCTTGAGGCCGTACTTTCCCTTTGCGGTGAGCATCGCTGACGATCTCGCTTGATTCGGGAATTTGCCAGGTTCGACAATGCGCTTGGTTCGAGAGCTAGATTGATAGCCTATAAATAACATCGATCATAGGATATTTCGAGCGCCGTTTGCGGTTCGCCCGCAAGAATTTCGTTTTGTTCTGCGAATAATTCACTGATCGTATAGATTATTGTCCGCCGCAGAATCGATTGCTTTGAGCGGCCCCGGGTTTCACAGGAGCAGTTTGCGTTGCGTCACTTGCACTAAAAAGCGCCACGAAACGTCTTCGTGGGAAAATTCTTCGACATCAATACCTGCGCTGAGTTGAAAATCGACTTATGCGCTTGATCTTTAATCTATTAATTCTATGGACCAAGGTTGGGGATTGAGCTTGAATACGCGAAGTGTCGCGGGAGTATTTGATGACGTTTCTTTCCATCGTTGGCGTCGCGGGAAACATCGCCCGCCCATCGCGCACGGCGGCGCTGTTGTCAGCGATCTTGGCGGAAATCACCGCTTTGCAGAAGGCGCAAAGCAGAGTCATCGAGCTCGTCGACGTTGGTCAGCACCTGTTCCAGCCGTTTGTGCCGGAACGCCTTCAATCGTTCGCGCTCGAACGTTTGCCGCCGGAGGCGCGCTCCGCCATTCAAGCTATTGAGTCTGCCGACGCGCTCGTGGTGGCCACGCCGGTGTATAAGGGCTCCTATAGCGGCGCTCTTAAACATCTATTCGATCTGGTGCGGCCGAACGCACTGACCGGCAAGCCGGTGCTGGTGGCTGCCACCGGCGGCAGCCCGCTCCATGGGCTGGTGACCGAACACCAGCTGCGTCCGCTGTTCGGCTTCTTCAACGCGCTGACATTGCCGACGGCGATCTTCGCGCTCGAAAGCGACTTTCAGAACTACCGGATCGACAAGCCGGAGCTGCTGGCGCGGGTCAAACGGGCCGCCGCCGAGTTCGTCGAGCTGCTGGAGGCACAATCCGGCCGCCGCAGGCAAGCCGCATCCGCCACCGCCTGAACTTCACGCGCCGAGGGAAAAACCATGACCATTCACGGCTCCGAACCGCTCAAATTCGCCTATTGGGTCCCCAATGTTTCGGGTGGGCTGGTGATCAGCAACATCGAGCAGCGCACCGGCTGGGACATCGATTACAATATCAAGCTGGCGAAGATCGCCGAGCGGGCGGGCTTCGACTATGCGCTGAGCCAGATCCGCTTCACCGCCGGCTACGGCGCCGAATTTCAGCATGAATCGGTCTCCTTCAGCCATGCGCTTTTGGCCGCCACCGAGAAGCTGAAGGTCATCGCCGCGCTGTTGCCGGGACCGTGGGCTCCGGCGCTCGCCGCCAAGCAGATCGCGACGATCAATCATCTCACCAAGGGACGCGTCGCGGTCAATATCGTGTCCGGCTGGTTCCGCGGCGAATTCGCCGCGATCGGCCAGCCTTGGCTCGACCACGACGAGCGCTATCGCCGCTCGGAAGAATTCATCCGCGCGCTGCGCGGCATCTGGACGGAAGACAGCTTTACCTACAAAGGCTTTTTCTACCATTTCGACAATTACTCGCTAAAGCCGAAGCCGATCGCGCCGTTGCCGGAAATCTTCCAGGGCGGCTCTTCGCGCGCGGCGCGCGACATGGCATCGCGCGTGTCCGACTGGTATTTCACCAACGGCAATACGCCCGAGGAAATCGCCAAGCAGGTCGACGATATCCAGGCCAAGGCCGCGCAAAACAACCATTCCGTCCGCGTCGGCGTCAACGCCTTCGCGATCGCGCGCGACACCGAAGCCGAGGCCAAGGCCGTGCTCGCCGAGATTATTCAGAAAGCGAACCCGGAGGCCGTCAACGCCTTCGCCCACGAAGTCAAGAATGCCGGCAAAGCGTCACCGGAGGGTCAGGGCAACTGGGCGAAATCGACGTTCGACGATCTGGTCCAATACAACGACGGCTTCCGGTCAAATCTGATCGGCACGCCGCGGCAGATCGCCGAGCGCATCCTGGCGCTCAAAGATGCCGGCGCAAGCCTCATCCTGCTTGGCTTCCTGCATTTCCAGGAAGAGGTCGAGCATTTCGGCAAACACGTT
>Ga0209006_10002915_pt1 | contig 15575 bp, 11 predicted proteins | sample JacPin_JW_Ref_O2_FD_188567 | JGI IMG/M metagenome (GOLD analysis project Ga0209006, IMG submission 188567) | Forest soil microbial communities from Algoma, Ontario, Canada - Jack Pine, Ontario site 1_JW_Ref_O2 (SPAdes) (version 2) | ecosystem: Environmental > Terrestrial > Soil > Boreal... | reverse complement strand
GCACGACGTGATCGCACACGAGGGCGTACAGCTCCTCCGCACGCTCGGCGCACGCCTCGGTGAGACCGCCGACGACCTTAGGCGTGCTGCGCAGCGTGAAGTCGGTCCGGCCGGGGTCCACGCGCTCGGGTGAGAACGCCAGATGGAAGTCGCGCCCGGCGGCCAACCCCGACTCCTCCAGGAGCGGCGCCACGCGCTCGCGTGTGGTGCCGGGGTAGGTGGTCGACTCGAGCACCACCAGCTGGTCACTGCGCAGAACGCCCGCGAGCGAGCGGGTCGCTTCGATCAGCGGGCCGAGGTCTGGCTCGCGGTTTCGCGTCAGCGGCGTGGGCACGCAGATCAGCACCGCGTCCGCGCGCTCGAGCTCCGCGTAGCGCGTCGTCGCGTGGAGCCGCCCGGACACCTCCGCCAGCGCCTCCGACGGGACGTCCTCGATATATGAGTCACCGGCCGCGATCGCCTCGATCTTGCGCTGGTCTGAGTCCACTGCGATCACATCGCAGCCCTCGCGCGCAAACGCGACCGCAAGCGGAAGGCCCACGTAACCCAGTCCGATCACACCAACGACGCTCACCACAGAACCGCCAGTCTAGGCGCTCATTGGGACGCCGCTGCCGCCGCGCGCAGCGAGCGCACGTCAGCGAGCACCATTCGCTCCACCAGCTCCTGGAAGCTCATGCGCGGCTCCCAGCCGAGCTGCTCGCGCGCCTTCGTCGGGTCGCCGACGCTCGGGCTGCGCTCGGGCGGCCGGACGAGCGATGGATCCACGCGCAGGTAGCGCTCGGCGTCCAGGCCCACGCACGCGAACGCGGTACTCGCCAGCTCGGCCACCGTATGCGGGACGCCGCTGGCGAGGATGTAGTCCCCCGGCTGCTCCTGCTGGAGCATCAGCCATGCGCCGTAGACGATGTCGCCCGCAAACGACCAGTCGCGGACCGCATCCAACGACCCCAACGTGAGCTCCTGCTGCAGTCCGAGGCTGATCGCCGCGGCCCCGCGGGTGATCCTACGCGTCACGAACTGCTCGGGCCGGCGCTCGGACTCGTGGTTGTAGAGGATCCCCGAGCTGGCGTGCAGCCCGTAGTGGGTCCGCAGCGCCCCCAGGATCTGATGCGAGGCAAGCTTGGCGACCGCGTAGGGGTTGGTCGGGCGGCATGGCGTGTCCTCGTGCTGGGGGCTTTCCAGCGCATCACCGAAGATCGCGCCGGACGCCGACACGAACACCCTCGCCCCCACGTCCAGATCGCGTGCTGCCTCCATGATCGCGGCACTCGCACCGGCGATCGCCGCCATGATCTCGCTCGGTCGGTGCCAGGAGTCGGGCACAAACGATGGCGCGGCGAGGTGGTAGATCTCCTCCGGGCGCAGCCGCTCGACAGCCAGCCGCAGCGTGTCCGGCTCGAGCAGGTCGCCGCGGGCCAGCTCGATCTCGCCGCGCAGGTGCTCAGAGCAGCCCAGCGAGTCCGCGGCCGAGCCGCGCATCAAGCCGGTGACCCTGTAGCCCTTCTCGAGCAGCAGCTCCGCCGTGAACGATCCGTCCTGGCCGGTGATGCCCGTCACGAGGGCGCTTGGGAGGGAGCTCACGGGCGCAGCTTACGCGCCGCACGGCCGTCGTAGATCGCGGAGAGCGCGTCCGCCACGACCTCCGGTGCGGCCAGCGCACGTACGCGCTCGCGCCCGCGCTCGCCGGCCAGGTGGTCTCCCACCAGGCGCTCGATCGCGCCGGCGAGTGCCGTCGCGTCTCCCGGCGCCACCAGTTCCGGGGGCTCCAACAGCTCGGGGAGCGCACCCACGTCGCTGGCGGCCACCGGGACCGCCGCGGCCAGCGCCTCCGCCACCGCCAGCCCGTAGGTCTCCGCGGAGCGCGAAGGGGCGAGCGCGATCGCAGCGCCCGCTCTCAGTTGCGCGAGCTCCGCGTCCTGCACATGGCCCACAAAGCGAACATCGCCCCCGCCGGCGCGCGCCACGAGCGCCGCGCGCTGCGGACCTTCGCCCGCCACGACCAGCGGCATGCCGGCGATCCGGCAGGCATCGATCGCCACGTCCACGCCCTTCTCCGGCGCGAGCCGCGCTGCGACGAGCGCGTACGGCGGCCCGTCGGCACGCGGCGAGCCGTCCCCGTTCGGTGCGCGTGGCTCCGGTTCGCGCAGCGGCGGCGGAAGCACGTGCACGCGCTCCCAGTCCAGCGGCGCACCGAGCTCGCGCAGGCGCTCGCGCGCGAAGCGGCTGGGGACGATGATCGCGTCCGCCTGCTCGACCAGGCGATGCTGCCAAAGCGACAGCGACGCGCCGTAGGCGAGCGCCTCGGGGAGGCTGTCGCGGCAGTTCAGACGCACACCCGGCAGCGTGTCGCGCCCGTGACAGCGGGTGCACTCGGCGCCGCGCGTGAAGCAAACGCCGATCGCGCACACCAGCCGGTACTGGTGCAGGTGCACCACCACGCGGGCGCCCGCCGCCCGCGCGGCCGCCAGCGCACGCCAGCCGAGCGACGGCTGCAGGTTGTGCGCGTGCACGACGCGCGCGTCCCCGAGGCGCACCGCACGCTGGACATCCTGCGCGTCCAACCCGCCGCGCAGCAGGCCGACGGCCGCGCGGGCGCGGCCGATGTCCGTGGAGTCGCGCGCGAGCAGCTCCGCGGGCTCGCCGAGGTACTCGCGAACCAACCACATCAGGTCCTCCACGGCGCGCTCCTCGCCGCCGGTGGTGCGATAGCGGTTGTGTAGGAACAGGACCATCCCGGCGTCAAACCTAGACTCTCTGCCAGTCATGCCCCTGCCCGCATCGATCGTGATCCCCACGCGCGCCCGCCTGTCCTATCTGGAGGTGGCGCTGGAGTCGATCGCGCCGCAGGCCGCCGCCGCCGGCGTGGAGGTGCTGGTCGTCGACGACGCGGGTCCCTCCCCGAGTGCACGGGGACTCGTCGAGCGCTTCGGCGCCCGCTACGAGCCGCACCCGGGTCGGCTCGGCCTGAACGTCGCGCGCAACACCGGCGTACGCCTGTCCGGCGGCGAGCTGGTGGTGTTCGTCGATGACGACGTGCGGGTGGGTGCCGGCTGGCTTCAGGCTCTGCTGGACGCCGCGGAGGAGCACCGCAACGTGGATGTCTTCACCGGCCCCATCCGTGCCAGTCTGGAGGGATCGCGGAGGTGGGCTTCTCGTTCTTGTGGGCGCGAGCAGCCGCCGATCACGACGCTGGATCTCGGCGATGGCGACACGGACGCTCGCTTCGCATGGGGTGCGAACATGGCGATCCGCCGCGCAGCGCTGGAGCGTGTGGGTCCGTTCGACATCTCACTCGAGGAGGGCGGCGACGAGCAGGAGTGGCAGGAACGGCTGCGCGCGCTCGACCCCGGCGCGCGCGTCCTGTACGTCGCGGCCGCGTCTGTCGAGCACAGGCGCACCGGCGAGGACGCGCGCCTACGGTCGCTCGCCCGCGGCGCCTATAGGCGCGGACGCGCCGCCCGGCGCTTCGACGTCCGCCGCGGGCAAGCGCCCTCATCGACAGCGGAGCTCGCGACGCTCGCACGCTGCCTGGGCCACGTCCTGCTCCGCCGCTGCCCCGCCGGGCTGACGATGGCGGCGCATAGCTGGGGGCGGCTGCGCCAGGCGACAGAAGAACGCACCGGGCACGCGGCCGGCTCCCCGGGCGGGGCTTTGGCAGGCATGGCGGCGAACGGGAACGGGCACGTCACGTTCCCCTCGAGCCCAGGCGGCGAGCCCAGCGGCGATGACTTCCTGTCGGGATCGAGCGGCACCGTCGGCGGCCTCGACGCGGTGCGCCGGGCGGCCACCGACGAGGTCGTCGATGCGTGGGAGATCCTCAATGCCCGCCGCCTGCGCCTCGGACTGGCAGCTCGCCACGCTCCGCCGCTGCGTCGGGTACTTGCGCTCGGGATCGTGCGCCCCGAGCGCCGCGCGCTCGCGCAGGCGATCGAAGCTGAGCTGCTGCGCTCACGCCACGATGTCGAGCTGCACACGTGCGCGGCAGACGGGCGTGGCAAGTTCGAGAACCTCAACCTGCTGCTCGCCGCCTGGGGGGGGCGCGCGGATGGGTGGGCGGGCGGGATTCCAATAGGAGACCACGACTGGCTGCTCGTGATCGACGACGACGTCGAGCTGCCGCACGGCTTCCTCGACCGTTTCCTCTTCCTGTGCGAGCGCTTCTCGCTCTCGCTCGCTCAGCCCGCGCACCGGCTGCGCTCACATGCCGCGTGGCCGGTGACCCGCCGCCGGCCGGGCAGCGTCGTGCGCGAGACGTCATTCGTGGAGATCGGTCCGGTTACCGCCTTTGCCCGCACGACGTTCGAGACGCTGCTGCCGTTCCCCGAGCTGCGCATGGGCTGGGGCCTTGACGTGCACTGGGCGGCCCTCGCGCGCGAGCGGGGATGGCGCTGTGGCGTCATCGACGCTGTCGCGATCGCGCACCGCGTCGCTCCCGCCGCTGCTGACTACGCGCGAGGTGCTGCCATCGCCGAGGCGCGCTCGTTCCTCGCCGAGCGTCCGTATCTGAGCGCGCGCGAAGCGGACCGCACCCTCACGACCCACCGCAGCTGGTGAGCCAGTCGGCGCTCACCATGCCGAAGGTGGCGGTGGTGGCCGAGTTCTACCCCAGCCTGCGTGACCCGGTGCTCGGCGTGTGGGCGCACCGCCAGGCGCTGGCCGCGCGCGAGGCGGGCGCAGAGGTTCGCGTCCTCGTCCTGCACCGCCTGGTGCCGCCCAAGTCCTCACTCGCCGCCGGTCCGCGCGGTGCCGCGGCGGCGCTGACGGCGCTCGCGCGCGAGCCCCGCACGCAGACGCGCGACGGCCTAAGCATCACCTACGTCCCGTTCGTCTCGCCGCCTCGTGAGCGCTCCTACCCCGCCTGGGGAGCCTGGGCGGCGCCCACGCTGGCGCTCGCGCTGCGCCGGCTTGCGCGCTCCTTCCCGTTCGACCTCGTACACGCCCACAACGCCGTCCCCGCCGGCGACGCCGTCCGCAGGGCCGGCCTGGAGCGCCCTCTGATCGTCTCCGTGCACGGCGGCGACGTTCTCTACACCGTCGCTCGTGGCCAGGCGGGCGCGCAGGCGGTGGCGCGCGGGCTCGGCGCCGCGGCGCTGGTGCTCGCCAACAGCCAGGGCATCGCGGAGCTTGCGCGCGCCCACGGCGCGCGCGAGACGCGCGTGGTGCACCTGGGCACGGAGCTGCCGAGCACCGCACGTCACCTGCGACGCGAGGACTGGGACGAGCCAGAGCAGCCGGGTACGGTTGGACTCGGGCACGCGCGCCAGCGCCGCGCTCCATCGCTCGTGACGGTCGCGCACCTGGTGGCGCGCAAGCGGCATGGGGACGTGCTGCGCGCGCTGGCGGTGCTTGGGCCCCGCCACCCCACGCTCCGCTACGAGATCATCGGCGATGGCCCGGAGCGAACCGCGCTGGAGGGGCTGGCCGCCCGCCTGGGGGTGTCCGATCGAGTGGACTTCCGCGGGCAGCTCGCACCGGAGGAGGCAGTCGTGCAGGCAAGGCGCTGCACGCTTTTCGTGATGCCCTCCACGGACGAGGCGTTCGGCGTTGCCTACGTCGAGGCGATGGCCGCCGGCCTGCCCGCGATCGGCTGTCGCGGCGAGCCGGGACCTGAGGAGATCGCCGCCGCTGGGGACGGATTCCTGCTGGTGCCGCCAGGTGACATCGAGCGGCTGACGCAGCGCATCGACGAGTTGCTGTCCGACCCCCACCGGCTGCGGGAGGCAGGGCAGCGGGCACGCGCGACCGTCGCCGCCAACTTCACTTGGGAGCGCTGCGGCGAGCAGACCCTCGCCGCCTACCGGCACGTGCTCGCTTGAAGCCGGTCCTGTTCGTCACCGGGCACGCGCCCGCCTATCGCGTGGGCGCGCTCGCGTGTCTACACGAGCGCGAGCAGATCGAGCTGGCGCTGTTTGGAGGGCGCTCGCTACACGGCGGCGCGGACTTCCACGGAGACCTCCCGTTCCCCCATCGCCACGTGCAACCGCACGAGCTCTACGCTCTCGCCGCTGGCGGGCGCTACCGAGCGGTCGTCTGCCCCACGGGCGGGCGTCTCGCGCCGCTGGCCACCTGGGCCGGTGCACGGCGCGCGCGCGTACCGCTGATCCTGTGGGCGTCGCTGTGGGCGCACCCCAGGACCGCCGCGCACGCGCTCAGCTACCTGGCGCTGATGCGCCTCTACCGCTCCGCCGACGCGGTCGTCACCTACGGCCCGCACGTGAGCGCCTACGTGAGCACTCACGGAGCACGCAACGTGTTCGTGGCACCGCAGTCTGTGGACAACGACTTCTGGAGATCCGCAGACGTCTCGCCCCCGAGCGATCCACGCTGGCCGGCGTCGGCGCGCACACGTTTCCTGTTCGTCGGACGCCCCACACCCGAGAAGGGGTTGTCGGTACTCCTGGCCGCGTGGCGCGCCGCCCGCGCAGAGGAAGCCGGCGCGGCGCTGGCGCTCGCCGGAGTGAGAGACGCGCCGCAGGCACCCGGTGAGCCCGCCTCGCCCGACGCGGCCAGCGGAGCACCGATCGTGAGCCTGGGCGCGCTCGCTCCGGAGGCGCTGCGTAACGTGTATGCCGCCAGCGACGTGCTCGTGGTGCCTTCCGTGGCGACCCGCACTTTTCGCGAGCCTTGGGGGTTGGTTGTCAACGAGGCCATGAACCAGCAACTGGCGGTGATCGCAACAGACGCAGTCGGAGCCGCCGCCGGCGGGCTCGTGCGCGACGACGGCAACGGCCTGATCGTGGCCGCCGGCGACAGCCGCGCGCTGGCCGGCGCGATCGTGCGACTGGCGAATGACCCTGCGCTGCGCGAGCGACTGGGCCGCACCGGCAGCGAGGATGTCCTCGCTTACAGCCACGAGGCATGGGCGCAGGGATTCTCACGCGCACTGGCCAGCCTCAACGTCTCCGGGGCCATTGGTAGCGTTGAATAGTCGATCTATGAGAATCGCGTTGCCCGCTGCGCTGGTCGCGGCCCTGACTTTGGCGTTCGCGGCGCCGTCCTACGCGGCGAACGTCGGCGAACAGGTGATCCTGCACTGCACGCACAACGAATCGCTCAGCGGCTTCAGCCAGAGCGCCTACCGGCAGGCGCTGAAGGACCTCGAATCCGAATCTGACCTCGAAGAGTACAGCGGGTGCGCCTCGGAAATCGTCGAAGCCGAGCGGGCAGCGGCGGGCGGGGAGCGCGGCGCGGCTGGAACCGCCGCGCAGAGCATCGCTGCGCCTGTTGCTGTGACGGCGACGCCGTCACAGCAACGCTCGATCGACAAAGCCACGAGCTCGCGCCCGGAAGCGGTCAAGCTCGGCGGCGGAATCGTCCACCCCGGCGTCGTTCACGTGGGCGTCGCCTCTGCCTTCAGCTCCATGCCGACGCCGCTGCTGGCGACCCTCGCCTTCCTGTTCGCCTGCCTGCTGGCCGTTGCGGGCGGCGCCCTGCACAAACGAGTCCGTGCCGGCCGCTCCGACTGAGCCGCCGCCGACGCTGGCCGCGCGGGCGCCTTCGCCGGCCGTGTCCGCGAGCGCACGCCCGCGCCCGGTGCCCGCGAGGCCAAGACGCGGCGTCAAGCCGGGCCTGTGGTGGGTAACGCTGGCGATCGCCGCAGTCCTCTGCTTCGTTACCTTCCACGCCAAGGGCGGGCTGAGCCTCGAATCGATGGCAACCACGGAGGTCGCGCTCACGCTCGGCGCGGGCGTGCTGGTGGCGCTGGCGATCGTGTTCGGTCCCACGGGTGCTCGCGCGTACGGATCCTGGCCGACAGGGCTGCTGCTGGCGTTCACCGCGCTCACGGCGATCTCGATCGTGTGGTCGGTGCAGCCGGATCACAGCTGGCAGGACTCCGGGCGGATGCTCGCCTACAGCGGCGTGTTCGCCGCGGGCATCGCCCTCGTCCGCGTCGCCCCGGAACGCTGGCCGGCCGTCCTCGGCGGCCTGGCGCTGGCGACGGTGATCGTCTGCGCGTATGCGCTGGCGACGAAGGTCTTCCCGGCGACCCTGGCATCGACGAACGCGTACGCGCGCCTGAAGGAACCGTATGGCTACTGGAACGCCGTCGGCCTCAGCGCCGCAATGGGCGCGATCTGCTGCCTTTGGCTGGGCGCGCGGCGCACGGGCCACGCGCTGCTGCGCGCGCTCGCCTACCCGGCGATGGGGCTGCTGCTGCTGACGCTCGTGCTCGCCTATTCGCGCGGCGCGCTGGTCGCGCTCGCGATCGGCGTGGCGCTGTGGCTGTGCGTCGTGCCGCTGCGGCTGCGCGGAGCGACGCTCCTGATCGTTGGCGTGATCGCGGCGGGAGCAGTCGCCGCATGGGACTTCTCCAGGCACGCGCTCAGCTCCGAAGGGGTGGCGCTGGCTGAACGCACCACCGCAGGACACCAGCTGGGCGCCCTGATCGTGGCGATGCTCCTCCTGCTCACGGTTGTTGGCGTGGGCGTCGGCTTCCTCACGGGCCGCCGGCCGCCGTCGCTGCTGGCACGACGCCGGGCGGGGGCGGCGCTGCTGGCGGCCACCGCGCTGGTGGTGCTCGCGTTCGTGGGGGCGCTGGCGGTGAGCCACAGGGGACTGACGGGCAGCGTCTCACACGCCGTCGACGCGCTCACCAACCCCAACGCGAAGACGCCCCCGAACACGCCGGGGCGCCTCACGGCGGTCGCCAGCGTGCGTGCGCGCTACTGGAAGGAGGCGCTGCAGGTCTTCGACGCGCACCCCTTGTTTGGATCGGGCGCGGAAGGCTACGCAACCGCGCACCTGCGCTACGAAACCGAGACGCTGAACGTCCGCCACGCGCACGGCTTCATCGTGCAGACGCTCGCCGACCTTGGCCTCGTCGGCCTACTTGTGGCGCTCGCGCTGCTGGCATCGTGGATGGCTGCCGCGGGACGCGCGACGCACCCCTTCAACCGGCGCTGGACGAGTTGGCGCGCGTGGCTCACGCTCCGCGCGGGCGGTCGTCCCGGCTGGCGGCGCCTGCAGGAGCGCGAGCTTATGCGCTATACGCCTGAGCGGATCGGGCTGCTGAGCATGCTCTGCCTCGTTGTCGTGTTCGGCGCTCATTCGCTCATCGATTGGACGTGGTACGTACCAGGCGACGCGTGCGTGGCGTTGCTGTGCGCAGGCTGGCTCGCCGGCCGCGGACCCCTCAGCGCGAGCAGCAATACCGCGATCCACGCGTTCGCGGGCCTCGACGGGAGCGACCTCGATCAGACGGTCGTGGCCGGCAACGGGCGCGCTCGCAACCGGCGCACGTCGAGCAGCGTGCGCCTGGCTATGGCCGGTGCGGCGATCGTCGCGGCGCTGCTTGCCGCGTGGTCGCAGTGGCAGCCGGTGCGCTCCGAAGACGCTCGCCAGAGCGCCGAGTCTCTGCTGGACGAGAATCGGCTAGCGCCCGCAATGCAAGCGGCCCAGAGCGCGGTCTCGCGCGATCCCCTGTCGGCCGTGTCGCTGTTCACGCTCGCGAGCGTCCAGCAGGCCGCCGGGCATCCCGCGATCGCGCGTGACACGCTCGCGAAGGCGGTGAAGTTGCAGCCGTCGAACCCACAGACGTGGCTGGTATTAGGGCGATATGACCTCTCCGAGGGCGACCCGCGGGCAGCGGTGCACGAGCTGGAGGCGGCGATCTACCTCGATCCCGAGTCGATCTCGCCGGAAGCGATCGCCGCCGGGGAGCGGGAAGCGATCCAGATCCACAACGACTACATCCAGGCGCTGGAAGCCGTGCGCAGCGAATCGGCCGCACGGGCCGCGCGCCGGCGCGCGGCCTTCAAAAGCGCGCGCGAATCGCGTGCGCGAGCAGCAGCCGGCGCGCGCCGGGCGGGCCACCGGCACCCCGCACGCTGATCTGCTGGAAGCCGAAGTCGCCGAGCAGTTGCGTGAGCGTGTCGCGGCTGTAGAAGCGCAGGTGCTCGCCGCGTGGCTCGAAACGCCGGGCGAAGGCGCGCCTGGAGAGCGCGGTCGCGAGGAGCGTCAGACGGTCGTGCGCGGGCGTGCTCAGCACGAAGCTCCCGCCAGAGCGCAGCACGCGTCGAGCCTCCGAAAGCCATGCCGAGGTGTCGGCGACGTGCTCGATCACCTCGCCGGCCCAAACGACGTCGAAGCTCGAGTCCTCCAGCTGCCACGGCCCAGCATCCGGGACGAGCCGCGCGTCGAGGTCGGGGCGCCGCGCGCGCGCTCGGCGCAGCGGCTCCTCGGCGACGTCGATGCCGAGGACCTGCGCACCTGCATCGAGCAGCTCGCCCCCGAAGCGCCCGTCGCCGCAGCCGACATCGAGTACCCGCTCACCCGCTGCGACGTGCTCGAGCAGGAAGCTCTTGCGCAGGGCGAAGTCGCTCGGCTCGAATCCCTCCGGCAGCCCTTGCCAGAGGGCTTCGTGGTAGTCGCGAGAAGGCATCGGAAATGCAGTATGGCTTTCAGATCTACCCAGAGGTTGGCAAAGCGATTAGTGTTGGCGCGATGGATGTCAAGGGAGCCGCGCGAAGGTGAGCACAGGGACGTGAACGTCGCGTTTGACAGCCGTCCGGTGTCCGATCCTGACGGCGTCGGACGGTACTCGCGCTGCTTGCTATCGGCGCTGCACGACACGGTTGTGGGCAGCGATCGGATCCTCGAGTTGAACCGCCCGTCGGCGCTCGCGCGCTCGCGCGGTGCGGACGTCGTGCACTCGCCGTGGATGAGCGGGGCGATGCTCCACAGCCCCTGCCCGATGATCGTGACGGTCCACGACCTCGCGGCGCTCAAGCGCCGCAGCGAGCATCTGCGCGGAGGACTGCGCCTGCGTCTGCGCCTGCTCGCAGTTCAGCGCGCTGTCAGGGTGATCGTGCCGACGGAGGCGGTGGCAGGCGACGCGGTCGAGCACCTGCGACTGGAGCGCGAGCGGGTGGTGGTGATTCCCGAGGCGGCGGACGCGTCGATGTACCCGCGCTCGCCTACGGAGATCGAAGCTGTGCGCGCGCAGCTCGGCCTACCCGAGCGCTTCCTCGTGTGGGTCGGCGGCCTGCGCCATCCAGACCCGGCCAAGCAGGTCGCGAAGCTGGCCGCGGCGCGGCGCGAGATGCCACTGGTCCTCGTCGGCTCGACACGACCGTGGGCACGCGAGCTGCCAAACGTGATCCTCACGGGGCAGGTCTCAGACGATCAACTGGCCGCGATCTACAGTGGCGCGCACGCGCTGATGCTGTCCTCCAAGGAGGAGGGCTTCGGGCTGCCAGCGGTGGAGTCACTGGCATGTGGCACACCGGTGGCGGCCTGCGAGTCGCCTGCGCTCCGCGAGGTTCTGGGCGAGCGCGCGACGTTCGTTGCTCCCGGTGACATGGAGGGTCTGATCGCGGCCGCCCAGGCGCTGCGCAAGCCCGCGCCGGCGCCTCCGCGCTGGAGCTGGCACGATGCCGCGCGGGCGACCTGGGGCGTGTACGCGCAGGCCGCCTCAGCGGCCGAGCAGCCGCGCATGACGCCTCGCAAACGGCGTCACCGCCCCGCCGGCGCCACCGGCGGGATCGAGGGCCTCGAGCCTCAGTAGGCGCCGCGCCGCGAGAACACGGCGGGGATCGTCTTCAGGAGGATCGTCAGGTCGAGCGCGAGCGACCAGCGCTCGAGGTAGATGAAGTCCAGGTTGACGAGCTCGTCGAAATCGAGCTCGGAGCGACCCGATACCTGCCACAGCCCGGTGATGCCCGGCAGGACCAGGTAGCGCTTGCGGTGCCAGTCCTCGAGCATCGCGTAGTCGCGTTCCGGCAACGGCCGCGGGCCGACCAGCGACATGTCGCCGCGCACCACGTTCACCAGCTGCGGCAGCTCGTCCAGCGAGAAGCGACGCAGCAGCCGCCCGACCGCCGTCAAGCGTGGATCCTCGCGAATCTTGAACAGCGCGCCCGATGCCTCGTTGAACTCTTCGAGCTCCGCCTGGCGCTCCTCGGCGTCCGAGTACATCGTGCGGAACTTCAAGCACGCGAACGGGCGCTGGCCGATGCCGCGACGCATCGAGTGGAACAGCACCGGGCCGCGCGAGCTGACGCGGACAGCCAGGGAGATGACGGCGAGCAGCGGGCTCAGCAGGATCAGCAGCAGCGTCGCGCCGACGATGTCGAACGTGCGCTTCAGGGCGAAGTCCACGCCCTCGAACACCGGCGGGCCGAGCTCGAACAGCGGCACCGATTGCCCGGGGACGAATTCCGCACGCTGAATCAGGATCTCCATCGTTGACGGTGCGAGGCGCACGCGCACTCCACGTCGATGGCACTGGTCGACGAGCTCCAGCGCATCGTCCTGGGGGAAGTCGGGGTCGGCGATGATCACCTCGTCCACACGCTCGGTGCTGAGCACGTGGTCGAGGTCGGCGAGCGAGCCGAGCGCCGTCAGGCCGTTGTACGGCAGCGCTTTGGGTGCGAGGAAGCCCACGATCTGCACGGGAGAGTGCTGCGCGTCGCTGAGCGCGTTGGCGACGTCCTTGATGTGCTTGCCGCGTCCGACGAGCACCGCACGGCGGTGATAGCCGGCGGCGTGCAGCACAACGCCGGTCACCCTTTCATACAGAGCCCGTGCGGAGGCGATGTAGAGGATCGAGAAGCTCAGCGAGCTCCAGAAGATGTAGTAGCTGGAGAAGCGTTCGCCGTTCACCAGCGCGTAGATCACGGCCACGAACGCGACCTGGAAGAGCGAGCCCACGATGCGCGAGAGCCCGGGCCGCAGGGCGCGCTGCGCGTAGAGGCCCGAGCGCGCGAACAGCAGCGCCGTCAGCAGGTAGGCGAACGGCACGAAGTGCTTCGCCGTTTCGACCGCATTCGAGAGCCGTACCGGCCCGTGGACAGTTTCCTTCAGAACCAGCGCCGTGAGGACCGCCAGCGCGACGCCGGCGAAGTCCAGCGCGAGCAGCGATGCCACTCGCGCGAGGCGCCTGACGGTAGACATGCGCAGCAGGAACGACAGCGCCGGCGGTCGCTTGCGGCGGATGTCCTGCTCGGAGAGATCGATGCGTCGCACGGCTGCGCTCAGCGGCGGGCGCAACGCGGACGTCCGCGCCCCCACCGAGGAGGGTAGCTTGGAGCGAGTGCGCGCTGGGGGAGCTGCCGGAGTGGACGTTCCCGCCGGGCGTGGTCCCATCTCACTACTCACAACACCGCACACTCGCATACGGAGCGGCTGCGCGGCTGGACAACAGAGCTGCGCAAGTTGCCTTGCATGCAGTCGAGCCCCGGTCGCTCAGATCGCGCCGCCACCCATGAGCATCTCGACTCCCGACTGCTCGATCGTGCGTTGCAGTCCTTCGCGCAGCGAGACTTCGGGCGCCCAGCCGAGCAGCTCGCTCGCGAGCTTGGTGTTGGGCTTGCGCTGCTTGGGGTCATCGGTGGGCAGCGCCTCGTAGACGATCTCGGCGTTCGAGCCGGTCAGCTCTTTTACGATCTCGGCCAGCTCGAGCAGCGTGAACTCGTCCGGGTTGCCGATGTTCACGGGGTTGTGGAACCCGGACTCGGCGAGCGCGATCATGCCCCTGATCAGGTCGCTGACGTAGCAGAAGGAGCGCGTCTGGCTACCGTCGCCGAACACGGTGATCGGCCGGTTGGCGAGCGCCTGGCGCAGGAACGTGGGGATCGCGCGGCCGTCGTGCGGGCGCATCCGCGACCCAAATGTATTAAAAATACGAATGATTCCAGTGTCAACCCCCTGCTGGCGGTGGTAGGCCATCGTCAGCGCCTCCGCATAGCGCTTGGCCTCGTCGTAAACGCCGCGCGGGCCGATCGGGTTGACGTGACCCCAGTAGCTCTCCGACTGCGGATGTTCGAGCGGGTCTCCGTAGACCTCGCTGGTGGAGGCGATCAGGAAGCGGGCACGCTTGGCCTTGGCCAGGCCGAGCGTGTGGTGGGTGCCGTAGGAGCCGACCTTCAGCGTGTGCAGCGGCAGGCGCAGGTAATCGATCGGCGAGGCGGGCGAGGCGAGGTGGTAGACGAAGTCGACCGGCTCATCCACGAAGTAGGGCTCGATGATGTCGATCCCCAGGTGCACGAACGCGTCGGGATCGCGGATGTGCTCGATGTTGGCGAGCGAGCCCGTCTCGAGGTTGTCCACGCAAATCACGCGATGGCCGCGCGCGATCAGCTCATCGCAGAGGTGCGACCCGAGGAAGCCGGCGCCGCCGGTGACCATGCACGTGCTCATCGCGGGGAAGCTTAGTGATTCGCGCCTCTATGCTTTCGGACATGGCCTCCACCGAGGAGCATCTGACCGTCGCGCCGATCGTGGGCCCCGACGATCCGCGACGTTTCACCGACTCCGGCATCGAGGTCGCCGAGCTGTACACACAGGAGGATCTACCGGAGACGCTAGACCTGGGCGAGCCGGGCGAGTATCCGTACACGCGCGGCGTACACCGCGAGATGTACCGCAAGCAGACGTGGACGATGCGCCAATACGCGGGCTATGCCTCGGCGAAGGAGTCCAACGAGCGCTATCGCTATCTGATCTCCAAGGGCTCGACCGGGCTGTCGATGGCCTTCGATCTGCCCACCCAGCTGGGCCTGGACTCCGACAACCCACGTTGCCTGGGCGAGGTCGGGCGCACGGGCGTCGCGATCGACACGATCGACGACATGCGCACGGCGTTCGACGAGATCCCGCTCGACCAAGTCTCCACGTCGATGACGATCAACGCCCCCGCGGCGTGCCTGCTGCTGCTCTACGAGCTGGTCGGCGAGGAGCAGGGCGTTCCCAGCGAGAAGCTGCGCGGGACCACTCAGAACGACGTGCTGAAGGAGTACATAGCGCGCGGGAACTACATCTATCCGCCGGATGCGACGATGCGCCTGACGACCGACCTGTTCCGTTATTGCCACGAGCGCGTGCCGCGCTGGAACACGATCTCGATCTCCGGCTACCACTTCCGCGAGAAGGGCTGCTCGGCCGTACAGGAGGTCGCGTTCACGCTCTCCTCGGGGATCGCGTATGTGCAGGCGGCGATCGACGCCGGCCTCGACGTCGACGACTTCGCGCCGCGCCTGGCGTTCTTCTTCAACGGCCACAACAATGTCTTCCAGGAGGTCGCCAAGTTCCGCGCGGCGCGGCGCATGTGGGCGCACATCATGCGTGAGCGATTCGGCGCCACCAACCCGAAGGCGACGATGCTGCGCTTTCACACGCAGACGGGCGGCGTCACGCTGACCGCGCAGCAGCCGGAGAACAACATCGTGCGCGTGGCGCTGCAGGGCTTCGCGGCCGTCTGCGGGGGCACGCAGTCGCTGCACACCAACGGCTTCGACGAGGCGCTTGCGCTGCCGACCGAGCGCGCGGCGAAAATCGCGCTGCGCACGCAACAGATCCTGGCGCACGAGTCTGGCGCGACGGACACGGTGGATCCCTTTGCGGGCTCCTATTTCGTCGAGTCGCTGACCGACGAGATCGAAGCCAGGGCGAACGAGCTGATCGCGAAGGTGGACGCGCTCGGCGGCTCGGTCCACGCGATCGAGTTCATCACGGGCGAGATCGACGAGTCCGCGTGGGGCTACCAGGAGCGCTACCGCATCGGCCAAGACAAGGTCGTGGGCGTGAACTCCTACGAGGAAGACGAGATCGAGGTGCCGGACCTCCTGCGCGTG
>Ga0209006_10002914_pt1 | contig 15579 bp, 26 predicted proteins | sample JacPin_JW_Ref_O2_FD_188567 | JGI IMG/M metagenome (GOLD analysis project Ga0209006, IMG submission 188567) | Forest soil microbial communities from Algoma, Ontario, Canada - Jack Pine, Ontario site 1_JW_Ref_O2 (SPAdes) (version 2) | ecosystem: Environmental > Terrestrial > Soil > Boreal... | reverse complement strand
GCCTCTCGACCTACGGCTTCCCGAAGGACGCAATGTTGAGCGGAGTGATTATTGCGGTTTACTCTTCAACCGTGCTGATGGTTCAGCGTGACGATGGCGCATCGTGTCAGGTGCTTTTCGAGGATGCAATTGCCGAGGGTGCGCCGCAATGAGCATTAGGCTATGGCATGACGACGTGAGGCCAGCGCCCGAGGGCTGGGTCTGGGCCAAGACGAATGAAGAAGCGCAGGAATTTCTTGCGAGTGCGATCGTTGACGAAATCTCGCTCGATCACGACCTCGGAGCGATTCCAACGGGCGAGATGGACCCCACCGAGGTTATGTACTTGCGCGGCACGGGCGAGGAAACGGGCCTCCACCTCGTCGAATGGATGATCGCCAACGGAAAGGTGCCGCCGATTGTGCGGATTCATTCCTGGAACCCACAGGGCGCGAAGCGCATGGCCGACGCGCTCGCCGACGCGGGATATGCAGCGATTGTCGCACCATTCGTAATTCCGAAGCCCGCAGGTCACGACGAGCGCTGTCTATGTTCGCCCTGTAGGGAGCACAGCTTCACCTCTGGAGGCCACGTATGAGCAAGTCCATCAAAACGAAGGAACTCGAAAGCAGCGTCATGGAACTCCGCGACATCCTCGACGACATTGTCACTGGTCTTGAAGCCTGGAAGCGCGAGAAGATTTCCTCGATGGAGTGGACGACGCACGACGAGATGCTCGCACGCTGGATTGAAGCGGGGCCACTCGATGCCCGATGATCTTGACGCCATGTTTGAGGAAATCCAAGCGAAACACGATGCCGAACCGTGGTTCAAGAAGGCTTATTGGGCGCTCTTGCGCTTGAAGGATCGCTCCCAGCCGATTCGCGGCACGAAGTGGCGCTTCGAACGTGCTAAGCGTGGCTACTCCGAGTCCGATGTCTGGAGCTTTGACGATCATCTCGCGCGAGTAATTGCGGGTGGCTGCCGCCATCTCATCGTCACGAGCCACGGCTATCCGATGTTTCCTGAGGAATCCGGGGCGATCGAGAAGGCGATTTCCGAATACGCGGAAACAGATGCGCAGGGTGTTGCGAGGTGGAACAACATTCTCGATGAAATCGCGACGGGCTTCGAGGGCTACATCGATGCCGGGGATGCGCAAAGCTCAGCCTTCAAGCGTGCGATGGAGCTTTTCGCGCAACACTTCCCGAACTTGTGGGACTGAGCAGTGAAGCCGCGCAATGGTCCCCTTTGGGTTTTCGGTAGCGAAGAGCGGCAAATGCGCGTCGGGCGTCCTAAGCAGCGCATTGTGCATATTGAGTTGCGCGAGGACGCTAAGGCTGGCGAAGAATTGGTGCTGACGGATCGCGACGTTGCTATTATGCAGACCATGCTTCAGGTTCCTAGTACCATCAAAGAGCCCTGAGTGATGGGTGATTCGCTGTCAACTTTTCTTGCCGTAACTCAGCCTGCGAATGAGGTCGCTTTGTTGCGTGCTGAGCTTGAGAAGGTTCGAGCTGCGTTTAGCTTTGAATTCAAACGTTGCGAGGAGTGGGTCGGTAAGACGTTGGATGCCGAAGAGAAGGTGAATCGCCTAGAGAAGGTGCTGCTGGCGATCGAAGTCCTTGCCGAGGACTATCGCAGCAGTCGCGAAGTAGATCCAGTGATATTCGAAATTCGCGACCTAGCGAGAGGAGCGCTCGGTGTCCGATCTTGACCTCATTAATTTCGTCACCGAAAGCAACGCCATCGAGGGAATCCACCGCGAGCCCACCAGCGCGGAGATTCGAGCGCATGAGGATTTTCTGGGGCTTCCCGAGTTGCACGTCGGCGATCTCGAAAACCTCGTGAACGTTTGTGCGGGCGCTCCCTTGCGCGATAAGGTGGGAAGGAACGTAGTCATCGGAAATCACCTCCCGCCACCAGGAGGCCCCGAGATTCGCCATGAGCTTGCGCTTCTTTTGCTGCCGGAAAGCATCGCCTCGTCGAGCCCCCACCAACTGCACAAGCGCTACGAGACGCTTCATCCATTCATGGACGGGAACGGCCGCTCGGGGCGAGCGCTTTGGGCATCGCACCACAAACAGCTCGGCAACGATCCATTTGTGCTGGAATTTTTGCGTCTTTGGTACTACGAATCCTTGGCCGAGTCCCAAGGACGATGAAATTCCCGCAAATTGCGACAAAATCTTCTCGCTAAGCTCGCGCTTCTCGTATAATTGAATCGTGCAAGAACGCCCCTGCATTAGGTGCTTCCAAGTCAAGGCGCCTTCGCAGTTTCCCCCTCACGGACGAATCGGAGCACAACGCTGCAAAGGCGGTGCTCCTGGTGTCACTCGCGTTTGCTGGGGCTGCATCGAATCTCCGGCCCACGCGCTCAACGACACGGGCTACCGCCCTCGCGTTATCAAGGATTGGGAGGAGAATGGCGCTCTCGTCCGACGCTGCACGACATGCCGCGACGTCAAGCAAGTCGAGGACTTCGGAGTCGGTCGTCGCACTTGCAGAAAATGCAGCAACAAGCGAGTCAACGATCGCAAAAAACGCGACAACGAGGACCGGAAACGTCAAGAACGCAAGCGACACGCCGATAAGGCGCGCAAACGTCGAGCCGAAAGCCCTGAGACGCGCGCAAAGGAGAGCGAAGCGCGCAAACGCTACCGCGCGAAAGTGCTGGCCTCCGCAGATGCGCACGCTAAGATGCTGGAAAACGAACGGATCAGCCGTCGCCTGCGTCGCGAGCTTCGTGGGGAGCCGGTAACGAAGTTCCAGCCGGGACGATTCTTCAGGCTAGGCGCGCGCTATCTCCCTGCTGCTCCCCTTGTCGCCTTCTTCGACGCGAAGGTTGAGGCCCGTCGAAGCACCGAGCGAGCACTGGACTACGACGACTGCGACATAACCTCCGCTGCTGAGGTTTGCCGCGAACTCGAAGTCGAGCCCCGCAGCCTCTACGCTTGGCGAGCGGGAGAGCGCAAGGAGGTCCAAGTTGGCGTGGCTGAAAGAATTCTCATGAACGCAAACGCGGAGCCCGAGGATGTTTGGCCGCGCGGCCAGTTTCCAGCGCTTTATGCCGAGGGGGGGCCGTTCTACGACGAAGAATCAATCGCCGCGTAAATGTCCTTGACAAGCGCGTGGTGCTCGTGGTAGGCTTCAGGCATGAAATCAGAATTCCCATGCCGAAGTGCAACGATGACGCTCAAAAAGGTCGCTGAAGCTCCTCCCAAGCCATGCTCCTCGCCCCAACACGAGCCGTCGCGCCATATTGTGCTCTCACCCGGAACCTACGAGCACACATGCCCAAGTTGCGGCCAAAAATCGACGTTCACGGTTCCACTGGTGACATGCTGATGCGCGGTTGGCTCGTCTTCGGTGTCGGCATCGGGCTGGCGATCGCTCTGTTCTTCGGGGGCTTCGTGTGCGACTTGATCTTCGCAATTCTTCTTGCCGCTTCCTACGTTCGAGAATGGACGAAGGGCGACTAAATGTGCGTTTGGTGCAAGGATATCGGAGGCCAAAAATCAAGGAGACCACAGAATGACAACAGCAACGCAATTCACAGGCGATCTGCTCGAATACGCGCAGGATTACGCCGAAACCACCATCGAGACCACAATCCACGTCGTGAGCCACGGTGAGTGCACCACGGAGCCCTTCCGCGTGTTTGACGAGCTTGACGCGTCGGACTTCGAGACGCTCACGACAATGATGAGCGATCTCATGCGCTATTCGGAGGTCGATTGGGCAGCGGTGCAGATCGGCGTTTGGCTCGACCTGACTGGCAAAATCGCCGCGCTTCTTACCGCTGAGCAGCCGAACCCGCTCGCAACGGAATCGCTGGCCTTGGTGGTTATCGACGCCGAGGGCCAGGATTTCTGGGTTCGCCAAGACGGCGAGTGGCACATGCTCGAAGACGCCCCGCGTTGTGACGCGAGCGGGGTGTGCTCGTGAGAAGAATCCGTGCGATGATTCGTGAATGGAAAACGCCGTGTACTTGTGTGCTGATTTACAAGCATCTGTACGCCGGGAGTGAACTGTGCCCCCGCCATGACGGGGCAGCGAAATGAACGATTTCAAGCCCGGAACTCAGATCGAACGTACCAACCGCCAAGGCACCGCTGTCAGCCGCTACGAGGTGCTCGATCCTTCGCGAACTCGCCTAGGAAAGCTCCGTCTTCGAGGTCCGAGAGGCGGCATTCTAACGACGTGGTGGACGCCCGAAACGCTCCCATGGCACTACAACAACGGCTCGATTCGAGTCGCAAAGGAGACCGAATGACCGACTTCGACATCCAGCAAATCAGCGACGACGATCTCTGCAACGCAGGACGCCGGTTGCAAGCCGCGCACGACTACATCGAGACGAATGGCTTCAATATCCACACTTACGAGGGCAGTGATATACTTCCCACCACATCCGTGGTTGACTACAACAACTCGAACCCTCACTCCTGTGTAATCGCGGCGTTCGATGCGGCAATCGAAGCCACCGCGTGAACTACGCAGGCTCGCTATTCGAACGCAGGCTCGATGATGGTCGTGTGCTCGTCGTGTATCCGCTATTGTGGGGTAATGCGCGTCTTTGTTGTGGTCCAGATGATGGACTCACGATCGACAACGAATGGCACTACGAAAGCTCCGACCTCGCGATCTTCGCTGCTGCGGTTTGGGACGGCGAGAATGAGCCAACCGGCTGGCATCGTCATCCTAGCTCGGGCAGGCGAAGGCCCGAAGGCGATGAAGCACGGGAGTACGTGAGGGCATGAGCGTCGATTACTACGACCCACAGGGACGCCCGATCACCGACGTTCTCAAGTGGGCGCAGCTTTTTCAAGATCGCAAGCTGGAAGATAACCGCTGGTGGCGCGTTGACAAAACACAAGTCGGCGACGTTGAAGTTTCCACGGTTTGGCTCGGCCTCGACCATAACTATCACGATGATGGCCCCCCGCTAATCTTCGAGAGCATGATTTTTGGCGGCGAGTACGACGATTACATGGATCGCTACTCAACGTGGGAGCAAGCACAAGCGGGCCACAATCGCATCATCGCCGCCTTGCGCAAGAACGAGAATCCTTTCCCGTAGATAAAGATTGCTTGACACACTCTCGCAGTCTGGTAGCATGATCTGCAGTTCAATCAAACGAAGGGGGAAGCACCGATGGAGGCTAGCGTAGCCGATGCACCCAAGGCAGCACGAGCAAAGACGACGCCGATGTTTCGCGTTTTCCGCCAGGCGGACGACGGCCTGTGGGAAAACCTCACGCCCGATGTTCCGTTGATTGCTCCGAGTCGTAAAGCCGCGCGTTCGATGGCTCTCGGCGACAAGGAGGGCCGTTGTTTCGCGATTCGTGAGGCGGAGTATGATCCTAAAACGCGTGAATTCAAACAGGAGACCGAGACGGTCACGAAAATCCAGGAGACATGGACGTAAGAAATGCTCACCGACGCTCAACACGACAAGCTCGAAATCCTGCCCGACAAATGTCGAGTCGTGGGCTTCGATCGTGGTCCTCTCGTAGAACGAACAGAGGGCAGCAAAATCGTGTGCGTCTCGCCTAAAGGCCAGCTAGTGCCAGCAACACGTGACGCAATATCGCACATCGAGGGTCGCCGTGCGGGCCTTCGGTGTGTGCGTCCCGTCTCGATTTTGGTAGAGCGCGATGTCTAGGGACGCACTTTCGTGCATTCGCTGCGATAAAGCGCTGGAGAACGTTTTCGACGAGGTTGAGAATCAGCCGGGCGACGGCCTCGCCTTTACGTCGGCGGGGCATTACGGCAGCACGGAGTTCGACCCAATGGACGGCTCCTACATCGAGCTGAACGTTTGCGACAAATGCCTCATCGAGTTGCGGAACGAAGGCCGCGTGCTCTATGGGCGCAAGTCGAAGTGCGTGTTGTTTGAAGGAACGATCGTGGGCTTCGTGAAGATTTATCGCGAGCTAACGCTATGGCGCGGCGACGAGGAGGAAGGCGATCTCGGCGATGATGCTCCGCTCAACGTAGATCGTGAGGATCTCGAACACCCCGAGCTACTCCCCGAGATTACGTGGTCACATCCGCCTCAAATGCTGCTGGACTTGGATGAGCGTGATGCCTGAGCCCGAGCCCTACATTGGTGAATGCTCGTGTGGATGGAAGAGCGAGCCGTGGATAGATTCGGCACAGCTCGGCGAGGAATGGTCGTCCCATACCGGGGAATTTTCGTCGGGTTCTCATCGCCTGCAAACACACCCCGTCGCTGAGGTGATGACCGCTGACGTCGCCTTCATAATCTGTGGCCCTAAACCCGCTATCGAATTCCTCCCAGGTCGAAACGATGCCTGCAAGGAATGCGGGGCGCCAATCTTCGTCACGGAATCAAGCGAGAACGAAGTCATCGCCACGGGCGCAAACCCGCGTCCAATCTGCAATAATTGCGGCATGTCACGCTTCGCCGAGAAGAACGTCGGTCTCACACCGATGGAGCGCGCGATGATAGAAACCATGGGCGGCAAGAACCTCCTCAAGCTAATCGAAACGCTGCCCCTTAGCGCCATCCCCGAGGCGATAAAGGGCTTCAGAGCCGAGCAATGAACTCCAACGTGGAAGATCCCAACATTCGAGGCAACCTCCACCTTCACGCAGAACGAACGGAGCGCGGCGAGAATCCTGGTGTTCCGATCGGTGCTCTGAAACTCGGCTGCGGTAATTGCCGGATCGGCGACATGCAACGCCACCCCGAGCTTGGCGTTCTCTACTGCGCCGTGTGCCCGATTACGTGGCGACGACGACAGAAAAGGAGCGGACGATGCCTGAGCTAGACCCGGTAGGGCTAACCAGCAGCCCCGCTGATTTGAGCCTGATTGAGGGTAAGAATCTATGCGATCCCGTGACTGACAGCCGGGGCGTCGAGCACGCTTTCAGCCACGCGATTTCGTGGTTCGAGAAACAGACTGTCTTTTGCTACGGCTGTTTCTGCGGCTGGGAAGGTCGTCAGGCTGACTTCAATATGCATATGGCGACGGCCTATGGTGACCAGTTCTCTATTGATCCCACAACGGGCTACCCGGCCAGCGGAGGTTCTCGATGACCGACCTGGACCCGGTAGGGCTAGAGGCAGCGGCGAAGGCACCGCACACGCGGCCACGGAGGACGGCGTGGGAGGTTGCCGACGAGAACATCCGTCGCTACCAGCAGAGCATCGAGCGCGCAAAGCTCGGCGGTAAGGCGAACATCGCTGTTTGTCGTGCGCAGATCGACCGCTGGCTTGAGTACCGAGCGCAACACAAGGCCGACGACCTGAAGGCTGGACTATGAACTTCGACAGCCAGGATCGCGAAATAGAGAAGGCGATAGAGAAGGCGCGAAATGCCTGGAAGGCCGCTACGGGTAAATGGCCTTCGCAGCGTGGTCTGGAGCCTGCGGTCCGCGCCGCCTACCTCTCAGTACAGGAGCAGCCGCCAACCGTGGAAACGTGGATGGTGGACTACGAACACGGCGAGGGCGAACCTCAGCATGCGGTGCTCTCGTGGCTCGATGATGAAGCGAAAGAGCTTCCTGAGGTCGGCACGCAGCTTGTCCGCAAGTCCGATTACGAGGCGCTGCTGCAAGGATCCGCGAGCTACGAGGGCATCACCCGGATGCTTCGCGAAGTGCAAGAGGAACGTGACGCACTTCGCCTGCGTGCACGCCAAGCCGAGGAACGCCTCTCAGTACAGGAGCAGCCACAGACTGGTGAGGTTGACGATCGCGAGTGGACAGCTGTCGGTGAGCAGGCCGGTGCAGCGAGGGCCGGGGAGACCATGTGGAGCGGTCCTCATCTGAAGCCGGGGGAGCGCGTCACGGTCGTTCCGAAGTCGCGCCTGTCCGCAGTACAGGAGCAGCCGCCATCGACTGATCTAGGTGATGCCGTGCGTCAGGTCTGCAATGAATGGGTTCATGACAATGGCTTTGGGCCTACATCGGATTGGCACGTGCAGCGGCTTCTGCCGCTCGCAGACCGAATCGACACCGTTCTCGCCTCGGCACAGGAGCAGCCAGACGAGCGGGAGGCGCTGCGAGAGGCGCAGACCGTCATCGAATGGATGCGTGACGCAGACTCGTTCAGCGAAGAAGATCCGCAGATAGCGAGCGCGTTGGAGTCAATCGGGGCCGCTCTCGCCGTGCGGGACACCGAGCAGCAGGAGCAGCAGGAGCCAGCCGATCTGCGGGAGGAGCACGAAAATGGCGCGTGCTGTTGCGAGTTCCCTAACGAGTGTCTTTTCGAGGCTGGCTACAAGGCCGCTATCACCGAGCAGCAGGAGCAGGCGAGCGTCGATGCCGCCGTTGACCCGAGCCTAGTAGCCGCGCCGTGGGAGCCCCAAGAAACCGAGCGCGCCAGCCATAACCCACCGCCTTGTGTTGACTGCGAGCGTTCTCACCCTTGGCGGGAGTGCGATACGGAGCCGTCGTCCGCCGAGCAGCAGGAGCAGGAGGCGGTGCCAGTTACGGGTGATCTTCGAGAGCATCTGAAAGTGCTGGAGATCGACGTGGACACCTTGTTGTTTGGGTTGGGCGCAACGTGGGCCGTGAGTGGGCAGATGAACGTTTCCACCCTGCGGCCCATTGTGGAGAATCTGAAGCTGATCTTGCCGACGATCCGTGCTGCACTCGATGCGCCGTCGGCGAGCAGCAGGAGCAGCGGCCTGACACCAGCGAGCTTGAGCCTTACCCGTGCGAGCGCTTTGCCGACGGCTGGTATGCCCTCTGACCTTGAGGGGGAAGCATGACTCGCCGACGTTTTCGTTATGTTCACCTAACCCCCGATGGGCCTCAGTTTGCACTGACGGGCAAAGGTTGGGGTGATGACGTGCGCGGACTCACGGAGGATGAGGAGCATTTCGGGATCGAACTTGTGCCCGAGCCGGACTACGACGCATTGACCGAGGCTCTTGCCGAGCTTGTGCGCTTGAAGGATCTCAAAGACGCCCAAGACGATCTCGCGTGGACTAAGGCCGAGAAGGAAGCTGCGTGGGCGCGTGCTCGGGAGCTTCTCGCTGACTAAAAACCCGCAATTTGCGACATTTCTAGCAGCTAGCGCTTGACAGCCCGTGCGAAAGTCAGTAAACTCCTGCACGGATGAGTGAGGAGAAACGCCCCGAAACCTACGCCGAACTCGCCACGGCTTTCCGGCAGGTGCTCGGCGAATTCGAAGTCTGGCTCCAGTGGGGTGCTGTTACAAACTACGCGAAAAGCGGCGGCGGTAGCGACGATGATCCCGGAGGCAGACGCCCAGTAGGCGAGGACAATCCTCCGCAAGACCACTGGCGCAAAGAATGGGAGCGTCGCGGCGATCGGATGAAGGTTTGGGAAGAAGCGCGCGAGGATCTTAAGCGAATGCGCTTCGGTCCGCCGCCCGAGGAGCGTCCCGAGGTTAATCCCGAAACGCTCAACGAGCTTTATGCAAGGATCGTCCGCGATGGTGCGGGATGGACGGTTCGTGATGTTGAGAATCACTTTCGAGTTTCTTCTACAATAATCCGTGAGGCACGACGCAAGGCTGGCGTAACCGCCGATTATGGTCGAACGCGCAAGATTATCAAGGCGAAAAACAACAAAGAATGGGCGCTTCAGCTCGCCGAAGTTGGCCACACGGAGGAACAGATCGAAATGATCACCGGAGTGCCGAAAACTTCTTTACGAAGGGCGGTTGGTAAGTCGGCGTGAGGGGGGCTTGACAAACCGTAACGATTGTGCTATATTGGACGAACTGCTCTAGAGGTACGTCCGCAGGGAGGCGAACTTGGCGCGAACGTTCCTTAGGGAGGCTTCCCTCGCTGCTGGTTTTCCGGTCGAATCCGAAGACGGCTGGTTACGGCCGCCCGACTACGAACGCTCGTGCATGGGCTACGAAAACGCCTGCTGCTGCGAATTCTGCAAGCTTCGAGCCGACGGCAAGGACCGCCTGATCTGCTGCTGCCCATCGCCGCTTCTGCTTGCTTCAAACGAATGCTCACGCTGCGGAAAGAACGCAGCTCCAAAATCTTGAGTCGGAAAGTGGTGCTCGGGGAGATCCCGTAGACGGGGCCTCGGTCCTTCATGAATCATTCCCCGACTCAGATCGTGCGCCTGCGCGCACACGCTCTCACAAGAGGGCAAAACCGGGCTCATTAGCGTGACGCCCCTGTAAGAAGCTCTCGGCATCGGCTTGGTCTCCGTCGGCCGGGGCTCTTTCGGCGTCACGCTAGCCCAGTTCTATCGGCTCCACGACGACGCGGTAATCTCCCGAGGGGCGATGAATGAGAACCTGGTTCGTGTAGTCGCCGTGAACCACGACGGGCTCGGCATCGACTCCTTGCGAAGTGAGGCTTCCGAGGATTTCGCCCACGAGGAGCGCGTGGTTTGAGTCGCGAATGCCGGTTTCTTCGCGCAATTGCACGACACCGCTGCTTGCCTGCCTCATCGGTTTCTCCTCTGGGTAGTATCGGGTCGGCAGGTGTGCATTAGGATCGCTCCAGCCAACTGGGTACTCGCCGAGTCGCCCTTTCCTAAAGAGGCTCATTACGTCTCCTTCGTATTTCCATCCTTGCTCCTTAGTCTGCTGGTCGAACGTCCGAAAAATGCGCTGCCTGCCATGCCAGAACCTCACCAGCAAACTGCTCGCACGCACTCACGTGCGCTGCTGGTGAGCCTAGCGCCTTGCAACGATCCGCATAGGACGCCAAAGTCCCAACCATCGCTCTGTCTTTTCCTCGTAGCACGAAGTGGGGTTCGTCGGAGAAGGTTCCGGGTTTCGAGATGAGGCGCTGGAATGTCGCGTCGTCTAGCGCTGCTCGTAGTTCGTCTTCTGAAAAGAGCCTCCCGTACTTCATCCGATGACGGTGACTTCGGGGCTGCTAAAATCTTCGCATCCTTCTTGCCTGAGGTGATCTAGGAGTAGTTCGTCAAACTCAAGCCCGAGTGCATGGATGGCGGTTCCGAGCTTTGACTCGATAGCATGGCAGCCGATCTCATCCTTGACGATTTCCGCCTCGGTGAACTCGCTGCGATATCTTGTCCCGACGAGGCAGCCGCACTTGGGTGTAATCCAGTCGCCGAGAAGCACGGACTTCATGGTGTGGGCCGTCTCGCAAATATCGAGATGCTGCCGTTCGGTGAGTCCCTCCGTTCTGCTCAGTGCTTCGGTTGCGATCTCAACGAGATCGGCGCGTGATATCGTAAGCTCGGTCATTTCGCCTCTCCTGGTTCGATGAATTCAATGCCACGTTGAAGATTCAATGCTCGCAGCGCTCTTCCAAGCGCAATCTTACGCCCCAGCGGCCTGCTGAAGTTGTCCTTCGCGCTGCAGACTGCGACTCCTTCGGCGACTAGGTTCTCGTCAGCATCGAGGATGCGAGCGATCGTCTTGCCGCCTTTGGGTGTGTACTGCTGCACAGCGGTGGAAGTGACTGTCGCGGTGGCGCCGTCCTGTCCGACCTCGAGGTTGGAAATGTTGATTTCCATGTGGATCGACGCGGCGCTTCCAAACGAATTCTTGAAGCCGGCGTAGCGTTTCCCCATGGATGGCCAGATTTGGCGTAATCCATCGGCATCTCTTTGATCGAACGCCAGGGCGTATCGCTGGATGACCGATCGAATGGCAGGGGCTGGGTCCGCGGGTCTGCCCGGCGCCGCTTCCGGTTTCGTAACGGATGAGGGCGCAGGTGTAGCTGCGGGAGGGGCCGATGAATTCAGCGCAGCGAGCTTATTGTTGATCTCACTTAGATACTGTCGCGCATCGGTGGCGTGCGGCCCTCCGCCTTGGGCAAGGACCTGAAACGAGTTCCGAGCCGCTTCCAATTCGGCACGATCCGGTGTGTTTGCCGCTTGCTGATACTTCTGGAGGGCTTGTTCAAACGATGCGTCCGCGTTCTTGTTTGCAGCGCGGGATTGGATCGTCGCGATCGCGCCCGGAATCTGATCGGAGTAGCTTCGAGCCAGATCAGCTCGCGGGCCCGGATCGATGTTTCCCGCCAGGCTTTGAAACTGCGTCTGGAGCGATCTTAATTGCGGGACCGCCGCACTATCATCCCGCTGCGATAGCTGCTTGAATTGTTCAGTCAACGCGTTGAGGCGCTCCTGCTCCCGCTGCTCCAGCTCCTTTTGAAGCTGCATTGGATCGCCGCCATTCTTCTGAAACTGATCGATGATCTGGCGAACCGATGCGAAATCCCCCTGCTTGAGCGCCTGGCGTGCCTGCGTCCCCAGCCGATCCTGCGCTTCGCGTTGCGGGATTATTGTATCGAGGTACTTTTGCGCGTCGGCGCTGCGAACGCCGCCCGCCGGCAAAGTTAGGATTTGATGTAGGTCGTTCTGGGATTCCTTATAACGCTTGGATGCAACAGCTCCCATCGCGCGTTCCCACAATTGCTCCTCGCGTTGCCGGAGCTGCGCCAGATCCTTGTTCTTCATCGATTCACGGACGTCGTCTTCCTTTTTCTGGATTTCCTGCGTCAAGGGTCCATTAAGATTCGCCGCGTCCTGTAAGATACGGAGCGCGCCCGCGAGATCGTTTGCCGCAACTAGCTTGCCTGCGTCGTCCATTGCCGTGCGCTGCCGCATTTCGAGCGGGTCAACCGAGGGCCTGACCGGCGCCGAATTCTCCATGCCGGGTTTGGGAACCTCCACCGGCTTCTTTAGCCAGAGTTTGTATCCGCCTGCAACCAGCGCTACGACAACCAGCGCGGCTACGACCAGAAGGCCTGCCTTCTGCCACGTTCCCTGCGTCACTACCGCGGATTCATAAACCGTCGGAGCCAATAACGGACCGCTCTCCTGGCCTCTCGGTGATTGACGCGAAACCTGCTCTTCGGCCGCACCCACTGTATTTGGCGACAGCCGTGTACCTTGCGCCATTCCTGGTTGAGATGCCGATGTCTGGGCGCCCGGCGCATCTACGGCGGTGCTCTCGGGCAAGCTTGGAGCGGGCTGCAAAAAAGCATATTCCTTTGTGGGGTCGGCGGGAACTGACGGCGGCGTCGACACCCCGCGCGGAGCCGGGCGCGATTTCGCAACTTCGATCTCCCTGGCCACTTGCTGGATACGCGAATCAAGCGGGTCGAGCAGCTTCATCGCGATCGCCTCATCCAAAGTTCGCCGCGCGCCCCCAGGATTCCCCGACTCGAGCAGCGACCGAATCGCGGCGAGTCGTATCTCCTGCTCCCTCTTCTTCTCGCGCGCATCGCGTTCTACCTCGGCCGAAGTGAGAAGCTGGGTCACGCCGCTGTCGGGCCCCATCGTTGCCAACGTTTGTTTTGCGAGTTCAATCGCTTCGCTAAACTTTTCGCGATTGATTTTTACTTTGATCTCGCGAATGCGACGCTCTACATCTTGCCGCGTCTGTTGTTTTTTCTGCTCGGTAGCCGCCGAATCGCCTGTCTTGGAGACCTCCGCAGCGCCCGGCTTCATGGCCGGCTTTAGTTCGGTGGTCAACTTTTCCAGCATGTTGCGGACTTGAAAGTTCGTGGAATCAATCTGTAGCGCCTGCTTTAACAGGTCGCGCGCGTGAGGAATGTCGCCCTTCTCCGCGAGTTCGCGGCTCTGCTTCACCATCGCTGAGACGCTCTCGTGTTGCAGCGTCTTGCGTATCGGATCCAAATCAACGAGCAATTCCTCCATCGACTGATATCTTTCATTCGGTGATTTTCGCAATAACCGGGCGACCAGCGCTTCCAGTTCGGGAGGACAATCGTGAGCAAGTTCGCGAAGCGGCCGCGGTTCGTGCTGGCAAATGTTCAGCATCAGACTGGCAGGAGTGTCGCCGACGAAAGGACGCTGGTAGCAAAGAAGTTCGTAGAGCAAAACGCCGAATGACCACAGATCGGAGCGCTCGTCGGCATGCTCGCCGTGATATTGTTCCGGAGACATATACGCGAACGTGCCGATCAGCATACCCGTCTGCGTTTTCGAGGTTTCGAGAACCCGCGCGATTCCGAAATCCACCACCTTTACCACGCCTTCTTTGTTGACCATCATATTGCCCGGCTTGATGTCCCGATGGACGATTCCGCGCTTGTGCGCGTAATCGAGCGCATTGCAAGCCTGCATCGCGTATACCAACTTCAAAGGTAGCGGCACGACCAGTCGCCGTGAGATCATGTCCTCCAGATTGTTGCCCTCGATCAACTCCATGGCGATGAAAGCGACTCCTTGTTCATCGCCCAACTCGTAAATCGTCACAATGTTCGGATGTTGCAAGCCGCCAGCGGACTGGGCTTCCCGGTAAAACCGCTGGAGCAAACTCTGGTAGTCGGCGCCGCTCGCCGTAATGGTCTTCAGCGCCACCAGCCGATTGATAAGAGGATCGCGTGCGCGGTAAACCACACCCATGGCGCCGCGCCCGAGTTCCCCAAGCACCTCGTATCTCCCCAGTTTGTTCAGCTCACACCTCTGCGATAACAGGTTCCTCGCGGAACTCTACGCCGCAAGGTTTCGAAGCAGGCAGGCCTTCTGGACACGCGCGACGCCACGCGAATATCCGCCAGCAAGTGCGAATGGTATTATCTCCAACTCGGGTTGAATAATCCCAAAGCCATTCGAACGTGTCAACGGAGAGATAAAGAGTAGCCCTGAGGGCCAGCACTTTCCGGCAACCGCGTCGTTCAGGAGCTGGCTGAATTACCGTACGGAGTTCAAGATGAACCCCCGCCGCACGGGTGCCTATCGCCAACCCTTAAACCCATGGCGGACGCAGTCCGGCTCCTGCCCAGAGATACATGTTTATGGGTAATCGAAATCGCTAATTTCTGATGCGCCAAATCAACGGCTTGCCGGTCGGATAGAAGTGGGGTTTGTGGGCACCTCCTGAACGTGCCGGGGCTTCGATTCAAGCAATCATTTGGTCGAAGTTTGCCGGTCTGCGCGAAGACAGAGGCCCAAGAACGTGGTGAAAGAGCTCCCGATAAACCAACACCGATTCGACGCTACCCTACGTCCGGACGTTGGCGTTGCCATTCCCGCTCACGGTCGGAATTAGAGATCAGGCGTTTCGCCGTTGCGCAATTGCCGAGCGAGACGCGCGTAGCGGTGGGCATCTGTTTCTTAGAAGAAGACCAGCACTCCGTTTGCGTCAGCGCTGGTGATTCCAATCACGACGTAATGATTCGTCCCCAGCGGGTAGGCGGCGAACGAGTTGGCCCCCACGATGTTCGTCGTGCCCGAAATCCGCGTCAGCCCGGCACCGGTTGTGTAGCTTCCCGTCAGCGCAGCGGAATTCTGATGGCTCGTCGTGTTCCAGAACGCGATGTTTCCGGAAAAGTTTCCCGTACTCGATCCGGTCGGCGCCTGCGTCACAGTGTTCAAACCCACCGTAGTTGTGGCGCTGTTCACGCCCAAAAACTGCGTCCCTCCGGCAAACTTTGCGCTCGCGGAACCGGCAGGATTGAACGGCCCCGCGGGTGTAAACGCCGGCCCGAATGAGCCGAACGAAACGTTGCTCCCCTCGCTTAGCACGACGCCGGTGTCAATATCGTTCAGCACGAAATCAATCACTTCGCCCGAGGCGGGCGTAAAACTTCCCGTCCCATCGGCGTTGTAATTGTATGTCGCGTTGATGCTGCCGGAGGTGACAGTTCCGCCGTTGTTTTCATCGCGCAGCAGGCTGAA
>Ga0209006_10002913_pt1 | contig 15585 bp, 21 predicted proteins | sample JacPin_JW_Ref_O2_FD_188567 | JGI IMG/M metagenome (GOLD analysis project Ga0209006, IMG submission 188567) | Forest soil microbial communities from Algoma, Ontario, Canada - Jack Pine, Ontario site 1_JW_Ref_O2 (SPAdes) (version 2) | ecosystem: Environmental > Terrestrial > Soil > Boreal... | reverse complement strand
CATCTTCGAGGGCATTGTCGATTCGCATCCTAAACGATGGGATTTGTGGTCCATATATATTGACATGGAATCTGGCAGGCGCGATATCCAGAGCGTTAGGTAATAGTTTAATTCAATGTGCTTGAGCCAATTGCTCACTGTATTTTATATAGAAATATTTTCGACCGGGTCTTGGCTCTCAAAATGACCAGTCATAAAGCGAAGTGAGTTCCAGTGTTCTTATGAAAACCCCCAATCATTGATAAATTGCCTCTAGATCTTTCTTCAAGAAGTGGCTCGCGCTGGAGCGCAGGCTCGGTGACGAAGAAGGTGCCACAGTAGTCAAGGAAAAGGCAACCGAGTGGACGCAGAGGGCGGTTAATCCGTAGGAATATCAGTCTTATTTAACAACAGCATAGAGATTGCTGCTCATACGTAAATATATAATGATCGAAATGTGAGGTCAGGAAAGAAAGGAAGCAGGGAGCTATGTAGAATGGGAGATTCGAAATCCAAATGAACGACGGTGAGTACATAGACCGAGTCAGGTATATGCAACAAAGATGGGCAACGGACAAAAATAATAATCAAAGTGTTATGATCGTGACCTTGTCCGTTCGTGGCCCGGTACAATGGGCTCTGAATCAAAGTCACTCAACGGTCGTCGACTACTCATGGAGCTCGCCAGCTGTCGTTGCCAATCGTCCAGTTCGCTTGACAGATGTTCGAACGCTAGAGCGTTTTCGGAGCTAGAAACGCTGGCTCGTCGACCCGTGGATACGCTGGATATCGGTCGGCCGTGACCAAAGTTAGGCTGATCAACTTCGAGCAATAGCCCAATTTTGTGAGACAATTGCTCATTTTCGCGTTTGAGCTTATTGTTTTCGTTGCTGATCTTCTCCAGCAAGGTCTCCCCACGACCGTCGCGTGCGATAACTAGAGACGTCTGGAGTCGCTCGACTTCATGCTCCAGTTCCTCAACGCGGGCGAGGCGGTCATCGGATTCTCGTTGCGATGCGACAAGGTTGTCCCGTAATGATTCGAGTTCCCGTTCCAGAGAATCAAGCCGCACACGAAGGTCTTTGTTTTCGTTGTAGAATCGTTGTGCTTGTCTCTGGGCATCTGCGAGTTGAGAACGCAAGACATCGCTTCCCTCCTCGGAGGCGTAGCCATTGATGCCCCGAGACCTAGATCCGAATTCTGGAGACTTGGCGCGAGCGCCATCAAGTGCTGCCTGAAGGGTTATGTTCGTGCTCTTTTGCTTGGCCAACTCGTCTTTCATTCGACGCATCATTTTTTCAGTCCCCCTAAGGAAATGATTGGCAAAGGGATGTAATGACAGGGCGTTCACTTACTTGACATAATGTACCGCGAGTTGGTAATCTTCCTCCATCTGCTGCATCCGAGCCTTATAACCCCGTTCAGTTTCTTCCAGCTTGCGTTCGGCTTCGATGGCTCGCGCATCACTATCTGCACTCCCAGGGCTTTGCGTGGACCTTACACGATCAAGTTGCGTGGACAGAATATTGACTTGGGCCTCGGCGTCACGTTGTCGCCGAAGTACTTCGGCAAGCTCCCGTTCTGAAGTTTGATGTAGACGGGTTCGTTCGGCAAGCATATCCTCGAGCTCTGTGAGACGAACAGAATTGAAACCACCGTTAGTCGAAGAGCTATGATCATCATCATCAGGATTTATGCCGTTTGCTGAAAGGTAGTTTCGCAGAGTGCTGAGTCGGACATTAGCCTCTGACGAGTCTTTGATCCGTTCTCGTAATTGGAATTCCATCTCGGCCCGCTCCTTGTGAAGACGACCGTTTTCGGCAACTGCATTTGACAACTGCGCCCGAAGACTTATCGTCTGGGAATGAAGGACGGATTGCTCGATCTCATGGTCACGTATACGGCGGCGCTCTTGAATGAGAACTTTTTGACCAGTCTCTGCGCGTTGTGTGGCCTCCTTCAACAATTTGCGCAATGACGCGGTCTCTGCCTCGACTGCCTGAACTTTTTCGGCATGGCCGCGAGCGAAACGGTCTTCGTCAGTCTTCAGATCACGATGAGAGTCGAGGAGCTCGCCGAGGCTGCCAGTAGTAAGAGCCCTAAACGCGTCTGCCTCTTCACGAGACTTTGCCCACGAATTTTCGACATCCGTCAGTCTACCTCGCACAGATTCGACTTCGGACGACCGCGCCTCCAGTTCACCGCGGAGTTCAGCTACATCGGCTTCAAGCTGACCTATCTGTTCCCGAGCACGTTGATATTGGATGTCGACCTCCTCAGCGCGTGACGAGGCAGCTTGAAGAGCGGTACGAGCTTGTTCGAGTGCGCGAACGTGTTGGTCCCTGGATTGGGTAAGTTCATCCACTTGGGCTCGAGCTCTCAACCCTTCTGCTTCTCTCTGCTCCGCCGCCGAGGTTTGTGATACAAGTTTGTCGGCGTGATCTCGGACCGCTATTTCCAGTGCATCATGTCGTTCCTGGAGCTCAGTATTAAGTTGCGATGTCCGATTATGCGAGTCCTCCAACATTTCCGCACGTTTGGTGGCATCCGCAGCCCGCGCCTCCGCGTGGTTGGTTAATGTTGTCTGTAAAGCAAGAGAATCTCCGAGCTCGCTGATCTTGCGATCTTGTGACCAACGTTCGGCCATAAGGGCCGAAAGATGCCGCTCCAAGTCGGATATGCGCTCTCGATCCAAGAGACTGGCCTCGCCTTCATTAGACGCCTCCAATGAAGCCAATTTAGCACGATAGTAAGCTGCCTCTTGTGTTGCATTGGTCTTCATTCGTTCTGCGTCAGAGATACGATCGGATGCCTGGCGTGCTTGGTCCACCATAGCAGACTACAGTTCATGAGCATGATTTCATATTCAACTAGGGCACGAGACGCACGTGAAGTTGAGCTTTGAATTGTTTGAATTTAAGGACCATATCAGATATTCTTTGTTCTCCGGGATCATCGGAATCCAAGTCTACATTCATCGCCATGTCTTCGTCTTCAGCCGAATCAAGGCTAGCATAAATAAAGCCAGAGCGGTACGCCTGAGCCAAGGCCATTTTCATCCAGAGGTCCTTCTTCTTGAGGGCGTCCATCTCCGCTTCTTTGGTCTTCAGGTCTCGAATCAGATCCGCAGTCATATTTCCGGTCGACCCAGCCACAGGTCGAGCGTTTGCAAACCCATTGGGCGCCATTGAGCCAGGGGCAGGGTTATAAAACGCGTCCGCGGGGGGCTTACTGCGATCCACGACAGGAGACTCGCTGCGTGTACCAAGTCCATTCATACCCATGACAACAGTAGCCATATTGGGTTGCTGGCTTGTGCCATTCCCATCCTGAGCGGGTGAAACGGCACGGCTTGCGATCTGAACTAGCGAGGGACTCTTCGCCCGTACTTGACCCTGGTCTGGGGACATAGCCCTCTCTCGTATGAAGGATTCGCTGGGACCACCGTCTGTGCCCTCGTCAGTCCCTTCGTCCTCTCTCCGTGGACGGATCGGCGGTCTCCCCTTCGTGTTACTAGACAACGTCTGTTGAAGACCATTGGTAGGTTTGATAAGTCGTGAGCCAGCCGGTGATATTGCACGGCGAGGATCTTCCGAATCCGAACCCGGCAAATTATTTGGTGACATTGATCGTACACTATTGGGTGGTCCAGAAACGGATGATGGTGTATTCGGTGTGAGGGATGGTTTGCGGGCGGCGCTGGACGCAATCGATGGTGGGGGTAGTTTGCTTTCAGGATATTTGATGTGTTCTTATCAGGGACAGGACTGTGAGATCAACATAAAACGGGTACAACAAGAGAAACGAACTTGTATCCAAAACATGTATGACGCTGGGATCATCCGCCTTGGAAGGCGTGAATGATTCACCCCCGAGAACAAATACCTTCGCCCCCACAGAAGCCATGGCATGTCCAGAACGGCCACTAGGCGACGGACCCATATTCTGAAACATGTACCAGCGTTGATCTAAGAGGAAAGTCATTGGATGGTCAACTATGGTGGAAATCTGCGCACTTGATATTTTGAATGCCGCGAGATCGCCAAGATCCTTGCCATCTACACCCCTTCCGCCGAAGACGTAAACGACATCGTCCACGAGTGCTGCAGCATGGCCTTCACGAGGCGATGGGATAAATCCAATACACTGTAACTCGGCCCATTGTCGGGTGTTTAGGTCGAAGGCCCAGGTATCGTTGTAGTGATACTGCCCGTCCGTTCCTCCAAAACTATACGAATATAAAAGTTTCATTCTCGTCGAATATTGAAGAGATCAACGGTGACGTACATGATAAGTCGATCACCAAAAGTTATGCATGCATGGCCAGTTCGTCGAGCAGGACGTGGAGAGCCAGCAGCTACATCGTATAGTTCCCAAGCTGCCTTGTTCCGGACTGTAAAGTAGACAATGAATGGACAATCCTGAGCAACATGAAAAAGGCTCACTCGATGTAAGATCAAAAGCCCACAGATCGTTCAAGAACTCTCCGTCAACCTGGCCTCCGAACACAAAAAATTTAGAGCCTGTGATGGCAGCCGCATGTCCATATCGGCCAGGAGGTGCAGGTCCATACGTCGTAACTCGAGTCCATTCTCGGGAGACTTTCAATACGCACAATTAGGAACAACAGACCCTTTCAAGATCGAAAATCGCACCAAGATTCAATAAATACAACGCATCATCCTGCTTGTCAGTCTGTTTTGATTTGATATCCGCCTTGGTATCGCCGCCCCAGACGATTAGCACATTGCTAACAAGAGCACATGCATGCCCAACACGGGCAGATGGCAATTCTCCCGCAGTTTGAAGAAGTGTAGAAGTCATATCGCGGGTAGAAAACGAGTAGAGGTCGTTCCGAGCTGCCTCCCGAACGAGACCACCAAAGAGGAATAAATCACCATTCGTTGTTGCCGTCGCAGGAAGGGCATGACCGTAGCGTGGGAATGGCGAAGGGGAAGGAGAGGTTGGGGGAGCGACACCGGGTTTGTTGAGAATGGAGGGTGGAAGGAGTTGCAGACGCCGAGTAGACCAAGGATACGAAAGTCGCTGTTGAGTTGGTGGCTGCGATTGTGGTTGAGATGGCTGTTGCTGGGGCTGGATTTGGGGAGTGTTGGGGCTGGTGCCTCGAATTTGTGGTCGAGAGGAATTAGGTCCATGCCCAGAATTACTAGTAGCGCTACCGGTTGATCTAATGGACATTATCATGAGCTTATGATTGGAGAAAAAGAATGCGATAACTGATTACTCACGGATCGAAAGTATCCCTGGCAGGTTGCTGTTGCTGCTGCTGTTGCTGTTGTGTGGCCAGAGGATCCTTGGAGAGCTGTGCAAGGGCCTGACTGGGTGTTTGAGCAACTGCGACGGTAGTAGGGACAGATTGATTGGTAGTCGTCTGCTTCTTCCTGGAGAAGAAGGACATTCTCTTGGACCTGGTACGGAGAAGGAACGGTATGATTGGAGACTGGTGAGTAAGTGTTAATGGCGGGTGGACGTCAAAGACGCTGTTGGCAAGACAAAGCCTAGCAGGTCTTTGGCTTAGTGCGCACCCGTTGATACGGGATGAATTCGTTTGCTTTTGTTTGCCATCTTTTTCGTACTAGCGCTCAGTGCCAGCTCAAACACTCACACTAGCACTACTAGCACTAAAATAACTCTATGATACGCATGCCAGCCTTAGTAGTCGGTAAAGTTGCTGGAATGAGCCCGCACGGCCTCCCGTTCAGCATTGACATGGACTTGAAATGCAACTTGAAGTATCAGCGGCTTCCATCATCGCCTAACCCAGAAAAATACCACTGTTCATCAATTCCAACACAGCCAAGCCTACGAAATATGACTTCACCCGTCGCGAGAAAACGGAACAATCAGTGATAATTCCACTACATAATTCCAAGTTCTCACAACGCCACACGATCTCGGAAGCGAATATTTCAACTAATACCAAGCACCCGAAGGTCTCGCTCGAATGTCAATCCCGGAAGGTCTGAGACTTTCAACGATATGGAACGGGGTTATAGCTTTTCTATGAGAGTGTCATTCACATCCGAGATGCGATGACTGTGCCAATGTGAAGTATGTACCAGCCTTGTTGAAGTGTACGTACATACACCCGCTTGCTTGTTTCCATATATACCTTTTCACACGGAATGCTATTCATTTGTTTTTTAAAATAATGGCGAAGTAGCATTCTCGCACAGATAATTAGACTTACAGCGGTTCGACTACCATTTGGCATGAAAACATGCACAAGTGATACTTATCTTATCCAGTCATTGCAACGCAAAGATCCTTCAACCCAAGGTTCGATCATTGATCGGGCCACATTGACCACACGCCGTCGATCAATGTGAATGTCTGTATTGAATTGTTACGTATTCCATGATATCCATAAACATCAGCGGTTGCCGAACAACGAATGTGTTATATGTTCTGCGTAATGTAATATGAGATTGCGATATGACGCAAGCGACGAGGGACGAACTTGTGTTCAAGACATGTATAATATTGGGATCAACCGCACTCTGCGGGAAAGATTCGCCACCAAGGACAAGCACCTTCGCTCCTACAGAAGTCATGGCATGCCCAGAACAGCCTCTGGGCGAGGGGACCATATTCTGAAACTTGTACCAACGTCGGTCTAGTGTGAAATCACAAAGAATCATCAGAACCTCGAAATAGAGTGGATGATGATAAGCATAAACTTACGCGAGATTTTGAGTGCTGTAAGGTCATCTAGATCACGGCCATCTACAGCCCTTCCACCAAAAACATAAATAACGTCGTCGACAATCGCCGCGGCATGGCCCTCGCGAGGCGACGGGATGAATCCAGTACACTGCATCTCGATCCATTTTCGGGTGTTCAGATTGAAAGCCCATGTATCATTGTAGTGATACTTCCCGTCAGTTCCTCCAAAGCTGTGTATATGTAAGGCCTTCATTTCGTTAACCGTCGAAAAGATCAATGATACGTACATGATAAATTGATCACCGTAAGTTATGCACGCATGACCAGTTCGTTTAGCGGGACAGAAAGAGCCAGGGGCCATGCCGTATAACTCCCAAGTCGGATTGTTCTGGACTGTAAGTAGACAATAAACCAACACCGTACAAGAGGACAAAGCAGCTTACGAGATACGAGATCAAAAATCCACAGATCGTTCAAGAAATCGGAGTTAACCTGACCTCCGAATACAATAAATTTGGAGTCAATCACAGACGCGGCATGTCCATATCGGCCAATTGGGCTGGGCCCGTTTGTTGTCACTCTGATCCATTCGTGAGAGACTTTTGGAAGACACAATAATCAGGTTATTATTTAGAACACTTTCGGGTAGACATACCAAGGTTTAACAAATACAGGGTATTGTCCAGCTGGGTCGTCAGTGTATCTCCGCCCCACACGACTAGCATACTACTGGTTAAGGCGCTGGCATGGCCAACACGGGGAGAAGGTCGTTCCCCAGCAGTTTGAAGAAGTGTAAAACTCAGATCGCGAGTAGAGAACAAGTACAAGTCATTTCGGACCGTTTCTCGAACGAGTCCACCGAAGAGAAAGGAATCCCCACTCGGTGTAGCTGCCGCGGGTACTGCAGGACCATACCGTGGGAATGGTGAGGGAGAAGGAGACGTGAGGGGTTTGTTGTTGAGGGTTATGGGAGGAGAGAGTATCAAAGGTCGAGTAGACCAGAGCTGCGATGAGGAATGCGATTGTGATGGGAGTTGAGGATGGGTGTGAGTTGGAGAGGTCTCCAGGCTGCCGGGACTGCCCACGGCTCTATCGCACGAGGATGAATATTCTGCGATGTGCGGGAATCAGTGACTCTTGATGTGCTCACGGGTCGGGATCCCTGGTTTGCCGTTGCGGTTGTGCATCTTTGAAATTCGAGTGCCATGGAAGGCACGGTTTCTCGCCCCGGCCCATCGTGTTGGAGTCGAGTCGAGATCAAAGTTACAGATGGTACGCGTCAATTATTCGTAACTTAAATAAGTACGGGTGCCATCAGCGCCTCCATCATTGTTTGGTGTTGGGTTTGAGTGATGTCGCATTCTGTTGATCAACATCAAAGTCTGATATGCCTGTATTTGAGGGTATATAAGGTTGGGAACTCACTCGAGACAACTGTGAGTCTGAGAGGCAGGTAATCTTTAGTCACATCTTCATGTGCATTTCAGAACTGACAAAACACGCCATGCTATTTCCCTGAAATAGAATGGGATACCAGTACTGTCAAATCTGCCAATGGAAACCTCCGCGAAAATAACAACTGAGCAGGAGAGGACAAGTCGGAATGTTTGCACGGAGAGCTTGGTACTGGGCATGGCAATGATTTACGATGGCGTCACGGAATGAAGACTGACATTGAAACCGAACTATGTTCTTCATGCGGCACACAGCACCTCAACAAGGTATACCAGCTAAATGATTCGTTGGTCGATATCGACCAATCAATTTTGCGGCACGCTGATTTATTTTCCCGTGCGGCCCGGGAACAGGGCCGATTATTCGTTCCAAGTGAAGATTTCCTTGCCATCGTCTGAATCATGGTCTCGCTTCCGATGGAGCATGACGCGCTCACGAGAAGGAAAGAGTCGATAGCAGTCTCCGGTAACACTTTAAGGCCAAGAACTCTTACAAGCATCATGAAGACGCACTTTCAAATCCGCAAATAAAGATGGCAGTTCTGGGAGAAGGTCAGAGCCAATGATTTGCAAAAAGAGAGAATGTCCACTGACTCTTCTGGGGTAGTCACTTTCGCCAAATTTGTCTGGAGCTGTTCCGGTGTACTCACGCCTTGAATTCGTTGAGCTCACAGTAGAAAGACAGAGAGAAAGGCAGCGTACTGTCTTGGAGAGCGGGTTGAGATGGTAGAACTGAAGGAAGCATTTTTGTGTTGAGATAGTGGTTCCTGATCAAGCACACTAGTACTCATTCATTCATCGACGTCTTGTACGTATGCTGCGGTCCTCGAGTACACGCACCAAACTACCTCGTAGCTTTCTTCCTCTCACCACCACGACCGCCATGTCATTAATGTCCTCAGAACCAAATCAACCAAAGTTTGTTCCAGTTCTGCGTTGGTTCTCAAATCCGTCAAGGTCTTCTTCAGCTGCAACCCGTCCTTCATCCCCATCCCTGAGTTTGCTTTCTCTCCAGGAGGCCCTCACAGAAACTCTGCCTACCACACCACCGAGAGTCCACCTCCCTCCCACTTTCCATAGTTCCCGCACCCTTACCCGCCCCCCGCCTTTTCTTGACAACTTGACTCGTTCCACCCTTCCCACTGCTTCCGTCACTCCCCAATATTCCCAAAATTTCAGCCCCTTGCGAGACAGCCCTCAGGGTACCCTCTCCCATTCTCCTCCTGGTGGTTCTTCCATAGAGTGGCTGCGGTCCGTTCGAAGAAATATCAATACATCCTCCGCGAGTCGCCTCTCCCCAAGCCCTACCCTCGGTTGGTGGTTCCAATCAGAGAACAAGGAGAGTGTCGACGCGCTGCTGAGCGAAGATGACAGAAGCGACACTGTAGAACAAGAACAGGAAAATATACGGCGCAAATGTCAATCCCTTTCTCGGCGTCTTTCTCTTCTCGTTATAACCTCGTACTGCAGACCGCTCGCCAAAAAATCCTGTGGTGTTCTGCCACGGCCTTTTAGGCTTTGATTTTGTCACCATTGGGCCTTCCATCGCCCCCGTTCAAGTGACGCATTGGCGCGGTATTAAAGAGGTTCTCGAAACGAATGGCACCGAGGTTCTGATCACGCGCGTGCCGGCCACCAGTAGCGTGGCTGATAGGGCCAAAGTTCTCGAGGAAAAGATATCTACGATGTATCCTGGTAGAAACGTTCACCTCATCGGTCACAGTATGGTAAATACTCTATATACTATCCCTGGTACTCTCTTTCTAAACGATAACAGGGCGGCCTGGACTGCCGATATCTTACTACACACCTCACCAATCGCAAATTTCGAGTTCTCTCGATAACGACGATTGCGACCCCTCACCGAGGCTCCTCGTTTGCAGATCTCTTCCTTGCCACCGTTGGAAAGGATCGGATGCCCTCAGTAATTTCACTTCTTGAAATGCTTCCGAACGGAACTGGTGATGGAAAAGCATTCGAATGTCTCACCGTGGAGAGTAGTCGGCTGTTCAACGAGGAGACACCCGACGTTGAAGGTGTTCGGTATTATAGTTGGGGAGCGACGTATGAGCCTGGGTTGATTGATACATGGAAGTCAGTATCTTTTTCTCGTGTATATGAGTGTACTAATGCGTACCCAGGTGGCCACATTCAGTGATCATGGAAAAAGAGGGCCCGAATGATGGGCTTGTCTCCGTTGAGTCATCCAAATGGGTGTGTAATATCTGTCTAATTCACTGCACTTGATTAAAGAGATAAATTTCGTCGTAGGGCACGTACCTTGGCACCCTGAAAGATGTGAACCACCTCGATTTAGTGGGGTGGATCAATACTGCGCGGTATAAGTGGGCTGAAATGGTTGGGAGGGAGATCAAATTTCGACCTGGGACATTTTATTTGGAAATTGCGGATCGGCTGGCAAACGAAGTGGAAGGGCAGGGAGAGGATGGAGAAATGAATGGAGTTGAAGGTGAAGTTGGGTCGGAAAGGTTACAAGCATCTGGAGAGTCGTTGATGTGACGCAAAGTCTCAGGGGATCGTAACATAGAATAAATAATATTATAATCGTTCATTTTCTAAGAAATTCATCATGACTGACGAGCCACTGGAAAGAATCTCATCGAATCAGGCGTTTAACGGCGAACTTGTCAAATACAGATTCAAGGTAAGTTCTGCACGCTTCATTATCGATCCTATGCACTGAGACAACAACCATTATTAGTCCGCTGCACTTGGCGGCTTGGTGGCTACTTTCAACCTCTTCATACCTGCCATTGCATTGCAGGGCAACGTTCCAGTTCTGGTTTACCTCGCTGGTTTGACTTGTACAGAAGACACAGGGTACTTGCACGTCTATCATGCTATTGAAGGGTCTTGACTTGTGTCAGCGCACAAAAGGGAGGATTTCTACGAGATGCTGCGGATCATGGCATTGCGATCCTATTTCCAGACACGTCGCCTCGCGGAGCAGGGATTGAAGGCGAAGATGATGATTGGGACTTTGGGACAGGTAACGCCGCTTCCTTTCGTTGACTTTCGATCGGGCTGTAGCGACCCACCTCCTACCAAGGGGCTGGCTTCTACCTGAACGCAACACACCCAAGTTATGCTGTTCACTATAATATGCTCACTCATATTACTCTGGAGCTTCCTCGGGTTCTCGAAACCGCTGGAATTCCAATCGTACGTTTACCAATACAACATCGTTCTTTATTATATGTATGTACACTCTCCAGGACTTCAACCGGCAATCTATATTCGGCCACTCCATGGGCGGACATGGTGCACTCACTCTGTATCTCTCTTCCAAAACCAATCAATACAAATCCGCTTCGGCCTTTGCCCCCATTTCAAACCCAAGCATGTCCCCATGGGGCCAAAAGGCATTCACCGGCTTCTTGCAAGGGGGCGTGGAAGAAGGAAAGTTATTATATGACGCTACAGAGCTCATCCCGAGGAGTTCAGGAGCGCTGCATATTCTTATTGATTATGTGCATTTTCTTTGGTCCTCCTTTATTACCATCTCTTATTCAGTGATTTTTTCGACAGGGTTCCGCTGATCCCTTCCTGAGCCAGGGTCAACTACTTCCAGATAATTTCTTGAAAGCTGCCAGAGAATCTGGACACGGGGACAATGAAGTGTGTGTGAGGCGTCATGACGGGTACGATCACGGCTACTACTTTGTGCGTATGACATTTAAGTCTGTCATGTCCCTTTTATTTTGACATCTTGCGCAGGTATCGACTTTTGCACGGGACCACATTAACTGCAAGTGTTCAATTCTTTGTCACTCTGTGTCTATTCTCACCTTTCACCGCTATATTTTCAGTCCACGCGGAATTCCTGAAGAAATGAGTACAATTACATTGTGTACTGCTGTAGGCATCACGATCATCAATTCATGTACATGCGTGTTGATTGGCACTGAAGTTATACATGTTTCTTCAACAAAATTATCCGCTAGTAGGCCATCAGGTAAACAACAATCGGACAAACAACACAACGACAATAGAAGTAAGTGCAACAAGGATAAGGGAGTGGTGTAAAAGCGGATGGTTTAGCTAGACATTTTAACGACCCTAGCATGGTATGCATTCTCGAGTTCGTTCAGCTCGCTTGTAATCCATCTACTCTGTAATGCGGAATATACGGTGGCTCGTTGGAGATTGTTGTATATGAGTAGGCGGGAAACAAGAGCCTTGGCTAGAACCGAACAAGCCATGACTTTATCATGTCACGACATACGCGGGGGCACGCACCATCCGGAAGTTTCTCCCATACTTCTTCTGGATGAAACGAAACTGCACCATGAACGATTCGCCTTTTGACCTTGTTGTCGCATATAACTGAATTTTGAGAGACCCTTGAATCATCATAACTCAATTCAATCATGTCATCAGTGTAGTCCCATGAGCCTGCTTCCACCTCGAATGGATGAGATCCCCTTCGCCGTGAAGGTAAAAAGATGAAATCAGTATGCGAATCGGTTCAAGCGATATGACATTGAGGAGATGACGAGATGAGGATAAAACATACGAAAGCATGACAAAAAGGGTAACGCCTGCACTCCAACAGTCGGCAGGCATGCCAACATAACCGAGATGTTTATTATCTAGCGCAAGTATGCCTTCTGGAGGCAAGTATGATATTGTGCCGCAAACGTTCAGAGTCTCTTGATAAGCTCGTGGACGAGCAAGGCCAAAGTCTGCAATCTGAATGCCAGGGTAAGGCCCAGGGGAGTGCAACAGGATATTTTCAGGCTGTCATAAGGAGGATTTCAGAACAGATCTTTCCACACTGTAAGTTATACCTTGAGGTCTAAGTGTGGTTTAGCGTACGTAACATGATCGCAGCAGGAAGGGACAACGTACCTCGGTGCGAAATCATTTTATCGTGCAGATATTTCAGCCCCTTCAGAACCTGGAACATGATGTACTTGGTCTCGCCTTCACATAGGCGATGGTGGGATTCAGTATGGCTCGTGATATAAGTGAAGAGATCGCCCCCCGTGCAAAGTTGAAGGAAAATATGTCTAGAAAATGCGACGTAGGAGAAGATGATCAGATCGAGGATAGAAGCAAACAAACAAAAATTTTCCATCGACTTCGACGTCGAATACTTTGTTGATGTTGGGCTAGAACAGGAGGGTTAATCGATTTCAGTAAGTTGCAATCACGAAGATCGAAGACAGCCCTACATGATTCAGAGCGAGAAGAATCTTGAACTCCTTCATGACTTTCCGAACTTCGCTTTCCTTTTTGCATTTGATACTCTTGCACGCGACTTGCCTCTGCGCGACAGCGTCCACGGCGAGGTGAACAGTGGCAAAGCTTCCACTGCCGAGGCAGTGCGATGTGACAATATAGTTACCGATATTCTATCAAACATCGACATTGGGGTCAGTTCAGCAAACGACAAACGGGAAGCTAGCCTACTATATGCGAACGCTCTCGAGGTTGAGTTGGTTCAAAAGGATGGAATTTCTCGTTTACCTCCTTCCATATATGGACGCACTCAAAAGCTTCACGATAACGGTGAGATTAAGCAACGATAGTTTGAGAACCTAACCTTGAGAAGATGGGATTTTGAGGACATCGCCATCCATGAGTATTACGGATGCCTTTCGAATTTTTTGGCCATTTAACAAGAGTCCATTTGTCGATAAATCCTATAACGTTCATATATTCATTCTTCTGCCTGGAATAAACTCGGTGGAACTCACCTGGCATGACACGATAATGCCGCCTGTACCGGAACGGACACTACCTCGAATAATCATTCAGAAAGGCAGAGCTAAAAGCTCTCTAAACCTACGCATATAATTTGCAATGGATATTGGAAACAACGATGTCCGGTATCACGTATGAGCTACGGGGAGAATTGCAAGCTCGTGTTACTGAGTAGAAGAATGACGACCAACGACACACCATAGAGAGGGATTTCTCCCAATGGTCACAGGCTTATTGAGGCTCAAGACGATAGCTAGAAAACCATGAAAAAAAGTGATAAAGCACTGGTAAAGCATCATCCCACCTTCTTTGCGCCCAATGTTGTTCACGGTGACCAGTTTTGCGCAAATACTTGGTAATATTCGAGAAATCGTTGGTTGCATTGGACCAACGGAAACCTCTTGGACAGCCGGGGGATGCTCTCTGCCAGATTCATCAAGCATGGTGGGAGTTTAGTTTGAAGCTGTGTCAAATTATTTTTTATAAATATATCAGGGAACAACTTTGCCTAATATGTAGTTACCATTTTTGGGGGGACTCAATCATAACCTTTTCCACTGCGCTGTTTCACCCGTTTTGGCTTTCTATGCCTTTTCCCGGTTCCAATGTTTGCCAAGTTTGCAGCCACCCGAGCATCTCCTACCCCAAGGGATGTGCCATCGTCCGCTACAGCATTTTGATGTGGGTATAACTTTGCCCTGGTAAACTCTTGCCCATTCTGTACAGAACCTCGCACAAACGGCCTTGATGACAGTGTTGAATCGCTTCCAAAAAACTCCCTGTCCACTGTTTGTGATTTGAGTCCTTGGTTGGGAGCAGAGATTGCCTTGGCCTCAGAAGGTAAGTCCAAAGGCACGAAAGTGTCTGCACCCTTGCCAACTCGCGTCACTGGGGCTCTCTTTTTACTCGCAGCTCGTAGCAAAGCAAGTTCATGCGTCGGTTGATTGAATTCGACATCTGACAAACCCGGGGGCGGGCGGGCGAAAAGGAGCTTTCCCTTGACGTAGTCCTTGAGTATATAACGCGCTGAACGAGCTTCATCGGGATTGCCTTGCCCAGAGCGCATGTATCCCCTACCAACTGTGTTGCAGAGGAATATTTGATCATCGTCTAAAAGGAAAACGAGAAAGTCACATACTCGCATATGGAATCAAGAGGTCTTCGACCGCTATCGTCCCGTTGCCACCTTCCTCAACGCCTTTCACCTTGATTGTCAAGCCATAGGTAGCCGCTAACACTTGCTTTGGAATCCTGTCAACCACAAGGGCAATCGGTCCTGTGTACTCTCTCATCTGATCAATGGGAAGTACGCCGTCACACACCAAGTCCGCCTTCGTTGTGGCAAACTGTGGGAACACCAGACCAGGGCAATCACACAGAATTATTGACTCGGAGAGGTGGATCGTTTGGAAATGTTTCGTCTTTCCGGGTGTGGAGGACACGCTGACTTTTTTCTCGCCAAGTAGTGCATTAATGGTGCTGGATTTACCTACATTGGGATAGCCAACGAGACCGACTACCCGCTTGGCTGCAGGTTTACCGGAAGAATCAACAAATTCTAGGAACCGAAGTGAGAAGTGAGCACTAATTAATGGGAAATACGGAAAGGGTCGTTCACCAGAGGGAGCGGGTGCTACCTTCTCGAACAGTTCTTGAAGCTCCACAACAGATAATACCTTTACTTTCGGACTTTGTTGATCTGCCAAATCCTCTTCGGCAGAAAAATAAGCGTCCT
>Ga0209006_10002912_pt1 | contig 15588 bp, 23 predicted proteins | sample JacPin_JW_Ref_O2_FD_188567 | JGI IMG/M metagenome (GOLD analysis project Ga0209006, IMG submission 188567) | Forest soil microbial communities from Algoma, Ontario, Canada - Jack Pine, Ontario site 1_JW_Ref_O2 (SPAdes) (version 2) | ecosystem: Environmental > Terrestrial > Soil > Boreal... | reverse complement strand
CCCCATTGCGTGTATGCGATCACGTTGAACGTCACCGCCACAGTGGGTCCGTCGTAACTTGAACAGACGGAAGGGACCTGCAATCCACTGGCACCCCAGCTGGCAGGTACAGTACCGTTCCTCGCCGAGAAGGCTGTCAGGGCAGACGCGTAGCTCCATGTCAGATCCAATGCACTGAGGGGGGTTCCGTCGTTTTTGCTAAACTGCTCAGCGAGTCCTCCGTTGGAAGGAGTGTAATTCGCATTGATGGCGATGAAGCCATCGGCAAAGTTTTTGATTGCAGTTGTGAGGTTTGTGAAAGTTTCATGAGAGGATAAGTATGTCCCGGGTGAAACAGATGGGGAAAATTGCTGGAAGAAGGGTAAAGAAAGATCCGTAACGTTCAACGAGCCTTGAGCATTCCATACAATGAGAGCGTCGTATAGCTGTTCGGCAACAACGAATGTGGTGAGATACCACGGCTGGTAAGAGTTATTAGATGCGACTGAAAGCACGAGATCATCAACTTACGTTGCCGCCCTGGTAAATATCTTCGGGATACCTCCCAGTCGCCACGGCAGCATCAGAGCCGATTCCGTCGTTGATGGGGTAGATAGATCGGAATGAGTCAACATATACCTTCAGGCTAGATAAAGCCATGTCCGAGCATGGTTGGAAGGTTGTAGCGTCGCAACCTGCGGCCGCATCGAACGTATGGATTGACGTAAGTGCCGTGTTTGCATCGATTCCAGAACGGCCACCACCCGTATTTGAAGTCATATACGAGCCAGATGGGTTCCAGTAGGACTTGTCGGGACAATGGCGGCTTTAGCTTCACGTCCGTTCTCCGATAGACAAAGATACTCACTTGCATAAAACAGAGGATGTTGTCGGCCTGGGTGGTATAGCCATTAACTACGGAAGTCTGGCCGATGGCAGTGGCAAGCTGGGCTCCTTGACGAAGCGCCCTGTGTTGGACAGCGGAAGTCCAAAACGAAGAGGAATCGACTTCTTCCCAAAGATCGTATCTGCGAAGAATAAAATATATGCAAACGGTTGGAACAAGAAAGAAAAGGAAGGAACGGACGTTGATTGGTTCCAATTCGCAGTTACATAGTCGAGATCGAGTTGAATCACCGGCCAAAGAGCGTTGATGACATAGGTTTGATTATCATTGGCAAGAAGCCAATTGGCGTAAGTGATCAAGGCGGTTGACCTCAGAGCTGGACCATCTCTCTGAGGACGCCCCCAAGGCCCAGTGAACGCCGATCCATCTATCGCGAGTATAAATGGGGTTAATCAGTTGATCAAGCAATGAGGTATTACTCACTGATGAGAAACTGAAAACGACCGATTTTAGCTGGATAGTAAACGGGATTGGGAGGGAGACACTAACCTTGGGTTCGCCTAACCCTCCAGTAACGACAGTACCGCTAGGGTTGGTAATCTGCTGGATGGCAGCCTCGGCAGAGACGAAGTCGTCGATTAGGGTTCTGAGAGAAAGGTCTTGACCAGTAGTGTACTGGTCTATGATCGTTTTGAAGACTAAGGACGCGTCTCGGACCCAAGAGTAGAGATAGTTAGGGTTCACGGTATTTGGAGAGGCGATTACGATTCCAGCCTAAGTAGATAGATAGATGGAGTCCGATAAGATCATTCAGCAGTGATTAGATGACAAGAAAGTACCTCCGCTCCTGCACATTTGGAACCGCTGGGGCCAATGTTAGCGAGAAGACCAGCTTTGGCGATGGGTGATTCCGTAGCAATGTATGTATCGACGATGCTAGACTGGGTGAGTATGGTAGAAAACCAAAGGGTGAAGGTTGAAAGGAGAGTCAATCGCATGATGAGGTGAGTGAAGAAGCGATGAATATGGTTGAAGGTTGCATGGTATAAAGCCTGGATGTCCATGATGGACTGAGCTTGTGGCAAAGGCATGAGGCGTTGAGGTGAACGATTCTCGAATTCTGACTAGTGACATGATCATTGATTCGATGACGTACGTATGAGGTAATACACAAAGTTACTAATTTGGTACATTTTCTCTAATATTTTAAAATTCAAGGCGACTCTGCAGAGAAAAGCTGTGGATTATTGAATAAATAAATATGAATATTATCGTTGAACGTTGAAGACTTTGAACCTCACCGAAACAACATCTACACGGGTGTCAAACGTAGGTGTCGTTGGTATCGACACAGCTCTCCCTCTTGGCGTCACTCTCTCCGTCTTATCTTTTCTTGCCTCTCTCCCAGATACTTCCACGAGTGGATCATCGAACAAGGTCTGAATAGTTAGAGCTGAACCAACATCCGAGTGCGTTTTCGGAGGAGATGCTTCCACTTGACCTGTTGAAGGACGACCTTTGAAAAGATTATATTATTGTATTAGCCAATCACCCTTTAACCACACGAGCTTGCTCTTCCCTACCAATCATCACTCCTCCCCCAATAACCCTCCATGAGATGGGGAAGAATCCTTTCTTCTTGTTCTCTTCTTGAATGGACAAGGGCTTTGTAGGTAGCTCATGTTGGAGTTTTTGATTTGGGCTGGATTGAGGCGACGGCGTGGAATCTGATTTCGTCTTGGGACTGTCAGGAAGGGAACATGTCCCACCCTCTCCCATCATCTTCAGGTCATGGATGCTTTAGTAAATAAGCAAAAATGTAAGAGATATTGATACCGCAGCCATTCTTAACGAGACTCACAATGTACACTGATCACCCTTCGGACAGCTACTATCTGGTTTGTAAAACTTGCACGGCTTTGCTGTGTAACCAGAAAAGAGGTTATTAATTCCTCGACATTGACCACAAAGCAGTGACACAAACGTACTCTTGTAAGTAGCAGCCTTTTGTCTGGAAGGTGTCCGAGAATGAGATCGCGAACCAGAGGAGCGAGGCGAGGTCCTCGACGTCGTTGATGAATAAAAACCGAAATACGAAGTCGGCGGTGCCGAAAAAACTGGGGAAACAGGGACTGCATTCACCACAGGAAAGAAATTCGAAAGACCATCCGGTGATTTTGCCGGGAACTCTCTATGCTTGGTTTTCACAGCATTGATCGCATCATCTACAACCGAATTAGATGACTCAGATGAGGTGTATATATCCACCGCAGATTCAGAAGAGTGCGTGGTTGCAGTGGGCGACGTGAAACTCGTCTGAAAATCCTCAGCGCCGACTTGCACACCCGAATGGATTGGTTCGCCATACGGAGGCCAAGGGAGATACACCGGAGAGTGTGGATATTGGGTCGCTTGAGCGTGGATATGGGGCTCCGAAATTATGATATTAGAGATATTGTGCACTCGGCGCTCTGGAGGTCGATATATCCGGATATAATCGTTGATGAAGCTAAAGAACGCGACCACTTACTCAAGTGATTAGCCACGTCATTGCTATGAACAGTCGACCATTCACCCCTCACATCCGAATCAACACCCCCCTGGAGGATTCGTTCTGACGCTTCAATTTAGTGGTCCCCTTTTTTTTTGTTCGAGGTAAAAGTATCCGAGCTCACGTTCATCGTTGTCCTCGAGGCAATGCCGGAATCGACACCACGGACCTTGCGTACAATTTCCAGACCTAAAATACCTACAAACCTTACGCCTGTATGCCGAAGGCGGCGAATATTCATCCACAGAGATATGAACGAAATCGCATTCTTCTGCAGAGAAAGGACACTGTTTCGTCTGATAGAACCTGCAGGGCTTGGCTGCGCAACAACAAAAAATTCAGCAATTATAAGTCATGGATGAAAGGACGACTTTTACTGTGTCTCTTCTTCGTTTCTGATCTCCTCACGACTTGATCCACAGTGACGGCCATGACATGTAGTTCAGGCAAGGCAGGGAACTGACGTGGCCAGGAGGAAAGGAACAATGGCCGGGGACTTAACCTCACCCCTCCACGGTTATGTTCCACAACGACAATGAAGCCTTGACTATGTCGGCGAAACAACAATGAGTCGATCGAAAACTAGGTGAATCAGACTATAACAAGGCGCTCTGAAAAATTGGTGAACCGTTTAGCAAAAAGTTTCCTGTCATGAGGCCCCACAAGGTGCGACTTATCATCTCTGCTTAAGAGAAAAGTGATCCGATTAAAAGACAATAAGACAAGAAAATTACGTTGAAATTCAGGCCGAAGATTGGACGAATAAAGTTATGCGCCGAGATCATATTCTATTTGTCATCAGCGAAGGGTGAAGAGTCCACAGGGAAGTAATTATGTACCTTGTCTTATTGTCGTCCTTTTGATGAACCTCCGCCACCTTTACCCAAATTGGGAAATAAGGTTCCACCTTGTCACAGCCGTGACATCAATCCCGTAGCTATCCACGTTGAAGGAGTACGGCCCTTAGAACGCAGGAGTACTTAGAAAATGTGCGGTCTCCTCAGCGCGTCTTCCGAGACCTGGTTTCGGCAAAATTTAGTGCTCCGTGTGAATGCTGGAGCAACAGAAACAATGGGCCAATCTACTCAGGGCATCATCATTCGAAACGGAAGATCAAGATCGCAGGGTTTTTTTTATAGCCCCATGCGTTCCGAAATGTATTAGCCCTACGGACATGTTCAGCCATTCATGACACAAAAAGATAAAACAGTAAAGACACTACGATGGTGCGTGAATAGCCCGATCGATGTATAGTACATGGTGTGGGCACAACATCATTACGGTGGTATAAATGGGGTCATGAAACTGTCGAGTCACCTAGAAGAGGGGTTCGTTCTGTAGCATGAGATGGCGGTGATGATGGAGGCGATGATTGGGGCTCGTGCAGTTGCGTGGCGTCGGCATTAGCGGGGGTAGGTTGTAATGGTTGTGTAACATCTGCTTTACAAACGGGGCACTAGAACCAAAGCTCAAGTCACCAGACCGAATAAAACGGTGTTAACGACATATTTTCTCACCAATTTTTTCCGTTGAATTAGCCATTCGTCTACCTCACCCAAATGAAAAATGTGCTGACACGGCAAAACTCGCACACGATCCCCTTTCATGAACTCAGATAAGCATATAGCGCATTCAACTTGTTGTTCAAACCACGGGTTTTCTGAATGGGGCTTTCCGGCCTGTGATGTAGACGGATCCTCTTCAATCTCCTCAGTGGGTGCCTCTGCGTTCGAGGGTATCACCGAGCCTAATTCTTGACTGTCGAGTTTTTCGAAGGCCTTCCCCGTCCATACCCGAGAGGGAAGATTGTTGACGAAATCTTCGGGCGCACGATCTCGTTGTGCAGCTCGGGAGGCCCTAATACGGTGAACCAGCAGCGTGATAAAGGTCAAAGATGAGGGGAGGAGAAGGATTATGATAAATGTGACGATCGGTCTATGAATAGGTAAAGCATTGAACAATAGGATGATGAATGGGGAATATAACGTACGAGTACCATTCCCATGCAGAGTATTCCGCGGTGATCAACAGTGAGAGTGTCCGTAGGCCAGAATGCGAAGTGTTAGAGGAAGATATAAGAGAGGAGAGCTGTATATAGTCGGAATATATAATAAATGTTGACGCGATCTTGACGTCAGAGGAGTCACCTAAGTAACTTGATCTGTCAGAAAATGAAATGACACTTGAGGCATGGCTTCGTACCTGGACTATACATATTTACAAGCATGTCCGGATTTCCACTGGTATCCGGATTATCGCCACCAACAACGACCGCATTCGCGCCGAGGCGCTGAGCTTCTCTCACTTTGCTCACAAACTCGCACTCCCCTCTCTGTACCAATGCTATCCAGGTGTCGCCGTGTTCTGGTTCGTTCGGACCATGGATGCATAATCGCGGGCAGCCGAGGTTAGGCAGTGGCTCGGCAAATGAGATAGTGTCTGAACATGGAGCTGTGAAGGATGATAGTGGGATAACGTAGCCCAAGAGTGGTTCCTTTAGTTCTGCACCGAAGGCGGCGGGTCTTGAGGCGAAAGAAAGAGCCGGGGAACGATCAACGATGGAGACCTTGTTTTCTGCACCCCAAGCCCAACCCCACAACCAGCTCCGCTCTGTTTTCAAGTTTGTACCAGATGAAAACTGGTCAATTGGATGCGAGAGGGTATGTGTGAGGATGGCCAACGAGAGGGTTATTAGAGAGAGAGCAGGAGACATCAGTTGAGTATCAAAGGCTGGTCTTCACCACAACGCATGATTTAGTTAGCACGTGGTAATGATATAATCGCCCATGTGACCCAGTGAACCCCTAACACAGCCTTCGCGTCTTTGAACATGCACGCCTTCCGTCATTTTCCCCTCGACGATGATATCATCTATCGCATCCTGCGATTTCTTCCAGACTTCATCACCCTCAGAGATACCATCACAGCTTGCAGGGCCTTCTTTTCCGCCTTCAAAGCACATCCAAACTCGATAAATCGTGCTGTGGCGTACAACCTTGTCGGTCCCGCTCTGCCCCAAGCACTGGCAGTTGCACGGCAGTTCTCAATTCAACCTGGAGTTGACTGGTTCGATCGTGTCGAAATCGACACAAATACCGTCATACACCAATCCGAAGCCCGACTGCTACAAAGGAATGCATCGGTGGTACATGAACTCGAAGACTTGTTTAGTTGGAGGTACGCTAGCTAGTTGTTGAAAAACGCTCCGATATCGACTTGAATTACTTAGATACAAAGATCGAACATCAAAAATTAGCCTCCTCTCGAATACCGAGTCTTTACGCTTTCAACGTGCCATTTACCGGATTTGGGCAATTACCCTCGAATTCCCAGTTCCGGGCGATGATGAAGATGAGGACGACGATTCTCAAATAGAAAAGCAGAAAGGTATCCTGGACGTCTACCCTTCACAAGAATTGCTCGAACTGGGACGCACTGGTGCATTCTTGAAAGAAATTGTGCAATGGGTGTGCAACATGGCTGGGAGGTCTCCCTCCCATGAAGGTTTGCAGAATATATTTTCGTTGTGTTGACTCTGTGACGCGAATTCCGCATTTAGACATCATATCATCTGCCCTTGCATCTGGCCCAATGGATATTTTAGAACACTTCAAATCTGCCTCGCCGTCTGTTGTTGATTGGTCTATAGATCCCTTATCAGAGGGATACCTTCTCCAGCCAGTATCCGAGCTGTTTTGTGAGCGTGATGTTTCAGTCGACCAATCAGACAGCAAAATTTTACTGGACAGCATCAATGGGGAGGGCGACAAATGCAAGTTTAATGGCTTCGACCTGATCTTTGTTTTGATTGAACCTCTTCAGGCCGCCGTTGTCAAGCTACGTACGGGGTTGACATGTGGAACGAAACCAGTAACATGACATTATTAGACACATTCACAGGCGTCACTGATTGTCTCTCCTAGATTGGTATCAACTCCAGGGAGCTGTGAATAGAAGCGTCGTCCTCTCCGACCTTCCTATGGGAAAACTGGCGCAAAACCGAACGGAGATGATCCCACTACAGGATAGGTTCTTTAAACCCACATTTCAAATGTCCAATTTGATGAATGAGATATACGACCTGAGAACTTCTGCTTACGACGATTGGGAAAAGCAAGATTGGTTATGCTGGTCATGTCTTTCGGAGATTATCAAGCGACATCTGCATCTCTGGCTAGTGGATCAAAAGCGCAAAGGCAAGTACTTTCCATGACGTTAGCGTGTTTGCGGTTGTCGAATTTTCATCACAGAGGGCGAGCAAATCGAAGAGGACTGCTGGTGAGTTGAACATGATTTATTGACCGATAATAGTCAAGTCCTGAGCGTTTCAACAGGTATGGTTATAATTGCCGTACTCAAGTCCACAGGGTTAGCCACGCCGAGCGGTTGAATGTAAACTACTTCCATCGTCATGTTCGGTGTCACTTACTGACCCACTTATTTTCGATAAGCATCTTTGCGCACCTACGCGAGGAGACGCTGCATAGTATTCGTCTCCTAGGTCTTCAATTGCACCTCGCATCTTTGGGAGTGCTTAAAAATCATAAATGTAATTAATTGTAATATAATCGACCTTTGCGTAGTATAGATTATACTCTCGTGAATTACTATATGTCGCTGTGGGATCTACAGGCAATATTCTGCGCGGATACCCCGATCGCGCAAAAAAGCGGAGAATAAAAAGTGCTCATCTACCTTCATCTACCTTCAGAAAGGTGAGACTCCCCATATGCACAACGGTGTTTGGTAGCAGAGATTCAATCTCTCTCACAGCCTCACCGACACATTCGAACTCAATACCGCGCTATTCACGGTCCTTCGAACTCCAAAGTCAATCCAATAAACCTGCCTCGCCCTCTGGGCAATCCGATGTCCGAAGAGGAAAGGAATGAGAGCTCTAAGGAACTCCCCATCGTAATCGAGTATGGTGAGCCCGAGCCCGCGGATCGAATGGTGTCGTTGGCGTCGGTCATCTCTGTCGTCGCAGCTGTTTGTATCGCCCATTTTTTGATTGTGGTTGGAGGGTTGTCCGGTGCCAGAGGCTATGCCAAATTACAGGCAGCTGGAGAATGGTTTGATTCAATATGGCAGCAGACAGTGGGGTTCAATTCATCCGCTTGACTAGTACATAGGACTCCCGTTCAGCTAGAATCGCATCATGAACGTTCATAATTACTGGCTGGGTCACGTAAGATGAGTGACACACACGTTGCCTCCCGCACACACGCACGCATGTCATCTGCAGATACCCTACATTCTGACGATAGAGCAGATGAAGAGCGGAAAGGCCTCTTGTCTGGTAAAGAAAATCCGGACGATCAGTCTGAGTTTGCCCACTGGTCCCAAAGGCCTTGGCCTCACAACCGCATCATTGCCATTGCCGTTGTCTTCATTTTCCTTCTCATCGGTGGTACTTTAGCACGCGTGTTGCTGGTCAACCCACCATCGCCACTACCACCATGGACGTCGACCGCTCAAGGCGGTAGATTAGCATCCAACGGGACCCATGACTTCAAGAAAACTGTCCTCATGGTTTCCATAGATGGGCTACGGTACGTTTTTCCATGCTCGTCAGGCCCAAATCCCTGAGATCACAATATCTACTATACAGTGCTGATTATCTTGACCGTGGCTTGACACCTCATTTGCTGGGAATCAGTAAACAGGGCTTACGGGCGAAGTTCATGAGGCCAATTTTCCCCGTGAGTGTTGTTAACTCAGTATATACATTCCAGCATATTCAACCGTAATGAGTGCAGACGCTAACTTTTCCGTGAGCTGGGAACTTCCTTTTCTCCACTATCATTAACATTCGTTTTTAGCAACCACTGGTCTTTGATGTGAGTGTTTACGGTTTTTTTGCCGGACAATCGACCAATTGCCGGAAAGGACTGGACTTTATGCCGAAAGTCATGGAATCGTTGGAAATGTACGCTCTCTTGGATTTCTTTCCAACTTCATTCCGCTGATTCACTACATCGTGCAAAGAACTTTTGGGATCCGAACACAAACACTGGGTTTCATTATACCAACACCAAGGTCGCCCGGAATTCTTCTTGGTGGTTGGGAGAGCCGGTTCGTTTCAGTCTCATCACCTTGTCGAATGTACTTATTGGTGTCTCTCAGATGTGGGAGACAGCGGAAGATGCAGGCATACTCACTGCCAACTTGATGTGGTCCGTTTTTCTTTCATTACCATATTGCCACCCCTTCCATTGAGTATAGGCCCGGACCACCGGTGACGAGCTCTGGGGCTGCTTCGGAATATTATGTGCCATTTAAGGTAGTTACATTATGTATATCGTCTATGAGAGGCCTTGCTCACCGTTATTACACCGCTCATTCAGGATCGCGTTCCTCTTGGCGAGAAGCTCGATCAAATCTTGAATTGGATTGATCTTCCTCTTGAGCAACGCCCTCAGCTGATCCTGGGTGGGTTTTTTTATCATTACGTTTGGGCCGCTGAATGTACCTTGCTTTCAGCTTATGAACCAAGTCTTGATCAGGCTGGCCACAAGTATGGACCTTTGTCCGTCGCCGTGAATGTCAGTATGCAGCTCTTTTCTGATGGGTATATTGTCCTTATACATAGACGATAAAGGAAACACTTGCCAAAGTTGATCAATTTGCAAAAGATTTGCACACGGCCCTCAAAATGCGAAACCTATTCCATATCGTAGATATCATCTTTGTTAGCGACCACGGTATGGCCGATACCAGTCATCCAGAAATGATCTACGTGGATGATATCTTGGGTGAAGCGGGATACAAATCAATTCAACACAATGACGGTTAGTTGGAGGGCAATCACCTGGTGTGAAAGATACTCATGTTGCCCTGAAACCTAGGCTGGCCATCAATGGGCCTACGATTTTACCCTGGGGCGAACGAGACACACTATCTCAACCTTCTTCTCAGTGCAGCGGAAGCAAACCCAGAAAAGTTCTCTGTTCACACGCATGAGACGATGCCGGAACGATATCACCTTTCCCACAACGAACGGATTGCTCCCCTTTATATCATACCCAAACTCGGTTATGCACTTACGCACAGAAAAGAGGGAGCTGTTGGCATGAACAAGGGGGTTAGTCTCTTGTCAAAGATTGTGAGAACAAAACGAACCCATAACTCCATTCTTCTTTCTTGTTAGAATCACGGCTACGACAACAGATATCACCAAATGCACGCGGTCTTCGTTGCGCATGGCCCTTTCTCCACAACCACGAAAGCTTTGCACCAGAGGTCACCACGCTTCTTATCACGATCAAGGAACGGCTGGCACTCAACATCAGATGATACATATGTTATGAATGGCTTTCAAAATGTCGAGATATACAATCTTGTCATGAAGCTGCTTGATATCGAAGACCGAGCTGCGAGCACGAATGGAACGAGCAACTTTTGGGATCAATATTTCTAGACATGTAAGTATGATTCTCTGCATGTGCAGAGACATCCCATTGCTCATGCTGTCCCCGTCAGTGATTGACCTCAGATTGTCTATTGTGTGGAGACGCTCTCTGCGAGACAGGGATATTGGCAGTTGACAGCAACCTATATTGGTTGTTCCTTCTTGGATCATGTAATATGGCACATTTACATTCATGAATCTTGCGATATACTAGAGGACAGACCTATACTTTGTTCAAACTACAAGAAGGGGGTTCATAAGTAACGAAATGTATCATCGCGCGCTCAATGGTCGGCATCGAATACCATGTGAGCCTCCCGAACATCCGCAGAAGGAGCGAAGGAAGACGAAGGAACATAGGAAGTATCTGGAAGGCCACTCTCGTCTAAACCTTCCGCAGCTTCAATGATTTCATAAAGTCTGGAAGCAACTTCTGGGGGAGGAACTCGTCCGCCCAGGATATCACGCGCAGCGATGGGTGACCCATAGAAGTCGCGATTGGCATCCTTCCGCTCTATCAGGGCGGTGCCCTCCAACGACAATCCGGCAAAGAGACCTAGAGTAGCGTCGAGATGAGGATATATAATGAAGCTCATCCAAATAGACAGACCTTTCGATTTCGAATAAGAAAACATGGGCGCCGGGTGTGCCAGCGATGCTTGGACACTTCCACCGGTGCCAATAGGACCGGCCGTCGCGCTGATGTTTCCTCCTATGGTGACGTTTCCACCCATCGAGAAAGCTCGAACTGCATGATCACTGTTGAGGACAATGACAAAATCGGTGATGTCGGCACCGATTTGGAGGCCCCACCCAAGACCTCCTGTGGCGATACATGATGGGGCTGACCACGAGCCGTCTGGCAGACGGGCGATAACGATTCCGGAACCTGCTTTTCCAGAGAACACGAACCCTGCTTTCAGGACTTGAAACACGGCAAGACCTGCAGCACGAAGGTTGAAATTTAATAGAGGAACTTCCGAAACCGTTGGGTCGATTTACCTCGGGCATTCTTCAAGACCGCTTTGGGGATGGAATTCAATGCAGATTCCGGGTTTTGCGGATCGGCTTAACGGTGAAACGATTGGTCAATTGGGCAGGTAGAACCTAGAAATTTGCTTTGCAGACACACCCAGGAAACTATCAAGGATCTTTGCTGCTTTCTCAGCCTCACTAGGAAGACTGAAGCCTTGGACAAAATCTCGAGATCCGCTGGCAACCTTGGTAGAGCTGTCCCTGACAAACGCTGAAGCCTGGATCCCGGCTTTCTGCGCTCCTATGCGAACCTTGTCGAATACGTTCATGATTGAGTGTGGAAGTGACTGCGTTTTGATGAAAGTCACATGTGCACTCGATTTGGCAGAGCGCCATGATCTTCGTCGCTGAGAACGAACGCGTAACTGGACACACACATGTTCTCTTGATCACCACGGGGAGCGTCGCCTCGATAAAGGCTCCATTGATTGTGTCGGGACTTCTCAACGTTCGTCATTTTGTCTCAAAACATAAATTGATAAAAACCCTGTCGTCTTGCAGTATAATAATGTGAAGATCGAAGTAGTGTCCACGAAACCGTCACTGGCATTCTTTGATAAAAACGAAATCGAGAATGCCGGAGCGAGGGTATGGACAGAAGAAGACGAGTGGACTGTACGTTGACTACGTCGTGGATAGCTTTATTGAGGCTTTGACGGCCTGGAGGCTTGAACGCCATCTATAGGGATCGTATACGATTGGAGACCCCATCCTGCACATTGAGCTGCGACGCTGGGCAGACATTGTCCTCGTTGCCCCTTGTTCTGCCAACACCCTGTCGAAAATTGCTCATGGTTTGTGTGACAATCTTGCAGTACGTTTCGTGTCAACCAAGGTCGTCTTTCTTTACACAACGTTTTTGGTGGCCTCGTAGACTTCCATCCTCCGCGCTCTTGCCCCAACGACCCCTACTTATGTCTTCCCTGCCATGAACACTTTGATGTACGAACATCCTCTCACGTCGGAACACCTCCGGGTTATCCGTGACGTCGTGCGTTACAACGTAGTCGGTCCGATACCTAAACAATTGGCCTGTGGCGATGTTGGTGTGTACTCAAATGCTTTTATACACTTCGCCAACACATGTTGTACGGACAGGAATAGGAGCCATGGTAGAATGGCGAGATATCATTCAAGTGGTAGTGGACAGGTATCGTCTTGTTCTAAGAGATTAAGATGGGACCTCAAGCCATGAAACAATGAGATCTATGGTTCAAATTCTAAACTCGATCTTGTCTACGGTTCAAAGGCCAGGTGAGAGCAGTCACCAACAAATTCTTCTGCGCTTTTGCGTCTGGCAAAAACATGTATATGAGCTAAACCCGGAACACTTTGTAGCCTCTGATATAGGTACAACCACAAACGGTATAAATATTCTGCAAGTCGCAATAGAACAGAGCATCTTACTGGAGGGTTCACGAACCAAGCTGCCTCCCACTCTTTCTCTGCCCATCTATTTCTCACAAACTCATGTACTTCATATCCTGCTCGCATTATCATTTCATCTCCAGACTGTGTCTTCTTCAGTGACCGCTCGAGCCATTTCACGTTCATTTCACACTCTGAGAATCCAGGCAAGCAAGACGGTAGTGTAGAGGGAGAACGGGGAGGAGAAGTCGTGCCTGTGAAACCCCATAAGCCCTCTTGCTCTACTCGTGCGACGATAGGTTCGGGAACGATTGACGGGTGTAGGATAGGTAGTCGCGTCCAGATCACAGTGTGTTCGATGTTTGGAGGAACTGATCGGGAAGGGTAAGGCGTCGGCGAATCGAAAAGTGGAAGCGTTGGGACCCACCCGAATATGGCCAATCATTCTGAATGATGCTGATGAATTCAGGGTGTGTATGGGCTGTAAAATACTGCGGCATCGAGTCCTTTCGTGGACTACATTGCTTGACCTGATCTGTCTCTATTAGAGACGAACGTAGCAAAGACAAGGTATCCGGTTGACCCCATCGCAAGCGAAAATTGAGAAGATAATTGACTAGTCGAGTTCAATGAGATCCCCTCCGCAACTCTAAGATAAGGATGCCTCGGCCAAATCGCAAATCTCACCTATCGACCCATACTGATCCTTGATCCCCACAGCCCATTCATTGTATCTCTGCTGCAACTGTTCGTCTCTCTTCAATAGACCCAAGTCACTTTTACAACCGGGGGTCCAATGTAAGATAGAGCATCAATTCATCGAATTGACCATACCCAGAGTTGATGATCGTCTTAAGCTGTTCCCATGTGTACTTTGCAGGGTAATATACCAGGAGTTCATCTTTAGTGGGCGGGCCTTTGCGAAGCGGGACCTTCTGGAGAGTCAAGTCAGAAAAATCGGCGTCATTGAAGCGCACGGCCATGTGCACGTGATCAAATTCAAGGCTCGTCTCTCCGAGATGGCGCACCGAATACCTGATGAAATCTTGAAGGAAATCCTTTCTCCTGTGCTCGAGGTTGACGATCGCTTGTTCTCCAGTACCTCTACGACGTGACCGTTCGCAACCCCACTTCCCCGTTCTCACGGAGGAATCAAACTCCATCTAGATAGCTCTTATGTAAGACCCATCCATAATAGTAAACGTTTAACTTAGCCGGTGATCGGCCAATTTTCAACCGTTTCGACCATGTCCAACATTCCCGCTGTGATTTTATATCGGTGAGCGTTTGCTCAAAGACAAAGGACCAGACGTAGATGACCTCGCCTTGTCAGCTACAATGCATCTCCGTTCTCTCACAAAATCGACCATATCCTAGCCTTGAAGAATATTCCCCATCACCGCGTCAAAGCGAGTATTAGAATCCCCTTTCAAAGAACGAAAACCTTCAACTCACATTTCACTCGCCGCTTCACAGGTCAACTTTGTTCTACCTCGTCCTGAACTTTCTGACCTTCTCGGAATCTCATACCGTCGCATCCCTATCCTTGCGATCGGTAACGACGTGTATTGTGACACGAGCCTCATCTCGTCAACTCTAGAGCGCCGCTTCCCCGCATCAGCGGGCTACGGAACCATTTTTCCTCCGCGAAAAGGTGGCAGTGGAAAAGCGGATGCAGAGATCATCCAGGCGTTCTCCCAGCATTATGTAGAAAGGGTATTCTTTCCTTTGGCCATCACTCTGCTCAAATGGGAGAACTTCCCCCCTGCTTTCATTGCAGATCGGAGCAATGTAAGTTTTGTCTACTTTTATGCCAGTTCTGCAGCTATAAATGCTGAGATTTCGTCTTTGCATAGTGGACAGGATCTACAATTGACATACAAGATATGGTGAAAATGCGACCTCGGAACGCTAGCTTACTTTCATCTCATCTAGTGTGTCATTCTTTCTTGAGCGATGTTCAGCTTTTGATGTTTATTCTCACCTTTATTGTGCCTTTCAAGGCCTCTCTTGAAAGTCAGTTTGAAGATGGCAGAGAATGGCTATTTGACACGGAGCAACCAGGCCTAGCCGACATCTCCCTCTATTTCATCTTTGCGTGGATTCGCACACTCCCCACAGAAACCGCATTCAACCCTAAAATCCACTCTTGCACAATTAAAGTATGCTCCTTATTTTATCGAACTCGATATACGAGCTTAAATATGTAATCAACAAGTGGATGACGCGCATGGCTGAACTGCTTAAAACGAAAAACACCCCACCAATATTCAAGGATATCACCGGATCCGAAGCGGCCAAATTAATCGTAACGTCGCCCTCCGAGTCTCCCGACGTCGTCGGCTTCGATCTCGTGGAAGCGAGTCGACTCAACGTCACGTACAATGCTTTAGTTGC
>Ga0209006_10002911_pt1 | contig 15589 bp, 16 predicted proteins | sample JacPin_JW_Ref_O2_FD_188567 | JGI IMG/M metagenome (GOLD analysis project Ga0209006, IMG submission 188567) | Forest soil microbial communities from Algoma, Ontario, Canada - Jack Pine, Ontario site 1_JW_Ref_O2 (SPAdes) (version 2) | ecosystem: Environmental > Terrestrial > Soil > Boreal... | reverse complement strand
CCGCATCCGGAACGTCGTGTCTATTCGCGGTGTTCGCATCGGCAATAGTGCTGCGAGTATCGCCAAAAAGACTGGCCATAATGACCGCGGAAACGGCTCGACAATTATTGCTGCCAATGGTGACCATCTCGAGCGTGCTCGCGCTCGCGTTCCTAATGAATTATTCCGGCGAGACCGCGACTATGGGTCTCGCATTCTCAGCCACCGGTGCGATGTTTCCATTCTTCAGCGCGCTGCTCGGATGGCTTGGAGTATTTCTGACTGGCAGCGATACCTCCGCCAACGCCTTATTCGGAAATTTGCAGGTAGTCACGGCGAATCATCTAGGATTGAATCCAGCGTTGATGGCCGCGTCCAATTCAAGCGGAGGCGTCATGGGAAAAATGATCAGCCTGCAAAGCATCTGCGTCGCCGCAGCGGCGACAGGCATGGCGCAAAGCGAAGAAGCGAAATTATTCCGCTTCACGCTCAAACACAGCATCTTCCTCGCCGTGATCACCGGACTGGTGGTAATGTTCTACGCGTATATCATGCCGGCCTGGGTCAGGTGACCGCCCAGCGCCGTAAATTCCGCGAGCGTCTTCCCGCCGTTTTCTTCATCGAGCGCGCAAATCGCGTCGGTGACGATTTCGACTCTTTTGCCGGTTTCGAGCAGTCCGAACGCGGCGAATTTCACGCAAACTTCCGTCACCACACCGTAAACCACATAACGCTCGGCCGCGAAATGATCCAGTAAAAGGGCGAGATTAAGGTTAGATAAGGCGCTAAAAGTCTGCTTCTCGAGCAATATTTGGTCAATTAAGGTCAAATTAAGCGCGCAAGGCGAATTTGGCACAATCAGGCGCTTTTCGAGCAGTGTCGAGGCTGGTTTTTGCTGTCCGAGCGTATCGACCACGCAGTGATGCGGCCAATCGCGAAACTCGGGATCGTTTTCGCTGTGCGCATCCATCGATGAAATGACCGGAATCCTGTGTTTTGCTGCGTAATGATTCAGCTTCGCGATGGTCACCAAAATCTTCTCGGCTCCCGGGGCATAAAGAGCGCCGGCGGGAAATAGAAAATCGATTTGCGTATCGATATCGAAAAAAACCGTCTTCATTTCACGATTCCTTTCCGCACTTTTTCGTACAGCCCTTCGAGCTCCGGGCTCAGATCCACGCGCCACGCATCGGGACGCTCAAATAAACTGTGGCACGGTGCGGGCAGCCGTGAAAGACATTCCGCCGCATGATTCCGCGCTTCCGCAGCGGTCGGCAGTGGCTCGACTAACTGGCCTCCGAGCATCACCGGGTGCAGCAGCGCTTCGGCCGGCGTCGATCCATCGGGACACGAAGGGCACTCGCTCGAACGGGCCAGCAGGTCATGCGTTGGATACCTGAAAACCTGTTTCGACCCGGGCAGCGTGTGCTTGTCTTCGCTTAATTTCGCAGTGTAGCGGCGGTTGCCGGAGTCTTCCAGCTCGACCATTTTGTAAACCACGCCGAGCGTCGGCGCGTCGGCCGAGGTGGACAATTCCGTCCCGACACCGAAAACGTCGATCGGCGCACGGGCGGCGACGAGCTCGTGAATTTTGTACTCGTTCAAATCGCCGGTCGCCATGATTTTTGTTTCCGGCAATCCGGCATCGTCGAGAATCTTGCGCACTGCAGGCGCGAGCGTTACCAGGTTGCCGCTATCGAGACGGACGCCCCACAATGGCCGGCCGAGTGCCGCGGCGCGGCGGGCGCCTTCGAGCGTATCGTAACTATCGATCAGGTAAACGGTGCTCTCGCCAAGCAGTTTTTGCAGTTGTTCGAACGCAACGGACTCGTTCGCGAACGACATGACCCACGAATGCGCCGCGGTTCCGAACACAGGCACGCCGAATCGCATGCCGGCCTCGGTATTGCTGGTGCCTCCGCATCCACCTATATAGGATGCCCGTCCAGCGAAGACGCCGGCTTCCGGCGAATGGGCGCGTCGCGTGCCGAACTCGACCACGCTGCGCCCGAGCGCGGCCTTCACGACGCGCGCGGCTTTGGTCGCGATCATCGACTGAAATCCGATAGTCGCGAGAAGATATGTTTCCGGGATCTGCGCCTCGACCAGCGGGGCGCGCAGGGTCAAGAAAGGCTCGTTCGGAAATAGAGGAGTGCCTTCAGGGACGGCGAACAGATCGCCGGTAAATCGCAAGCCGGCGAGATAGTCGAAAAAGCCGGGGCTCGAGTGCGCAAACTGTGGCAGCGTGCGGAGATAATCGATTTCGTCCTTCGTATAGCGAAGATTGAGCAGATAATCGACGGCCTGCGCTAGGCCCGTCGCCAGAACGAAATTGCGATTGTGCGGCAGGCGCCGTACGAACAACTCAAACGTCGCGCGCTCTTCGAGCTTTCCGGCCTCGTAGTAACCCGCAGCCATGGTGAGCTGGTAGAGGTCGGTGGAGAGGCCGAGTGGCATTTAGTTGATTTTACGCTTGCCGAAAAAGATTGTTTAGCCGCAGATAAACGCAGATGAACGCTGATATTTTCATCCGCGTTTATCTGCTTTCATCAGCGGCTAAAACGTTTTTCAACAATCATGATCACTTCTTCTTGTCCGCCGGCTTGGCCTTGGACGCTTCTTCCTTTACGTCCGCGGCGACGCCGCGCAGCTCTGCGATGGTGTTGCCCTCGATTTCGTACATCGCGGTTTCTCCCTCGCGTTTGGCGACAAATTTTCCGTCAGTGCCGGGGGCGATCAGGACTCGTTCCGTCCGCTTGCCGTCGTTGGAGACCACCGCGATTTCGACTTGCGCCACACCGAATCCACCCTCGACAAATTTCGCTGCGGATAGATCGCGCAGTTTATCGACCAGCGCCTGGACGGTAGTCGAATCCATCGTCTTGCTGTTCAACGTCCACTTGTCGCCGGACTTCTGATAGCTCGCGGTGCGCGTACCGTCTTTAAAATCGATCTTCGTCGGATCGCTGAAGCCGAAATCGAAGATTTTCTTATTGCGGAAATCGTCGAGCCCTTTGTCGACGGCTGTTCCCAGTTCCTTCGATACCTTATGGACGCCATCGACCACGCTCGATTTCGCGTAGAAATCTTCACTGTCCTTGCCCTTCACCTTGCGAACCTCAAGCGTTTGCGTGCTGCCGGGATCAGTAACTTTCACGGTCGCGACAGGCGTTGCGGTTGCCCAGGCCGACACCGCTTTCTTGGCATCTTCCTCGGAAATATTGGTGTCCATGCTCGCTTCTTTCAGCTTGCGGACCAGTTCCTCCACCGCGAAACCGTCGGCGCGCAAGGGCTTCGGTTTCAGGATCTGCCAATCGGTCTGATTGATGCGGCCGAACTCGATCGATTCCTTTTTCGCATTCAATTCGACGCGCGTGGCTTTTTCCTGATCGAAGGTCAGCAGGCGTTTGTCGCGCAGGTCCTTCGACTCCTTATCGAAGGTGGTTTTTGAAGACGACCCCATGGTGTATAAATGCGTGTCGTCGGCGACCTTGGCGTAAACATTATTGCCAGTCGGATTCGAATCGCCAATCAAAAGCGTTTTCGTTTTGCCGTCCTTCAATTTGAAAATGACTTGGTCGGCGGCGGGGGCGAGGCCGTAGGAGGCCAAGTCGGTAACATTGTCGTCGATGGTGCGATCCGCTGGCAGGTTGCTGGCCGCGGTGATCACGCTCGCCACCGCGGATTGGTCGGCGGGGAGAGCCTTCGGAGCAGTAATCGACCACACGTTGGAATCGTTCTTGGAGAGAACCGTGACTTCGCCCGCGCGTTTCTTGATTTCGAGCCCGACAATGTTCGGCTCGCTCAAGGCGAGGATTTTCGTGGTCGTATCCGGGGGCGGATTCTTCGCTTTTTCGTCTTCTTTTTTATTCGACCACCAGAGGGCGCCCGACAGTCCAGCCAGCAGGACGGCGGCGATCAATAGACGGCTGAGCTTCATTGCTGTTGTCCCACCTGAAAAACCAAAAACAATGTTGGCAGCTGATGAACGCGGATAAACGCAGATCTGCGTTTATCAGCGTTCATCAGCTGCCCAAAAATTCTCTTCAGTATCCTCGTCACGACGCGCGCCGCTTCCACCATACGCTGACTCCAGCCAGAATGATGAACAGAGGGATCAGGACCAAGGTGATATAAAATACCATTCTCACCTGCGCCGCGTTCATGTTCAACCGGCGGTCTGTCGGCTCCTTGGGCCGGATCGAAATGAGATCTTCATCCGAGCTTTCCCAGTTATAAATATTCAGGAACAGGTCGCGATTGCCGTTGAAGCGCAGGAACGAATTCGAGCACCAGTTCGAGGAACCAATCACCACGAACCGGCCCTTGGCGTCTCCGCTCCCGTTATAAGTTCCGGCCGCGCCCAACACCAGCGGACCCTTCTTATCATTGGGCGACTGCTTGATTTCAGCCGACGCCAGATTCGTGGTGGCGAAGCTGTTCTCGGTTGTAGAGAACAATTTTTCGACCGTCGTATGATCGCCGTTCTTCACTTCGAGCGAACGCGCAATCGGGAAGCCTGTAGGCGTTTCCTTCATCGTGCTCACGATGGCGTGCGATTCATAGGACGTGACCAGCGGAAATTCCGGCCCAAGCCCAAAAATCTGGCCGACGCCACTGGTATCGAGCACCAGATCCTTGTCGATCGTGACGCCCCATCCGGCCAGCACTCCGATGAGCGCCGCGTTGTCGTCGATGTCTTCTTTCGCGAACTTGAGAGGAGGATCGAGCATGAATACCGCGTGCCCTCCGTTCTCCACATACGCCTTCAGCGCGTCGACTTCAGGCTGAATATAATCGCGCTTCGGACCCGCGACGGTGACGATCGTGCAGTCCTTCGGTATCTCGGTTTTTTCGAGCATCTTGAGGGTCTGCGTTTTGTAGTTGTTCTTTTCGAGCAGCTCCTTGGCTTGGGAATAACCGCTGCGCTCTGCGCTGTCGATCGAATGTTCGCCTGAGCCCAGAACGAAGCAGGCCAAGCGCTCGCCGCCTTTGAGCGCGCGCACGATAGCACCCGTAACTTCCTCTTCGGTGAGGCTCTTCGCTTCCTGATGTTTCGTGCCGATGTCGACAAAAATGGTGCCGAGCGTCTTTACGCCCGCGGCTATTGCCTGCGTGCGCTTCTTATCGGCGTCCATATATTGCACGTCGATTTTGGGCGAAAGATTCTTGTAGCGATCGAGAAGATCCTGCGCCGGTTTGAATTTGGTCGGCTGATCCCAGTAAGTGATCGTCAGCGGCTGCTGAAGATTTTTCGCAATCTTAACGGTCTGATCCGACAGCGTGAACTGCTTGTTGGACGTCGAATCGTAACTCTTGTTGTAGCGGTTGGCGAAGAAGTTGAGCAACACCAGAATCGCAATGACGATGACGGTGTACATCAAGCCCTGGGTAAGGGCAGAGGCTCTGCGGTTATTATTAGCGGCCGCCATTATGCCCTCCACCGGACCGATTCGAGAGATCTCGAGGTTAGAAACAAGCCTAGAATGATCATGCTCACATAGAAAACGATGTCCTTGGAATCAAGGACTCCTTTTGAAAACGATTCGAAATGCGCCTGCACGGAGAGATACCCGATGACCCGTTCGCTGACCGAACTACCAAACTCGGAAACCCAGTTGAGCACGAACAGCAGCAGCGAAATCGCGAATCCCAGCGCACCGGCGACGATCTGATTACTGGTGCAGGTCGATACGAAAGTGCCGATGGCGAGCAGGCATCCTCCCTGCAGCAGAAGGCCCAGATAGCCGACCGCAAGAGGCCGCCAGTCGGGCTGGCCGTAGCGGAAAAGGATGGCCATGTGCAGCACGGAGACTAGCAGCATGATGCTATAAAGAGCCACCGCCGCCAGCCATTTTCCGAGCACGATCTCAATATCGTTGATCGGCGATGTCATCAGCAGCTCGATGGTGCCGCTGCGTTTTTCCTCGGCGAACAAACGCATGGTGATCATCGGGATCAGAAACAGCGCCACCACGTTGACGTTCGAGAGAAGAGGCCGCACGATCCATTCATTGATGTCCATGGGGAACGATTGCCCGGTCATTGCGCCTTCCATGCTGCGCTGTACGAAGAACGACAGGCCAAAGTAAAAGAAGAAGCCTCCGATCAGAGCCCACAGTGCGATGACGGTGTACGCGATCGGCGAGCGGAAATAACTTTGCAGCTCCTTATTGCAGATAGTGAATGTATTCATTTCGATTCTTCCTCGGCTCCTGCTTCCGCGATGTCTTCCTGGACGACCTCTTTCAGCGCGGCGGCTTCTCGAGTAGCAGCCGGTTCCTTATGCGACGCCGTCAGCTCCAGGAAGATTTCTTCCAGGCTGAGCGCCATTCCATGCAGCTCATTTAAATTCCAGCCGGCTTCGATCACGGCGCGAGCCAGGCTTGGCCGGATATGGCGCCCTTCCAGACTCTCAACCGTGAAGTGCAGCCGACCGTCCTTGGATTCCTTGTGGATCACGCGGCTGACCCCGGCGACTTGTTCGAGGCGCGATTGCACGCCGGACTCATCCGCGGCGATAACCTCGATGGCGACGGTTTCCGATCCGCGCAAACGGCTGGTAAGATTCTCGACCGAGTCGGTTGCGACCACCTTGCCTTTGGCGATGATGATGACCTTCTCGCAAATCTGCTCGACTTCAGGCAAAATGTGCGTCGAAAGAATAATCGTATGATCCCCGGCGAGCCCTTTAATCAGGTCGCGCGTCTCGATAATCTGATGAGGATCGAGGCCGGAGGTCGGCTCGTCCAGAATGAGCACGTCGGGATTATGGAGAATCGCCTGCGCCAGGCCGACGCGCTGCCGGTAGCCCTTAGACAGCTTGCCGATCAGCTTCTGCCGCACATCGCCGATAGCGCATTTCTCAGAAACTTCATTGATACGCTTAGGCAGATCCGCGGTGTTGATTCCCTTGATGCGGCCGACGAAATCGAGATACTCGACCACCTCCATGTCGGGATAAAGAGGAGGCGTCTCCGGCAGGTAGCCGATGCGCCGTTTCACCTCCATCGGGTTTTGCTGCACGTCAAAACCGGCAACACTGGCCGTCCCGGAGGTCGGCGGCATGAAGCAGGTCAGGACGCGCATGGTCGTGGTTTTGCCGGCTCCATTGGGACCCAGAAAACCGACGATCTGCCCTTTCTCGACTTCAAAAGAGATGTTGTCGACCGCGATATTGCGAGCGTATCGCTTGGTAAGCCCTTCGACTTTTATCATATATATAACTCAGGACGAGCAAGAAAGCTCTTTGTGAGCGTAGAACATCATGATAGAAGGCCCGGAAGCGAGGTGTCAATCGCGTCCAGACGGTAAAATACAAACATCATGCTTTATAGCCAGCTTGGAAATACAGGAACCTTTGTCTCCCGGATCTGCTTCGGCACTATGACTTTTGGCGGAGCCGGAACCATTTATCAGGCAATCGGCGGACTGACACAAGAGAATGCTGACGCCCTGGTCACACAATCATTAGACGCGGGAGTCAATTTTTTCGATACCGCGAATGTCTATGCGGGCGGCGAGTCCGAGACGATGCTCGGCAAGGCGTTGGGAGCAAAGCGGAAAGACGTCGTAGTTGCATCCAAGGTTTACGGGCGTGCCGGCGCAGGCGCAAATGACGTTGGTCTGTCTCGGGTTCACGTAATGCGCGCGATCGAAGACAGTTTGAAGCGGCTCGGCACGGACTATATCGACCTGCATCAGATCCACGGCTTCGATCCGTTCACGCCCATGGAGGAGACGCTGAGCGCTCTGACCGATCTGGTGAGGCAGGGGAAAGTCCGTTACATCGGCTGCTCGAATCTGGCGGCGTGGCAGATCGTGAAGGCCCTGGGAATTTCGGCGAAGGAGCATCTTGAAAAATTCGTGACGCTGCAAGCGTACTATTCGCTCGCCGGGCGCGACCTGGAGCGGGAAATCGTGCCGATGCTGATCGACCAGAAGCTCGGGTTATTAGTATGGAGCCCGCTGGCCGGCGGATTTCTGTCGGGCAAATTCACACGCGGCGGAGTCTCCGAGGAAGATACGCGGCGCAGCAAGTTCGGATTCCCACCGGTAAATTTGGAGAAGACGTACGACATCATCGAAGCGATGCAGGCGATCGCCACGCGCACCGGAGCGACGGTAGCGCAGATAGCGCTCGCATGGCTGCTGCATCAACCGGCGGTCACCAGCGTAATTATCGGCGCGAAGAAACCCGGTCAATTGAAGGACAATTTAGCGTCGGTCGACGTGAAGCTAGAGGCGGCGGATTTCGAGAAGCTCGATAAACTAAGCGAGCTCGCGTCGGAATATCCCGGCTGGATGTTCAGCTTCCAGGGGTCGGACAGGCGGCCGGGTCAGGTGCGGGATATGTCGAAGTTCACGCCGACGAAGTAGAAACTTCCTCGCGGTGACGGTGTCTAAAGGTGCGTGAGATATGACATCGAAGGCACCAGGCTCTTATCAGAGCGAGCAGCGCGGACTGTTCTTCGAAAGATGGGACGGGGTCAAGCAAGCCTGGCGGCAATTGCGTCGAGCGCAGCGTTCGTGGGGGCATTCGGGACATTAGTGGGAATTCTGACTTCCTTCGGCGCCGTCAACGGGGAAAAATCGGCGGCTATAGCGGCCATGACCTTGAGCCTCTCCGAGGCGATCATACCTACGGCCGCGGGCCTTCTCATCGCGATCTTCGCGTCGTGGTCTCACCGATATCTGTGCGTCCAACTGGAAGTCCTGGACGGCGAGATGCGCGCAGCCTCTCTTGAACTGGCGAATCTACTGCGGCACTGTCACCGAGTAGATCGTTAGTCCGGTATTCGACACCGTGTACAAATAGCCATTAGCAAGATACGTACCCTGCAGACCGTCGATTCCGTACTCCGGGTAAACCACCAGGCTCGCGGGATTCCGCGCATCAACGATCGCGAGCACGGTCGGTCCTTTGATATCCGTCAACGGCGGCGCGATAGTGACAGAGAAAAATCCCCCGCCGAGGGAATTTACGGAGGCTCCATTGATTGCCTGATAAGGAGTGACCAGAGTGCTGAGGATCGCTCCACTCAGCGGGTTGGTGAAGTCGACCGCGTGGAGGGTGAGGTTGCCAGTCAGCGCAAGGACTAGTGACTTGGTAGTGGGATCGACAATTACGGGATTGCCGACACCCCCCGTATTTCCAACGATCAGCGCCATGTTTCCCTGCAACGCAATGTTCGTGGCGACAGCGGCTTTGGGGAGCATCGTCTGGCTGAGGACCGAAAGGTTGGTTGGTGTGCTCACATCAATCGTGGTCCACAAGGCTTGTCCATTGGTGTTCGAGCCAGTGCCGGTAGTCCCTAGGACGATGGCGGTCTGATTGTTGAACACGGTTACGCCGAACCTCGGCGAAGTATCCGCGCTGCCCTGCTGAAAGAAGTTCTGCACCAGTTGCGAATCGAGCTTCGGCAACGCCGGGTTGGTTATGTTGTAAACGTAAAACTCACCCATCTGACTATTGATGTTGTAACCGGAATCGTAATTGTAAATGTCCGAGGCTACGTAAGCGGTCGTATTGGATAGGAACCGGCTGCCGAACTGAAACTGATTAAGGCCGATCCGCTGTGGAGCTGTCGGCGTTGCGAGGCTGTAAGCAGCCATCAGCCCGCTCGCGAACGCCAGCAGGTCCCCTTGATAGAGGGAGCATCCGGTGCCCGCGCCATTCAAATCGGTCTGTCCGAAGTTTGAGAGAAACTTGGGGGAGGCCGCGTTCGATATGTCGATAATCGCGATTCCGTTGGCGTCGCAAAGGTACGCGTAGTTGCCGGTAACAACGACGTTGGCCGAAGCCTGCGTTCCGCCTTGCAGCGGCGCCACCAGCGGAGACGTCGGCGCATAAATAGTTCCCATCGGATTAAAGATCAGAGGCAGGGAGGAGCCCGTTCCCTTCACCGAAATCAACGCTGACGTGCTCAGGATCCCGGACACATTCAGGATCAGCGGATAATCGCCCGACGGAAGATTTGGGATGGTAATATTCGCCTGCGCCAATCCCACCTGCCCAGGCGTTAGGCCGAGAAAAGTCACAGTGGCGTTGACGCCTCCTATCGTGGCGGAGTTTATATAAACCGCCTGCGACAGCGGCGATGCACTCGACACACCCCCATCGGCCGGAGTATTCGTGACCAGTCCGATTCCGGTCACGTAAACGGAGATGAAGGAGCCCACCGCCGCAGGAGCGCTTGGACTATTCAAGCTGTTGTCAATGAAATTCGCGGCAACAGCCCGATTCGTTCCATACTGAAAAATTCCCGGAGCCTCCGAAATAATGGTGATATTCGTCGGTCCAACGGCTTGTCCATTGGCGAAGACGATCAACGGATACGATCCAACCGGAGTTTTCCAGGGCAGCAGCAAATTGATTTGTGTCGGATTGACATAATAAATCGGACAAAGGTTCCCGGCGACCGAAACGCTGACGCCTCCCAGCGTGTTGGGCACGGGAATCACGCCCGCCGACAAGGGCGCGGTAGTGAAACCCGTTCCTTTGATGGTGACGAACGCGCCGGGCGTAATCTGGCTGGTAAAGCTCGCACCGTTCTGGACGGAGGTTACGGTGACGGCTGCGGTCTGCCCGAAGCAGATTCCGGCCGCAAGCAGAAAAGCGATTGCCGGTGACTTCATGTGAGTAGGATACCGAAGCAGCAAGACTGTAGCTCGACCGAGCCGTGACCGCAGGGAGTGCCGATGGGCCTACGGCCCACCCAAGGTGATGAAGAACGATGGTAGCGCGAGCTTCAGAGGTTGCGGAAAAAACTCGCTGGCAGGCGAAACCGCCTGCCCCACCTGACTTGTAAGTTGCTGATCTGCTATGGTGGCGCAGGCGGTTCCGCCTGCGTTTGGAGGTGCGTCAGGAGGTTTTCAGCAAGCTCTTTAGCTTGCAGCGTCGGCTTCTCCCGGCGGTCGTTCAGCGAATTTTGGCATGTTCTTCAACGGAGCGGTGCTCAACGAATAAACCCAAAGCGATCAGCTAGAACCCAGTGGATTAGGAAACGAATCTTCTCCCGCCTCCGGCTCCCGATCCAGACACTGAAAATCTTTTCGATCAGCACCTTCAATGTGCCGGTTGAGGCTTCGATTCCCGTCTGATCACTCTCAATCCATTCTTTCGCGACGTGCTTAGGTAGCACCACACGAATGTTTCCGTTGTCGAACATGGCCCCACCGCCTCCGCACCCGTCTCAACCGCGTAGGAGAGTTCGCTCCCCGGGGAGAATTCGAGTGACTCTTCCACTCTGCCCGTTTCATTATGCCGCGCCACTTCTGACTGGCTCAAACGCAGCCGCAACGACCCCGCGTGTAGTCGTAGCTTCATCTAAGCATCCCTGTGAACGGTATCGATCGAAAACGCAGGCAGGCAGATCGCGACGTACTCCGCGCCCTTCGGCGTGCTGTACCGAACCCACTCGCCCGGTTTGGCGACGATCGCCTGGCCGGCCTTTACGATAGTCATGCCGCGTTCGTGCTCGACCACCATTTCTCCCGAGAGCACCAGCGTAAATTCCTCGAACTCTGGCCGCTGGCCGGGTTCGGACCAACCCGCGGGGCTCCGCATATGCGCGATGCTCGCGTTGGAATGACCGGAATTCACGCGGCCGATGTACTCGTCGAGAATTTTTCCTTGCGGAACGGGTATGCGGGTTGGGGCTTCGATCAGTCGTGGCACTACTCGTATCGTAGCGCTTCTACTGGTGCGATCCTGGTCGCGTTGCGGGCAGGATAAAGTGTCGCGAGCAGGCTAACCGCCATGGCCGCGCCCGCGATCCAAATCCCATCGAACGCCTGCGGGCTGAAGGGAACGTACGGCAGTGCGTAGACCTGCTCATCGAGCGGAATCAGCTTGTAATGATCGAGAAAGTAGCAAAGCGTATATCCCGCGATCAGCCCGATTATCGTGCCGGAAACGCCAATCAGAGCGCCTTCGAATACGAAAATATTGCGGATCTGCGAAGCGCGCGCGCCCATCGACATCAGGATCGAAATGTCGCGATGCTTCTCCATCACCATCATCACCAGAGTGATCAGAATATTCAGCCCCGCGACGAACTGGATCAGTCCAATCGTAATCGCCGTCGCGATCCGTTCCATCTTCAGCGCGCCGAGAATCTGGCGATACTGCTCCTTCCAGGTGCTCGCGCCCAGCTTCGGCCCAATCAAAGGCTCCGCCGCGTGCTGCACAACGTCCGCCGCATAAATGTCGTCGAGCATCATGTCGATACTGCTCACCACGTTGGTCAGGCCGAACATTTTCTGTTCCGAGGGAAGACTCATGTAGGCCCAGTGGCTGTCAATGTCGTAGAAGCCCAGCTCGAAAATGCCGGCGACGCGGGCCGTCTTAAAGCGCGGCTGGAGGTCGAATCCGGCAAATTCTACGACCATGATTCGCACCGTCTTACCATTGACGGAACCTAGCGTTTGAGCCAGGCGCGAACCCAGGATAATGCCCGGCAAATCGCCCTCGTCCTGGCGCAGACCGTCAATCGATCCCGTTTTCAGATGCTTCAGCGCGTCGGGAATCGCAGAGCCGGGTGCGACATTGACGCCCTTAATCTCGGCGCCTTCGCCCTGAACGGGTCCACTCAGATAGGCACTCTCGTAAAGTCCCGGAGTCGCGCTCACAACATGAGGAAGCTTGGCCAGCTTTTGGGCAAGCTGTTCCCAATCCTCAATTCCCGGGCCCGGTTTTTTCTCGAGAATCGAAACGTGCGCGGTCGCGCCTAAGAGGTTTCGCTCCAGAGTAGTTTTAAATCCGTTCTCGATAGCAAGCGCAATCACCAGAGCCATCACCCCCGCTGCGACCCCCGCCACCGAAATAAACGTAATGACGGAAATCACCACCTGCTTGCGCTTGGCGCGAAGATAGCGACGGGCGATAAAAAATTCAAACACGAGAAGTAGCCAGTAGCCAGTAGCCAGTAGCCGGTAGCTGGTCTGTCATTCTGGCTCCTGGCTCCTGGCTCCTGGCTCCTTCTTGACCGGCCTCATTAGCGGAAACAAAATCACATCGCGAATCGACTTCGAGTTCGTGAAAATCATCGTCAGTCGATCAACTCCGATGCCTTCTCCGCCCGTAGGAGGCATTCCGTACGCCATCGCTCGAAGATAATCCTCGTCCATCTGATGTGCTTCTTCGTCCCCCGCCTCGCGATCCCTGACCTGCATTTCGAAACGGCGGCGCTGCTCCCCCGGATCGTTCAACTCGGTGTACGCGTTGCCAAGCTCCATGCCCGCGGCGTAAATTTCGAACCGCTCTACAAACGCCGGGTCGCTCGCCTTATTCTTCGAGAGAGGCGACACTTCAACCGGGTAGTCGTAAATGAACGTCGGCTGGATCAGTTTCGGCTCGACCTCGCGCTCGAATTTTTCGACCAGCGAATGCCCCTTCAACGACGAATCCCCAACCGCTTCCTGCATCGACATCCGGCGCACATTCGAAAAATCGAGCGTTTCCCCCTGATATTCGACAACCGCAGATCCCGTCGCATCGATCGCTGTTTGCTTCAACAGTTTCGCCGACAGATCCATCATGCCTTGATAATCGGTGTAAGCCTGATAAAACTCGAGCATCGTGAACTCGGGATTATGACTCGTTGAAATCCCCTCGTTCCGAAAGTTGCGATTGATTTCGTAAACCCGATCGAGCCCGCCGACGATCAGCCGTTTCAAATAAAGCTCCGGCGCGATCCGCAGATACAGATCCATATCGAGCGTATTGTGATGCGTCACGAACGGCCGAGCCGTCGCGCCACCATAAAGAGGCTGCATCATCGGCGTTTCGACCTCGATGTAGCCGTGCTGTTCGAGTTGCCTCCGCAGCGACGCAATAATCTTCGCACGCGTCACGAAAACTTTCTGCGACTCCGGATTCGCGATCAGATCCAGGTACCGCTGCCGATACCGCACCTCGACATCTTCCAAACCGTGAAATTTCTCAGGCAGCGCCAATAGGATTTTAGACAGAAACGTCAACTTCTCCGCATGCACGCTAAGTTCGCCGGTGCGCGTGCGAAAAAGATACCCTTCGACGCCGATAATGTCGCCGGTATCGAGGATCTCATAGAGCTTGTATTCCGTCTCCGAAACCGCGTCCTTGCGAATATAGACCTGCAGCTTCTCACCCGCCTGCATCAGGTGCAGAAATCCAGCCTTGCCCATCCGCCGCATAGTCTGGATGCGTCCCGCAATTTTAACCACCGGCTTCTCAACCAGATCCTCCGCGGTCTTCTCCGAATATTCGCGCAAAATGTTTGGAATCGTGTGCGTGAAATCGAACCTCTGCCCATACGCACGGAAACCGAGCGCTTCGATCTCTTCCGTGCGCTTCAAGCGCTGGACTAAGATTTCGTCTTCAAGGGACATAAGTTAGCGGCGCACGATCACTTCACGCAAGTGATCGCGTGTGAGGAAAAATTTCACCGAATGAAATTCCTGGAACAGTTTTTCAAGACTGCGATTATTGAAAAACTGCGCCGGCCGCCTGCGCCCCCTCTCCACCAGCATAATATTGCGGTGATCGGAGATGCGGTAGGAATAGGTCGGGATCGTATCTATCTTTTCTTCCGAATGAAAAAACGCGAGCAGGCACGACCCCGGGCGCAAAATACGATGCAGCCTCTCGACGACGATCTGTAGCAGCGGCGCCGTAAGAAACTGCAGCGTATCCCAGACCAGCACGCCGTCGAACGACCCATCCTCGAACGTCAACGACGCGTTGAGAAACTGCTCCACCTTGCGCGGATTGGTCTGATTGTCGTAAAAATCGCCCTCGCCGAAACACGCATCCAGTTGATGCACGAAATCGTCCGAGTAAAGACGATGGCCGTAATTTGTGACGAAACTCACAGTGGACTGGCTGGCGCCCGCAAGATCGAGGATGGATAAGCCGGGGCGCTCTTCCAGGGACGCGCAGAATTGATCCAGTCCGTGACTGTGACGATTCTCCAAATTTAACGAGCTAGCGTTTGAGATCTCCGCCTCCGGCGGCGGCTACACTATGCGTCCCGGCGATGGGCGTCGAAGTTGCTGACGCCACCGGCTGCGGTTTCGGAGCCGGCTGCGGCTTCGGCACTTCAGCCCGCACAATGTCGATGTTGCCCTTGAAATAAGCTCCATCCTCGATCACCACGCGAGCCGTCTTGATGTCGCCCAACAGCTTCGCATCCTTGCGGATATCGATCTTGTCGGTGGTCTCGACGTTGCCGTGAATGGTGCCGAGCACCACCACCTCGCGCGCCTTGATGCTCGCGATGACCTTGCCGTTCGGACCCACCGTCAAGCGGTGCTCCTGCAACTCGACAGTGCCCTCTACCTCGCCGTCGATCGTCAAATCCTCACGGCTGAAAATCTGGCCCTTGACGATAACCGACTTGCCCAATACGGCCGATCCGCCGCGGGGATTATCAAAATGGGGTTCGTTGACCCGTCCTGGAAGTGTAGACATAGGGATTCCCTCCTTTGCAAGCGCGGATGATGTCGGTGGGGCCGACGCCGGCTTGAGTGCGAATTCTTCATCTTTTCGGCGGTTCCACATCGGGATCGCCTCCCTTCATCAACATAACTTCGGAGCTTCGCCTTCTCCGCGAGAACGAACTTCCGG
>Ga0209006_10002909_pt1 | contig 15601 bp, 9 predicted proteins | sample JacPin_JW_Ref_O2_FD_188567 | JGI IMG/M metagenome (GOLD analysis project Ga0209006, IMG submission 188567) | Forest soil microbial communities from Algoma, Ontario, Canada - Jack Pine, Ontario site 1_JW_Ref_O2 (SPAdes) (version 2) | ecosystem: Environmental > Terrestrial > Soil > Boreal... | reverse complement strand
ACGAGCAAACCCGTCTCTGGGCGCCCGCAATAACTCATGCCGTCGAGATGAAGATGATGCCGCCGTGGTTTGCCGATCCACGCTACGGGCATTTCGCCAACGATTCCTCGCTCACTCCCCAGCAGATCGCCGCGATCATAACCTGGGCCAGCCAAGGCATGCCCGCCGGCGAACCGCACGATGCACCCCCGGCGCGCAAATGGATAAGCGGCTGGAATATTTCTCACCCCGACGTCGTTGTCAAAATGCCGAAGCCGGTAAAAATCCCAGCGCAGGGCGAGGTGGAATATACATATGAAATTGTACCGACACATTTCACTGAAGATCGCTGGGTGCAGATGTCCGAGTTTCGTCCCGGAAGCCCTGCGCATGTGCATCATGCCGTCGTTTACATTCGCCCGCCCGATTCTTCCTGGCTGAGGCATGCGCCAGTCGGCGAGCCATTTACCGCGTCCACTTTGAACGATCCGCTGGAGCGTCGCGAGGCGCACGAGACCACCAGCGATCTGCTGCTGGTCTACGCTCCCGGAAGCTCGCCCGACGAATGGCCCGACGGAATGGCAAAGTTCATTCCCGCCGGATCGGATCTCGTCTTCCAGATGCACTACACCACCAACGGTACCGCCGACGAAGATCAGACCAGCATCGGAATCTTGTTTGCAAAGACGCCGCCGAAGCAGCGAGTGATCACGCTTCAGCTCAATAATCACGCGCTCATCATTCCGCCGGGCGCCGACGATTTTCGCGCGGAAGTGCAGGGTACACTCCCGAACGACGCTACGCTCCTCAGTTTCTTCCCGCACATGCACCTGCGCGGAAAGCGTTTTGAATACGACATCGTGCATGACGACGGCACCGTCGAAGTCCTGCTGCGCGTAAACTACCACTTTCATTGGCAACTGAGTTACAGGCTGGCCGAACCGCGTCCGCTCAAGGCAGGAACCAGGCTGCGAGCAATCGCCTGGTACGACAACTCGAAGAACAATCCTCACAACCCCGATCCCGAAAAAACCGTGACCTGGGGCGATCAGACTTCCGACGAAATGATGGTGGGGTTCTTCGATGTCGCGGTTCCCGCGAACGTGGATAAATGGCACTACTTCATACGCCAGCCAGGAGTCGGCCAACCGGCCGCCGCGCAGAAATCGCCGTAACGCCTTGAACGCTTTTGTAGGGAGAGCCGCCCTCGGCTGTCCGGTCGAGCGAAGCTCGACAGTTAGTTCACGTCTTCCTGCTCTTCCTCGTCAAGCTGAAAAGGCGGCAGGGAATTGAACTGCAGATTGTACTTAGGCTCGCGCCAGTACGAACGAAAACACTCCCCCGCTTGCTTCGGTGCCCAGATCGTTCCGTCAGTGAACTCAATGCGGCCCGGGAAAAAAATCAATCCGATCGTAGTTTTGTCGGAGAAGTAGTTATCGATCGCAGCGCCGCGAAATCTTTCGTCAGAGAGATTGAGTGTTCTCGTTTCGTTGACCCCCGTCTTGTCCATCCATAGCCACTCAAATGGCACCGGGTTCAAATTCTCCGGAGTATTCACGAAGAATCCTGCGTGCACCGAAAGCCGGCGAATGCTCTTGCCCGATGTATTGGTCAGCTCAAGACTCGAAGGCGCGCCAGCTTGCCACAACTCCGCCGCGCCAAGTTTCACCGGACACGATCGCGCCGCCGGCGCAACGATCGTATACGTCGCCATCATGCCCGACTCCATGTGATCGGCCACATGGCAATGAAACATCCAGTTCCCCGGATTGTCCGCCACCATATCGGCAGTCGCCATACTCGCGGGCAGCAACTCGACAACATCGGTGTGGCGGCGCGCGTACGTCACCGTTTTGCCGTGCCAGTGCGGAGTGTGCAGGTCTTTCTCGTTACCCATGCCCAGCAGATACCACCGAACTTTTTCTCCCTGCTTCATCACCAGGCCCGGCAAATTCCCAAAAATATAGCCGTTCATCGAATGAAACAGACCTTCGTTCTTACCCTGCAGTTCATCAAAGATCATGAACATGGCGACGAACTCGCGATCCACATCTTTTGGAGTTCCATCCGGCCGCGCCTTGCCCGCCGCCGTAACAATAATCGGCCCTAGCAGTCCGTCGTTGATTTCGCGGTTCGCCTCAACGTGCGCGTGATACCACCACACCACCGAACTTGAATCGTCCGGTCCCGGTCCGCTGCCCTCGTCGGCATACCAGTGATAAACAAAGCTCGCGCCCGGTGCGACTTCCGCGCCCAGGCCGGCGCGAACATAGCGTGCGCCCTCGTTATCTTTGTCATATCGCAGCCCATGCGGATGAATGCTGTGTTCCTTCTGCGTGCGATTCAGAAAGTGAACCACAACTTTGTCCCCAACCTCCGCGCGAATCACCGGACCCATGATTCCAATCCACTCCGGCTGCGGTTTCTTCACCGTGAACGTGGCGTCGGTGTACTCGATGTAGCGCGTCTTCGCCCAGACCGTCCGGTCGCGCCAGGGCAAAGGGATCGGAATGCCGTCGATGAGGTCATGCCCGCTGGGAGCGTAGTCCCATTTCACGTCTTCGGCTGCGATGAAATAAGTGCGGGTTTTACCGGCGGGACGAGTTGCGCTAAATGCTTGTGCGGTCAGGAGACCGGCCAGAATTACCAAGCCTGCAATCGCGTGCCGGATCATGAAGGGATGAACGCTATTATAGACCGGTCCGCGAGCGGGGAAATTGTCGCGTAGCGACTCCGTCTGAATTTAAGCTCGGCGCAATTCGCTGAGCGGGAGGGGCCTTTCTAAGCTCGGCCCTTCTTCGCCGCCACAGCCGCTGCTTTGCCCGCAACTTCCCACGGACGCTTTGGACGGTCAACGACCGCCTTGTCGCGATCTTCAATCCGGTCGTAGTGGTAGGACTCGCTCACCGTGCCGAGCGACTCGTTGTACAGGCTGGGCAGTCCCAACGCCACTTTCAATTCTTCGGCGAAGGAATGCAGCGCCTTCAAGTGATCGGCCGAGGCCGGAATTTCCGTCTTCGATGTCTTTAGAAACTGCTGATATCCGCGGTTGACCAGCTTCGAAATCTCACTGCCGATCAGGTAGCCGGGGTAAGCGAAAATCTTGACACCGTCGCCGTCCGTCTTCTGAATCGCGGCCGACACGTTGTACTTGCGCAGGAATACGCGCCCGTTGGTCCCCGGGGCGTCAGTGACGTCGAACCCGTTGTCGCGCAGCCAGGCTAGCGCTTCTTCGTAGCTTCGTGCTTCAATAGTTTTTGACATCTCGTTCGACTTCAACCTTTCCTTGGTCCCTCGGAATGCTTAGATGCAGCGATTACGATTCCGGCGTTACTTTACTCGAGCTGCATCGCAGAGGGAACCTTATCATCTAACCAAAATACTACATACCTTGTTTTTGGCTACATAGCACATTACGTAGGTCATGGCGACTTGGTTCAGATATGCCAGAGCGGTCGACAAAAACGCCCACAATGTCCGCGACATCGCGCGGCGAAGCGCCGGACAACGCGCCAGGACTGGGCGAAACCCTCGGCCACAGCCTGGTCGAGCGCATCGGCAATACTCCATTGCTTCGCCTCGATGCACTCACCCGTGACCTTCCCGGCATAGCACTTCTGGGCAAAGCCGAATGGTATAACCCCGGCGGATCAGTGAAAGATCGCGCCGCCTCCCGCATCGTCGCCGAGGGTCGCGCCAGCGGAAAACTTCGCGAAGGCAAAATGCTTCTCGACGCCACCAGCGGCAATACCGGCATCGCCTATGCCATGCTCGGTGCGGCCGGGGGATTTCCCGTCACCCTCTGCATGCCCGAGAATGTTTCGCGCGAACGCAAGCAGATTCTGCAGGGATACGGCGCCCACATTATTTATACCGATCCCGGCGACGGCTCCGACGGAGCAATCCGCAAGGCCCGCGAACTGGCATCCGAGCATCCCGAAAAGTATTTTTACGCCGATCAATATTCCAACAACGCCAACTGGCAGGCTCACTATTACACGACCGCCAACGAAATCTGGCAGCAGACGCAAGGCCGCATCACCCATTTCGTCTCGATGCTTGGAACCAGCGGCACCTTCGTCGGAACCACGAGACGTCTCAAGGAATTAAATCCTCGAATTCAGTGCATTTCGCTGCAGCCCGATTCTTCGTTCCACGGAATTGAAGGCGCCAAGCACATGCCCACCGCGCTGGTGCCAAACATTTACGATCCAACTCTCGCTGACCAGAACCTCGAAATCTCAACCGAAGATTCCTACGCCATGGCCCGCCAACTCTCCCGCAATGCCGGATTACTGGTCGGAATTTCGGCCGCCGCGGCTGTCGTCGGATGCCTGAAGATCGCGCGCGAGCTTCCGACAAAGAAAGAGCACGAGGCGGTGATCGTTACCATCCTGTGTGACTCAGGAGAGAAGTATCTAAGCGAAAGATTCTGGACCGAAAGTTGACGAAAAGATCGAGTGGCTGACGGAAAGATCAACGAACGGGTGCCCCACTTCTGGCCGATTTTGCCAGAAGTGGGGATTTTGACCTAGCTTTTGAGTCCGATTTACGAACGCGGGTGCCCCATCCTAACCGCGGTCTGTGCGGTTAGGATGGGGATTTTGACCTGAAGTTTTGTCTCTGAATCCAACGAACAATGCTGAAACTATCTCAGAAGAACTACGAAGCCCTCCGCCACCACGGCGAAGAAACCTACCCTCACGAATGTTGCGGCGTGCTCCTCGGCCGTATGGACGACGACGGCACCCGCACCGTCACCACAATCGCCCGCGCCGGCAATACCCGCACCGACTCCGCCCACAACCGCTACAACATCGATCCCAAAGATCTCATTCGCATCCAGCGCGAAGGCCGCGACCGAGGAGAAGACATCATCGGCTTCTATCACTCGCATCCCGACCACCCCGCGCAATGGTCGCAAACCGATCTCGCCGAGGCCCACTGGTTCGGCTGCTCTTACGTCATCACGGCCGTGGAAAAAGGCAAAGCCGCGATCACCAACTCGTTCGAGTTGACCGGTTCTGACGAATCCGACAAAAAGCTCGTGGACGAAAAAATCGAGATCGCCGGTTAAGCATATATTTCTGGCCGCAAGCCGCGAAGCGGCGGAAGAATGCAGCCCACGGCGCAAGCCGTGGGACAATCGTAAAAAGAAAAAATCAGCCCCGTAGGGCGAAAGAAACTCTGATCCGCAGAGTGATAATTCCCAAATCCCTTGCCAGATAAGGGAATTGCGCGATATTCACATCGGTGAAACAAGCCCCATCAGCCGTCTACCAATCATGCAGATCGCAAAAATCCGCATCATTCGCGGCATCCGCGACCATTTTTTCTCGCCTTGCACCACTTCCGGTTCACGCCCCTGTGGACGGGCTGCACTCGATTGAAAAGCCATGTACTTACAAACCCGTAATTTCGATTGACTGAAAATTTAGAAGGAGTACAACAAGGTTGTTCTTTGACAGCTTCTTAAGTTTTTCCGGTTGGTGCGGCGTCCGGGGCTCAAGCACAGTCACTTTTCAGATCGCAAGATCGGGAAAGAGGGCGAGCAAGGGTCTATAGCAAAGCGCTGGTCGAGGCGAACGAAGAAGAAATGTTGAAGGCAAGACAGAGTTCCGAGGCGTAGGGTAGGTTTATCCGGTTGGCGGTGAGCCCGGAGCCCAAGCGAAGATCGCGCGTAGCGCCCCGCAAGGGAGGCTGCGAAAGCAGGTCGAGCAAGGGTCATACGCGAGCTACTGGCCGAGACGAATGGACCCTGCACCACCTCGGAACTCTTTTTATTTTCAGCTTTCAGCTTCCAGCTTGTCTTAGACTTGGGTTCTCAATGGTTGCCTGACTAAAGCGGCCCAACGTTTCATACTTGAGATCTTTGGTGGACCTGGCAAGATTCGAACTTACATCTGCGAAACGCTGACCGAGATCGGCGCCCGCCGTGTTCCTTACACCACAGGCCCAGTTGTTCAAGCGCATAACTTCCGAACTTCCCACCGAGCAGCTCTAATCAACGTGTTCTCCCTCTGCGAAACCTGGTTCCTTTGCGGGCAATACATCGCGGTCACCGGCGACCCAGACGTAAAGCGTGGGCAGCAGGAAGATGCTCATGACGAGCGCCGCCATCAGACCGCCGACGATGACGATGGCGAACGGTCGCTGCGAGTCCGAGCCAATGGCGTGCGACATGGCGGCGGGAAGAAGCCCAAGGGTTGCGACCAGCATCGTCATCATGATGGGGCGGAGGCGCAGAACAGCGCCTTCGACGGCGGCGTCTTCGACGGTGTAGCGGCGCACGCGCAACTGGTTGATGTATTCGAGCATGATCACACCCGTTTGTACGGACACGCCGAACAGCGCCAGGAATCCGACGCCAGAGGAGACGCTGAAGTTTGTGCCGGTCAGCAACAGGGCGAACAGGCCGCCAATGGGTGCGATCGCGACGTTGGCCATGATCAGCGCGGCCCATTTGAATGACTTAAACATCGTATAAAGAATAATGAAGATGATCAGAATCGTGATGGGCAGAACGATCATCAGGCGTTGGTTGGCTCTCTTCTGGCTGGCATATTCTCCCTCCCACTTGAGGTGATAGCCGGTCGGAAGTTTTACGTCGTGTGTGACTTTGTCGATCGCCTCTTCGACGGCGCTGCCCAGGTCGCGTCCGCGGACGCTGTATTTGATGGCGATGTAGCGCTCGTTGCCTTCGCGGTAAATCTCCGAGCCACCGTCGGCGATCTGAATTTTGCAGAGCTGGCCCAGCGAGACGCGTTGGCCCGAGGGCGAGAGCAGGCGAATATTCTCTATGGCTTCCTGCGTGTCGCGGTATTGCGGCAGATAGCGGACGACAAGGTCGTAACGCGCCTCGCCCTGCAGCACCTGGGTCAGAGCGTTGCCGCCGACCGCGGTCTGAATCGCGTCCTGCACGTCCGAGACATTTATTTGATAACGAGCGGCCGCATCACGGTCGACAGCGACATTCAGGTTGGGCTGACCGAGCACGCGGAAGACGCCAAGATCCTCGATTCCAGGAATTTTGCGCATGATGCCCACGATTTCGTCGGCTTTGTCTTCGAGCGTCTTCAAGTCGTCGCCGTAAACCTTGGTGGCCAGTTCGCCTTTGACACCGCTGACCGCCTCGTCCATGTTGTCTTCAATGGGCTGAGAGAATCCCCAGAGTGCGCCGGGAATCTTGTCGAGTTCGCGTTGCATGGCGGCGATCAACTTCTCTTTGTCCTGATGAAAAACGGGGCGCCATTCTTCCCTTGGCTTGAGATCGACGAAAAATTCAGTGTTGAAAAAGCCGGTGTTATCGGTACCGTCGTCAGGGCGGCCGACCTGGCTGGTGCATTGCGGAACTTCCGGAAAGGAGCAGAGGACGATGCGGGCCTGATTGGCGACGCGGATGCCTTCGTCGGGTCCGGTGCTGGGAGCCAGTGTGCCGCGGACCCAGAGCGCGCCTTCGTCCAGATGAGGGAGAAATTCCGAGCCCAGTGCGCCCCCGAAGACAAGATACGCGGCCACGGCTAAGAGGAGAGCGCAGGTGCCGACCGTAATCAGTCGATGATGGATAGCCCGGTGAAGACCGTTGCGATAGCGATTGATCACGAAGGTCATGACCGGGTTTTCCCACTCGGTCGCGCCTTTGGCGAATACGAAACTGGCCAGCACGGGGAGCACAACGATAGAGAAGATCAACGCGCCCAGCAGCGCAAAGACCACCGTCCACGCCATGGGATGAAAGAGTCTGCCCTCCACACGTTGCAGCGTGAAAATTGGCACGAAGGCCGTAATGGTGATGACGATGGCATAAAACACTGGGCGTTGCACTTCATGCGAGGCAAAGCTGATCCGTTCCGTGCTCGTCTCGGTGCCGCTGACGTTGCCGGCATGGCGGATGATGTTTTCCACCAGTACGATGGCACCTTCGACGACCACGCCGAAGTCCAATGCGCCCAGCGATAGCAGGTTGGCGGGGATGTGCATCAGGTCGAGACAGGTGGCGGCGAACAGCAACGCGAACGGGATAGTTAGGGCGACGATGATGGCTCCCCGGAAATTACCCAGGAAGAGCAGCAAAATAACCGAGACCAGGATCATGCCTTCGGTCAGGTTGTGCAGAACGGTGTGGGTCGTGAAGCGAACCAGCGTGCTGCGGTCGATGAAGGGAACGATCTTCACACCCTTGGGAAGAATGTGCTCGTTCATGTCGTCGATTTTTTCGTGCAGCGCTTTGAGCGCAGTGTCAGCGGCAGCGCCTTTGCGCAACAGCACGATGCCGGAGACCACATCGTCGTTGTCGATGACCTTTCCGTCGTCACGCAGTATGGTTCCCCTGGGACCGTAAGGGCAGGAGGTGCAGGCGCGGGCGAACTGGCCGAGCCGGATCTTCGGGCCCTGCGACACGACCGCGATATCTTTTACCCGGAGCGGCGTTCCACCCTTGGTCGTGATGACGGTTTGTTCAATGTCGTGAACGCGGCTGACCAGACCCACTTCGCGAACGTTGATTTCCTGCGTGCCTGCCTGAATGAAGCTGCCGCCGGCGTTGGCGTTATTGTTGGTGAGTTGCTGTTCGATCTGGGCCAGGCTCAATCCGTAGGCGATGAGTTTATTGGGGTCGAGACGAACCTGATATTCGCGGGTTTGTCCGCCGAAGCTGGCGACGTCGACGATGTCGGGCACTGACTTGAGATTTTTTTCGACGACCCAGTCTTCGAGATATTTCAACTCCATCGCGTCATAGGTCGGATTGGTGCTGTGAAGCGTGAAGAAATAAATCTGGCCGACCGGACTCCAGTCGGTGCCCATCTGCGGGATCACGGTCGGAGGCAGGGTGACTTCGCTCAGGCGTTCGAGAACCCGTTCGCGGTTCCAGGCGTTGTCGGTTCCGTCTTCAAAGATCAGTTTCAGGTCGGAGAGGCCGAACAGCGAGAACGAGCGCAGGTGAACCATGCCCGGAATGCCGTTCATCACGGTTTCGAGGGGAATGGTGACTTGCTGTTCGATCTGCTCCGCGGAGATTCCAGGCCACTGGGTGATGACCTCGACGTAGTTGTCGGCGACGTCAGGGTAGGCCTCGATCGGCAGATTGTGAAACGAGAGGATGCCCCAGACGAACAACACGAGCGCCAGCCCCAGGACTAAGAGGCGGTTGCCGAGCGCGAAATCGACTACGCGGCGAATCATGGGAAGTCAGTTCTCAGTTGCCAGCTCTCAGTTCTTTGCACGCAGGCGCTGATGCAGCGCCATTTTAAAAACTATTGCTCCACCGTGTTCTGCAGGTCCAGGGCGTTGGATACGACCTGATCGCCGGGCTTGAGGCCGGAGACGACTTCCTGCTGCTTGTCGGGTAACATGCTTCCGCTCGAGACCTCGGAGCGCTTGAAATGGCCGTTGCCGATTGGGATATAGACCCAGTCGCGGTCGTGCAGATGCAGAATGGCCGAGGCCGGAACAGCCGCGTGAGTCTGTTTTTGCTTGCCGAAGAAGGTCGCGGTGGCGAACATACCGATCCGCATGATTCCCGGATTTTTCACTTCGAGCCGGACCTTCGCGGTGTGCAGGTTGGGATCGAGGACCGGCAGAATGTTGTCGACGCGTCCCTGGAATTGCTGGTTGGGATAGGCGTTCAGATGAATGTCGGCATTCTCGCCGGGGTGGACAGCATCGAGATCATTTTCGTAAACGTCGCAGATGATCCATACGTGGGAAATGTCGGAGATGGTAAAGGGATTGGGGCCGGAGAGCGCCTGCACGCCGGAGGAGTTGGTGACCTGCTGGTCGGTGATGATCCCGGAAGTGGGCGCGACGATGTCGACGATTCCGGAGGGATGCTCGGGGTTGATACCGAGAAGATGCAGCTGTTCGGTAGAGGCGGTGAGATTGGCTTTGGCGTCTTCCTCGGCCACGTCAGCGGCTTCAAGCGCGCTCTTGGCGGTCGCGCCTTTGTCATAGAGAAGCTGAGCGCGATCCAGTTGCAGTTTCGCCAGGCGCTCGTCGTTCTGGGCTTTGAGATAGGTCTGGTAAGCGCCGGAAACGTCGTTGCTCTGCACCCGCATCAGCAACTGGCCTTTGGTGACGACATCACCCAACCTCGCCTTGATTTCGACAACGCGCCCGGAAGCCAGCGAGATCACGGGCACGGCGCGGGAGATGTCGGGCTGTACTACGCCAGTCACATTCAGGGCAGGAACTGCTTTGTGCTCGACTGCTGTCGCCAGGGGAAACTGTTCGGGATGATCCACCTTGAAGTTGTTGGCGTCGAGATCGGGTTCGACGACAGCTTTGGGTGGGGCCTCGGCTTTGGGATCGGCCTTGCCTTCATTGCATCCCGTCATGACCACCGAGAACAGGCACACCCACAGCAGGAGCACCAGCGAAGTCCAGGCTGCCGCTGGCGTGGCAGCCTGACTCCGCCCGCGGCACGGGATCGTGGGGGGGGTTATGTTCCCTATGCCGGGGGGACGCTCGTACAACAAATGAATCCGAGACGCCCCTGGATTCTGTAAAAAACGACTTTGTAAAGAAAGTTGCGAAAAAACTGAATTGGTTAAAAAACGAGGTCTTTTAATCATGGAATCACCTCACGCCCGACCGCCAGATTCATTTGTGCCGCCGTGGTCAGGTATGCGCCTACCAGATTGACGTAGTTGAGCTGGACGCTCCGGTAGTCGCTTTGCGCGTTCAGGAAATCCAGCAATGACGCGCCGCCATGCTGGTAGGAGAAAAAAACCGTATCCCGTACACGGATCGCCTGCTGCAGATATTTGGCCTTATAGGGGCGAAGCAGGGTCAGATTTCCGTTGAGAGTGGCGAAGGCGGAGTCGACGTCGCTGAAGACCTGCGCCTGCGCCGCGTCCCGCAGCTTTTCGCTGTGGCTGATGTCGACCTTCGTGCGCAGCTTCTCTCCCTGATTGCGGTCGAAGATGCGCAGCGGAATGCTGACATCGACGCCGAAATAGAAATCGATGGGCGGATTACGGCCGAGGTCGAAGCTGAAGGTTGGGTCGGTCGATCCGTTCGCTTCGGCCAGTTTGTAGTCGGTGTGCGCCTTGTCGACAGCCTGCATCGCGGCCTTCAAGTCGGGTCGCGTGTCTTGCGCGATGAGCCGGTAGGCGTCGAGCGTGTCGATCTGATCGTTGAAGTCGAAGACTCCGGTTACGTCGAATTTTTCGACTGGGGTGCGGTCGTTCAGAAGCATCAGCAGTTGAATGCGGGCCGTTCGCAGATTCACTTCGGCGGTCTGCAGGTCTGACTCGTATTGGACGCGCTGCAACTCGAGGCGGTCCAGATCGATCTGGGCGATGTCGCCTGCCTGATATCGGTCACTGCTGATCTTGAGAATGTGGTCGTAATATTCGAGATTGTCCTGCGAAACCTGTAAAACGGCCTTGGCCTGCAAGGTCTGAATGAAGGTGCTGCGCAGATTGAAGAGAAGATTGCGATGAAGATCGTCTTGTTCGGAAATTCCGATGGCCGTGGCTTCCTTCGCGCTTTGCGTCCGCAGTTCGCGTTTGTGGCCTCGCTCGTGTAAATAACTGACCGTCGCGGAGGGCAGCAAATACGCGAAGGCGCCGTGGGGCTGTCCTGAAGAAAATGGAGCAATCTGATCGGAGAGCAAAGTCAGATTGGGATTTGGCCGGAGATGCGCGGTGATTTCTTCGGCTTTCAATTCGTCGATATTCAGAGTTCCGGCCAGCAAAGTCGGGTTATTCAGCTCGAATCGATCCTTGACCTGCTCCCAACTCAGAACCTGTGCGGAGGGAACCTGGCGAGACGCCGATGGCGGTGGCTGTTGCGCGGCGAGCGACACTTCGCCGTATGCAATCGCCAGAAAAATCAGGCGCAGCCACCAGGTTTTCTGCATCAAGGTCTCCCCAAATCCGGCGCCGCGCCGAATACCGCGGTACCGACCGTCAAATAGCTCCGCGCCAGAAACTCCGTTTCGAGTATGGATCCGCGTCCGTAAGAAATACGTAAAGTTGAGGGGATCGCGTGCTTCGAGGAGTAGGAATCAACAAAAACATCCTAAGCCCCAGGCAAGTTTTCGATAGCGATCCGTAGCGGGATGACTACACGAGATCGCGGACAGGGGGAGCGCGGCCGGGAGGGAAGGTTGCAAACGCGCTGGCATGCGTTACAGGTGCCGCAACTGTAAGATCACTGCGCTCAACCTTCAGCGCAAGCGAAAAAGGAACGCCAACCAGCGCAGGCATCGACAGCAGCCGGCTGTGGCTGGACGACTTTTCGCTCGCTACCCGAACGACCCGTTTGGTCGACTGGGGTTCTTCGACTTCGGCGCGAATGGCGCGCACATCATCTGTGGCCGAGATCACTGGGAAGAGCATCGCCAGAACGCATCCCAGGGTCAGGATGCACTGCCGGGAGCTGAAGTGATGGACCCGCAGGGAGTCGCGCCATAGCCAGAATGCCGGTAAAGCCAGCAGCAGCCATGCGAGATTGAGCAGGAGTTCCATTAGAAAGGGCGGGACGCTGAGCGTCCCTGGTCGATAGTTTTTCAGAAACGGTGAATCGAAGTCAATGTGACCTCCGTGATGGGACTGTTCTAAATTCGCAACCGCTGCTTTGTTGACGGTAGGACGCAAGACCGGCCCGCCTAGTCGTTCTTCCTCCGGATCATTCTTATCTGGAGACGCGGGCGGAATTGTGGGACAGTAGAAGGAGTATGAATCGACTTCGGTGGATGACGCGAAGCATCGGGCTGGCGAGCCTGCTCGTATTTTTGGCGTTCGCTGCTGTCGCTGTCTGCCCGCTCGCTTTCGCGCGGACGGCAGGCGACGAGGGGCGCGCCCCGTCGTCGGCGTTGCAGAGTGATCAGAGTGAGGATGATCATCCGGTGCAGATTGTTACCGATTACGAGCTCCCGAATGCTTATCCGCATCGTCACTATGAGTTCCGCTTTGTGGCCCGCGGCGGGGTGGCGGCGCTGCGCTGGAAGGTCGAAAAAGGAGCTCTGCCGCCCGGTATGAAGCTCGACGATAGCGGGCTGCTGATCGGCGACCCGGAGCGGCCGGGAGAGTTTCAGTTCACATTGTCTGTCATTGACGGCGGCAATTCGCAGTCTGCGGTGCAGAAAGGGTTTGTGCTGCGAGTGGTCGCGGCGCTGTCGTTGAATTGGAAGACTCCTCCGAAGGTGAACGGAAGTCGCATCGAAGGCACCGTGGAAGTCACAAATACCACTCCGGACGATATGGACCTGACCTTCGTGGTGATGGCAGTTGCGGATAACGGAAGAGCGACGGCGATCGGATATCAGCGCTTCACGCTGACTCATGGAACGGTTGCGATGGAGTTGCCGTTTGGCGAAAACCTCCCGCATGGGGGATATGTGGTGCATGCCGACGCTGTCGGGGAAGTCGCTGCCAAGAATCTGATCTATCGCGACCGCATGCAGACTCCTGGGCCGCTGCAAGTGACAGTGGGGCCGTAGGCGACGCCGTTCCAACCTGTGTCTGATTTGGTTTTCTTTGCGAACTTAGCGGCCGTTCTTAGCGTCCTTAGCGGTTAAGATCTTTTGCTCTGTGCTAGCAAGAAAAACCAAAAGCTTTCAGCGCAAAGATCGCAAAGAACGGCCGCTAAGTTCGCAGAGAAAACCAAAATCAGACGCGCTTGCCGGATAACCAACCTCTTCATTCCTGTCCTCATTCTTCTGGAATCATCTTTCTCCTTAAGCCGCACTTGCGCGGTATAATCGCGGCTCATATGGGACTGGAAGCTGGGGCCAAACTTGGGCCCTATCAGATTCAATCTCTGATTGGTGCGGGCGGCATGGGCGAAGTGTATCGCGCCCACGACTCGCGGCTGGAACGCACGGTTGCGATCAAAGTTCTGCCGGCATCGTTTTCTGCCGATCGTGAGCGGTTGCAGCGTTTCTCTCAGGAAGCGCGCGCGGCGGCTGCGCTGAATCATCCCAACATTCTTTCAATTTTCGATATTGGCGAGGGGCAGGGCGCTCCTTATGTTGTCAGCGAGTTGCTGGAGGGCGAGACGTTGCGCGAGCGTCTGCGCACCGGCGCTCTGCCCACCCGTAAAGTGATTGACTACGCGGTTCAGGTCGCGCGCGGACTGGCCGCGGCACACGAAAAGGGCATCGTGCATCGCGATCTGAAGCCGGAGAATCTGTTCCTCACTAACGACGGCCGGGTCAAGATTCTCGATTTCGGATTGGCGAAGCTTACGCGTCCTGAGGATTCAGGCGGCAGCGGCAATACGCTCACCGCCCAGGTTGCCACCGAGGCCGGGGTCGTGATGGGCACGGCTGGATATATGTCGCCGGAGCAGGTTCGCGGAAAACCGGCCGACCATCGCTCCGACATTTTTGCCTTCGGCGCGATTCTCTACGAAATGATCTCGGGCAAGCGCGCCTTTCACGGAGAAACCGCAGCCGACACGATGAGCGCGATTCTGAAAGAAGAAGTGGCTGAGCTTTCCGAGACCGCGCGCAATGTTCCTCCCGGCCTGGAGCGCATTGTGCGACATTGCCTGGAGAAGCAACCGGCGCAGCGTTTTCAGTCGGCCGGTGATGTCGCCTTCAATCTGGAAGCGCTGACGGAAGTTTCGACCGGCACGAATTCCGGAGCGCAAGCGGCGGTGCAAAAGGCAGACGCGGCAAGTTCGTCGCGCATGCAGTGGGCCTTGGCCGGACTCGGCGTGATTGCCGCGGCGATGCTCGGCTTGGGCTGGTGGCTGGGAAAGCGCGGGAACGACGCTGCTCCTCCCGAGTACAAGCAGATTACATTCCGCACCGGCTCAATCGGCCATGCGCGCTACACGCCTGACGGCAGTGTGGTTTTCAGCGCGGTCTGGGATAACGGCGACAACCAGCTCTACATTTCCCGCGCCGAAGACAACGGCTCGCGCGAACTTGGACTCAAAGACGCCGAGCTGCTATCGATTTCGAAGAGCGGAGAACTGGCGGTCCGGTTGAACACGGCGTTTTACAGCGGCTATGCTAGAACCGGCACGCTGGCCCGCGTCCCGCTCAGCGGAGGCACACCGCGCGAAGTGCTCGACAACGTCGACACAGCGGAGTGGGGGCCGGACGGCGCGAGCCTGGCGGTGGTTCGGCTGGTCCCGGAGAGCCGGCACTGGCGCCTGGAGTATCCCATCGGGCATGTCTTGCTCGACAGCATCAACTGGATCAGCACGCCTAAATTTTCTCCGGATGGAAAGTGGATCGCGTTCGCCGATCACGAAAATCCCGGGGGCGACGACGAAGGGTCGGTGGCCGTGATCGACATGCAAGGTCACGAGAAGAAGCTGGCCTCAGGATTCGTCTCCATCGAAGGAATCGAGTGGTCACCTTCGGGCAATGAAATCTGGTTCGCCGCCACCCACAACGGCAGTGCGACCAATCTGCATGGCGTGACCCTGGCGGGAAAGGAGCGGACCATCGCCAACGTGCCGGGAGGCATGTGGATCGAGGACATGCGTGGCGACACCGCCTTAATGGTGACGGAGCATGTTCGCCTCGGCATTCAAGGCATGGCCCCGGGAGCCAAGAACGAGATCGAGTTGGGATGGTTCGGCTGGTCTCTGGCTCGCGACATCAGCCGGGATGGCAAAAAGATTCTTTTCGAGGAAGAAGGCGACGGCGGCGGACCCA
>Ga0209006_10002908_pt1 | contig 15602 bp, 18 predicted proteins | sample JacPin_JW_Ref_O2_FD_188567 | JGI IMG/M metagenome (GOLD analysis project Ga0209006, IMG submission 188567) | Forest soil microbial communities from Algoma, Ontario, Canada - Jack Pine, Ontario site 1_JW_Ref_O2 (SPAdes) (version 2) | ecosystem: Environmental > Terrestrial > Soil > Boreal... | reverse complement strand
CAAAGAATGTTGGGCGCTAGTTGATCGTTTAGCCAGCGGTGAATGCCGTCTACTAGCCATTGGCGAGTTCCTTGCATGCATGGTGGTACGTAATAACGATCGACGGGTCTTCAGGGTGCTCAGTACGGTCTCTTGGTTGGTGAGGATGTTGTACTGATCTCCACCAACATTGTTGAACTGGCCGTGACTAGCGTCCATGTAGCGGGCTCGTTTGAAGGGACGAGATGACGACATTCCAGAAGACGTCGTCTGCAAAGATGTGAGCGAGATTCAGCAAGGATGGATAATCATACTGACTTGATCGTGAGAGGGTGGAATTGCACACGGTAATTACGCACTGGCATGTGATTACGCACTGGCAATATGTAAACATGTGATATTACGTCATTCCTGATTGATTACGCACAGACCAGCCCTTAATTGGGAATCCCCAAAGTCCAAAGTTTTTCTTTTCGACTGCCATCCCCCCCCCACTTCTCACCCTCATCGCGAGCGCAAGCGCAGAGGCTGTATCAGCTCCAGTGTCAACCCGTGAGTGCCACAACCAGGATTCCGAACGTGCAAAGCGCCAATGTGAAGGACAGCATCCTCTCGATGGTCAGCGGCACTCTACAAGTAAGTTGCTGTACATCCTACCATGTCCCGGCCCGAGATTGACCTTCATCTACAATCATCCTCAGATGATGAGCGTCAGGTAATCGTGAGCTGGCTCTCCTCTCTCAACTTCCGAGCCTCTCACAACGAATTCATACAAGAAATGGGACCGGAGAGTGGTTCCTCGAATCTTGGGAATTTAAGGAGTGGCATGATGGGACATCTGAAATGTTATGGTGCCCAGGAGATGGTAAGATTATCTTTGTCACTCGATCGCACGTCCTCACTGGTCAATGAGTAGCCGGTTCCGGAAAGACTATCCTTGTGTAAGAGTTTCATCGAGTTACGCGTGGGATCGTGGCTGATCGTAGGTATACACTCAAGATCAATTGTCGTGAACCACCTCCGGACGCTCTCCGAGGAAGACGACTCGGTGGCGACAACATTCATTTACTGTAATTATAAGGAACAAGCCGAGCAGACGGTTTCCAACCTTGTTGCGACTCTGCTGAAGCAGATCCTCCAAGATCGTCGTGCGATCTCCGATCATATCAAATCATTTTACGAGCGTCATCAGCGTCGAGAAGCACGCCCAACACTAGACCAGCTCACAGAGGTTTTAATATCTGAGATCCGGATGTATTCCAAAGTTTTTATTATAGTCGACGCTTTGGACGAATGTCGCGAGGATGATGCAACTCGGGCGCTGTTGCTAGAGGTGCGTCGGTCGTTACCTCCGCAGGTCAACTTGATGGTCACTTCACGCAACCTTGCTATGACAGCTCGGCAGGGCTTTTACTGGCGCGACTACACATGGACTCACTCGTGGAAAAACTCAACGCTCGACAAGTTCGTGCTGCTCTGGAAAATTTGCCCGAAAGAATGGATGGAATTTACGATGAGGCCATGGAATGAGTCGAGCGACAGGACGACAGCCGTAAACAGTCGGCGAGACGAGTTTTGTCCTGGATCACATACGCTGTTCGACCATTATCTGTCAAGGAGCTTCAACATGCTCCGGAGGTCATGCCCCACACGACATACCTAACCCTGACGATATTACCGACGATGAGATTTTGACTTCTATTTGTGCAGGCCTCGTTATCGATGAAGAACGGAACGTAATTGGCCGTAAGTAATCCACCGTTAAATATAGAAATATGGTCAATTTTCATTCTCCACACAGACTAATACACAGCACAAGAGTATTTTGAACGCAAGGGAGAGTCAATTTCCAAATGCTCATGCCAGTATCACTAATATTTGGCGCGGACAGATGTGCTGATTACGACACTCTTCTGAGAGACGATCCTTTCCTTGACTACGCTGCCCGACACTGAGGTGATCATGCCCGTGTGCAGGAGGAGACAGTTAAATCCTTGGCGTTGAATTTTCTTCAAGACAGCTCCAAGGCTGCCTGCGCCGGTGATGTCTTGGTGGTGTGGTGGGAACGTCCAACGAACTATTCCGGCATGCACTTATCTTCCTTCTTCGGTTTCGCCGGACCTTCGTCAACTGACCGGAATGTATTTTTTACCTCCCCTAGCACGCATTCCCCTCCCGCCCTATGTGCTGAAGCATCATTGTCTCATTGTCATGTATTCACCTACATATATGTACTATAAATCAGCCAGAAATTCAGTCGAAAATTCAGTCTAAAATTCAGTCAAATTGTGACTTAAATTAAGTTGTTAATTCAGTCAGAAAAAATGATTCCATCAGTGCCAATTTTTGTCACTGAAACGGGTTCATTTCAACTGAAATTCAGCTGGTTTTGAGCTGAAATTCAGTTCCAACTGACTGAATTTCAGTCACATTTGTCACTGAATTTCAGTCGATTTTCTTCCCACAGTGCTGGGGACGCGAACATAAATGGGTTTGGTTCAGGTCCGTTGACGACGGTTGGATCGATAAATTCGGTAGGGGAGGACAGTGCGGAGATGTCGATAGGGGGATAAACCAAATCGAGGGGGTCGGCGGTTGTGATGGAAGGTTTCGAGTCGTCCTTCTCGTACATAAATGTGTTTGCTTCAGGTCCGCTGACGGCGGTTGGATCAATAAATTCGGTAGGGGAGGACAGTGCGGAAAGGTCGATAGGGTAATAAACCAAATCGAGGGGGTCGGCGGTTGTGATGGAAGGTTTCAAGTCGTCCTTCTCGTACGAAAGAAACATGTCGTCATATGGTGGTGGCTGTGGGGGCGCAGGTGCAGCCACTTCGACGGAGATCGGTTGTACGGGGAGAGGGGGGGAATTGAATTGCCAATTCTGGTCTGTTGTTAAAGACTGCGCAGCGGCACAAAAAAAAAGAGTCAGCAATGTTGTCAGGTGAGGAGGGTAACGTGAACAACTGACGTATTTAGAAATTATTTTCTCGAGGGCTTGGTCGAGGGACGTCCAAGGGAAAACTTTGAGGTCCTTCTCGATGTTGCGTGGCTTCGGCTCGGGGAAGTCCATGATACGCTGGAAGAAACTTCCGACTCCGGGTCTATGCTTGGAGACGGTTGTAGGACGGAGACCCTCGAGATTTCTCCTGATTCTGTTCTTCTCCATGACTGCAAATTCTTCTCCGACCAATTTCTGCAATAGATATATGATATCGACCGATGTGATGAAGCAGTCGTTGACCTCGTCACGATATATGCAGGAAACGACGGTGTCCGTGGACCGGTATTGTTCTTGGGATATGCGCTCGCAAGAGACGATGAGGCGGTGTCTCTCCTGGACGCTCCAGAATCGTACGAGCCTGCGGCCTGCTTTTATTTCTGAGGGATCCCAGCCGTGGCATAGTTCTGCGAGAGGAGTGACGAAGTCGAGAGCGGCGAGGACCTCGCCTGTGCCGACGGCTCTCGTCCTCTTCAGAGCTGCCCGAGCCTTGGCTCGTCTGTGAAGCTTCGGACTGTCACGTTGTGAAGATAGGACGCGTGGAGGGAGAGGAGATTGGGATGGTACGGCAGGGAAAGGGTCCTCTCTTTGGGATGAGTGGCTTTGTTGAGGGCAGAAACATTCTGGTATAAATATTGAGTATGGGTGGGTAGGAAAGTGAAAGTGAAATGGAGTCTTACCAGATTCCCAATACATGAACTCTCCGAAGGTAACGGCGTCTAGAAGGTTCCAATCCCTGTCGAATGCTTCGACACGGAGGGGAACGGTGAGTGATCTGAAGGAACTTCTTCTGAAAGGAGGTACGGATCCTTCGAGTTGCCAAGTGGTATAACCGTCTACGTTAATTTCGCGTACGTTGGTAGCTATAGGCGTGGATGCAATGACGAGGCGGACGTGAGCGGTGTCGTGACGATCATGAATGAAATGTAAATGGACTGTGATGGGTACTCCTTGTTCACCTTCGGTAGGAGTGTAACCGAATACTCGTAAAATACCTATAGAAGAAGAAATAAAAGGAGACGAAGAGAAGAGTAAGTTTTGCATATTTTTTTTTGAGAGAGGGGGGAAGAGAGAGAGAAAGATTCGAAAAATACCTGGAGATTTAACCTCGAAGGTTAAATAGAGATCGAAGATTCAACATATTATATATATTTTCACATGGCCAACCTAGTCATTCAATCTGAATGTTTGTCCTTGGTCACGATACGCGTCAGGAGCCAAGTGGGCCCAAGCGCGTCTAGAGGCGGGATTAGCTTGGAAAGGGTTAGCCGATATGTACGGTGCTTCCAATTGGAAATACTTACATGATGTCAGTTATCTAGATCTCCTCCTTAATATATTTATTATATTTATTATATTCCGCCCTTTTTGTCTCCTCAAATTAATTCAACTTGAAGCGTTTGGTCTGCTTGACGACCGACCAAAGCTGCGTTTCGAAATTAAAATGTCCTGAAGCATGACCATGGAAACGGACATATATTAAATTGGTTCCGACCTTTGGCGAAATAACTTGGCGAACTAACGTGACGTATATGTGACCGTGACCGACGATCTCTATCATGGACATGGACACATCGACTCAGCTTATCGCACTCCAAGCCCATATTCGCTCCGTATCACACTTGCATGATCGTTTACGAGCTTTACGCAAAATTCCCTCCGTACTCCTCCAGCCCCACACACCCAATCCGTCTTCTTCACCCATCTTACACCAATTCGACCAACTAAAAGCATTCGGGGAATCTCTTTACTCTGATGAATCTCAAACAGCTTTGCGATCAGCTATCGACAGTGAAAAGGCAGATAAGACAGATTTGAACACAAACTGTAGAAGACACATTCGACGAAGAAGGTTCGTTCGTCTTTTCCTGATATTTCTGAGAAAATCCATATGGACCATCGTCCATTGAATAGACGGCCTCCGTCTCCAGAGCCCCCAAAACCTTATTTGTCATCACCAAGACTAACGTCATCTCTATTTCCCGAAACTACCGTCGATCTGCTTGGTCTGGAGGGATTACCGGACTTTATACGCGATTATAACGGAACACATCAATCCAAACTTCACATATGGACCCGAGCGCGTCCTCCGCCCAATCTTCCTCACCCAATCATAGTTCGTTTCACGGTGCCAGACGTACTCACCATTTTTATTACGCTTGACCATGTACCTGCACTCGTCATCGAAACCGTGACGGCCTTCGGGCCCCGTGAGACGGTAAAGTGAAACTCTCAAAACTGAATAGGCGTCCTTAATCGATTATACGCTGAATTTCTAGAAACCACCTCATTCACAGTCCGAGTACAAGGTATTCCGTGATCTATCGCAGCAACTGGGAAAGATGTTGCAGTCATGTCCTGAGGTGTCATTCCAAGTTTTCGTGGTAAGGATGAACCTAGGCTTTGGTTGATGTTGTTGTTGTTGATCTTCTTCTAGGGTCTCCTGAATTCGTACGAGGGTGTGTTTGTCGATCGATGCAGTATCTGTCAGCGAGTACTTTCGATGGAAGACCACGTGCCACCGGTTGCGCGAATCTGGACGGTGGTCGAAGATATCGAATGTTGGAGCCCCAGACATCCTAACTGTTTACGAGCATAAATAAAGTGGCGGTACACCGAAATCCAAGTAGAATATTAAAAACAATAAAAACTCAATTGACTGACAAGACAACTTTAAATTCATTTCTCGAGTCCCGAGTCCAGATAAAATCTCGATGCCTCGATTATGTCATCTAAGATCACGTGGATACTACCGTGACATACCGTGACAGCCTTGTGGTCGTGGTCGTCGTGGTGTGCCACTAGAACGCGTATTTTGAATGTTTCGCTCACTGGCAAGGCATGGATCCCTTCAAAGGTTTATAGATTCAGTTATACCTTTTTTTTCAGATTTTATCCTTTTTTTTTTCGAAATTTAGGTCGTTACGTTCCACGTCCTTGCAATCCCACTCCCTCCGACGTCCCATTCCACTCCTATTCTCTCGCCAACTCTCTTCGATCCCCCCTTCGTCCACGGAAAAACTTGACCCATCAAAATCTCCTCCACTTACCAACAACACCAACTCATCGTCTTCCATCCGGAAACCCAAAGTCGACCTCAGGCCTGGCCCATTGGTCAAAAAACCGACTGATCAAAATCGTCCAGCATCCGTGGAAACCTCCAGGGTTCGCAAGTCTGACTCCCGCGTTCTTCAGGGCGATGATCTGCCTTCATCATCTACATCGTCTGTCCGCACTTCCGATACCGTAACGGAGACGACGAAGCGTGATTTTGAGGACGCCGCAAAGCATGGCATATTGGAACGTCCCCCTCCTGGCGCCAGCCGATTCCGCAAAATACTTCATCAGGCCGGACAGCTCATCGTCGGTTTTACTTCTCACCCCCCCCTGTGTATGTGCCACTGATGTTTCTTTTTTGTTATACTCAGAAATTTTACTGGAGGGGTTTGAAAATGATCAATTCCAACAGGAAGCACGTAGCAGATATTGGAAGGAGAATTCGTCAAGGAGGGACACCGATATCTCGTTGGGAGAGTAGATTTATTCAAACTTTCAAAGAGGATGCCTTGAAGTGAGTTCATCCGTACACACACATATATATATATATACTCACCGACCAGACTTGTTCCCTTTGTCGTCATCGTCGTCGTCCTGGAGGAGATCATACCCCTCATTGCCATTTATGCTCCCTTCATGCTCCCTTCTACATGTGTCCTCCCTTCCCAACGTGACCGCATTGAAAACTCAAAAAAGGCACGGCAGAAAGCATATGCAGAAACTCATCGGCACTTGTTTAAACACCTCTCCAATGACGAGTCAGGTGCCATCCCTTTAACCGCCTTTCGCGACGCTGCACTCAGCCAGGCTATGTGTGGGTGCGTACTAATTAAATTCTAATTTAATTTTAAACTCATTGTGTACTTGTTTCAAGCCTCCTAAGCCTTTCTACATTTGGCTTCAATCCCATGCGCGTCCGAAGGATCAGGCGTCATATGGAATTCATTTCCAGCGACGATGAGCTATTAACGCGGGAAGACATGGGAACAAACCTATCTTTTTCCGAACTCACAGAAGCTTTGCAAGAGCGGGGACTGTGAGGACCTTTCAACTTTTGCTACAGTACACCTTTCAAGTAACCTCATCCTTTATTTGATCAGCGTCACCGCTGGACTCAACGAGAGAGAACAAGCCAAGAGGTTGCAGTCGTGGTTATCCTCCGCTAATGACACCACTCTAGGCAGTCCTGTTACTCGCCGTTTGTTCTTGGTTGCTCGGAATGTAGCCAGAGGTGGCTAAAAGAATATTCCCTTTGTTTATATTCTTACATCGCATAGAATTTACACATCAATCCCACTACTTATTGTACATATGGCTTCTCTCGAGCAGCAAAATCTCATCCACCAGCTTGTGCCCTCACAAAGGCCAACGTCTGCCATCCGCGAGCATTCCACGGGGAGAGTATGACTGCCTTTTGGGCTAACCGAAGCGCAACTTGGGCGCCGGAGGAACCATTAACAAGGGACTGAGCGATGGCACGGAGGCATAACGACTCTGCGCTATCGCTCAAGCTCGTGCCGTCTGCCTCTGGCGGGGAAGTTCCCGCGAGTACAGCCAGTGCAGACCTGTATTCGCCCTTCTGGATAGCCAGAGTTGCCACCTCGCGTCGAATTTCGGGTCTTGCGGGTTCTGCATGGACCGCACGCTGGGCAATGGAAAGCGCTTTGGCGGCGTCCGTCTGCAAGAGAGGCATCATAGATGTAGACTAACATGAGGATCAAACTACCTACCTGGCCAAGGTGATGCTGGAGCAGCAGGTAGTCTACATCCCTGCGCGGATCTAATTCGTGTCGTCGTTCCAGGGGTAGAGAAAGTATTTCCGCCAACGCCGCGTCCACGAGATTATCGTCTCCTGTCAAGATGCCCATTCCAGCCAATGCATTAATAGCCGCCAGGTTATCAGGATCGGCTGCGATGCTATAAAGTATGAGGGTTAGAATGTGCTCATTTCCAAAGAAGAAGAACCAACCACTCCAAGAGTTGTGTTTTCGCATTTTCTTTGAATTCGTCCGTTCCGATTGCCCACAAAGCCTGCGCAAGGAGAACAGTTACTTGACCTTTGATAACGAGGTTATCTCCAGCGGTCTCAAGAGCAGCCTCGAACATTGTCAGTGCTGCTTCCAAATTGCCCAACTTGAAATTGGCTAAACCTGAACCGAATTGAGCCTGCGCACGTAGAGCCTTCGTGACGGGATCCTCGTCTTCTTCGGACAGCAACCCCAGAATGCTTTCAAACGACCCCGAAGCACCCTCATAGTCTTGAAGCGAGAGCTTCAAGCGTGCTAGGTTGGATGTTGCCATGGTAAATTGTCGCTCCACCTGAGGATCCTCGGTTTCTTCATAGTTGGCCTCCAAGATAGATATGGCCAAACTGATCCGTTCCATCGCGAATTCCAGATGTCCGAGTTGTTCACTGATGAGACCAAAAACATGTAAGGCACATGCATCGTGTGGTCGCTTCTTGCAGTAACGATCCAAGACAAAGAATGCTAGGAACAACGTGTCGATTGGAGGACTTCCAATATGATTGTTGAGCCCCGAAACGCGTGAGGCAAACTCCAAATCAGCATCTGTCTGGAAAGGAAATATATCAACTGTCTTAGTTCCGAAAAGCTAGAAGGAAGGTTTGTTACCCCATCAGCGGGGAGGCCCACTGCATGCTCAAACAGAGCTTTTGCTTCAAGTTCCTGACCCTGAGCAATCGCAACAAGGCCTTGACCGACCCAAACTAATGCATAGTCAGGGTCCAGAGTTTGCGCTTTGTGGAGAGCTTCGTTGGCTAGTTCTAGGTCGCCATGATGGAAATAAAGCAAGCCGATATTCGTCCATGCTACGACGTTCTTGGCGGCAAGATTATCAGTATCTATGGCCACGGCATGATATCATAACTAACCTTGGGATCGATTTCTAAAGCCCTGATGTAAGCGTGTTGGGCCGTCTTTGGTTGCGTGTCAAAATTTATGCAACCCAAAGCGTTCCAATAGATCTCGTTTCCGGAATCCTCGCGTAAGGCTTCCGTGACGCAGCACATGGCTTGCTTTTCGGCCTTTTGTCTGTCTTCACTGGATGAAATTCTTCTGCACCAAGAATGGAGAGCGATGCCCAGGTCAAACCAGGCACATCCATTAGGTGAGTTTTCGGATGTGCCGAGAGAGATGCGATAATCATAGGCTGCAATTGCAGTCTCGAGGGCTTTGAGTCCATCAAGAGATGACATATCATGCAAACGAGCAAGATGGATGATTCCAGAAAGGCGTTCACCTAGCGTAGACATCAGGGGTGTGACCGTGGACAGTACTGCACGAACATTCTCTTCATCAAAGAACAAAGAATTGTTGGAGAGGTGGAAAATTGCGTCTGCTGCGATCTTCCAAGCGATTCCACGGAAACCAGGACTGGCGTCGACTGCTTGCATGGCTACACGGACACACTCTACAAAAGAACACTCTGCTCTCGCTATGAAACCGGTAGAGATCTCGTGCAGGCCGAGAGCAAGGTATGTCTGGCCAAGAGACATCAACACCACAATTTCGAGCGGACGGTCGACGAGAATCGATCTGAAAGAGTCTACGGCTTCCTGGTATTGCCCGACTTGTCGTTGAACTTCTCCAATGAAGTACGAAGACATCCAATCGTCTGGTTTCAGCTCGCGAGAACGCATAAGCGATTTCATCGCAGCAGCATGCCGCCCAGCTTTGCTATACGCTTCACCCAAACGGAGCCACGAGATCTGATCGTCGGTGTCAGCTCTGAGAGCAATTTGCAATGCTTGGATTGCTTCAGAGTAGTTCTTACGCGTCTTTCGGGCCAATCTTCGGTGAGACACAATTTTGGTGAGTAGTGAATTTAAACTCACGAGCTCAACAATACCAACGGCTTTCCAGGCCCATGCATTAGTTGGAAGGTACCGCGTCGCTGATCCACCATCTCCCTTTAATCCCGCATTTAGACCACCTTCTCCATCTATCGTCCGTCTGGCAACGACTTCAACTAGGTCCCATTCTCTTTCTTCGGCAAAGCCTTCGGCCAACCTGCGTGCAGCTTCCGCCTCTTGCGCGTCGAGTTCAAAGGCCTTTTGGAAGCACTTGGAGGCTCGAGTGGGATCCGGTGGTGACGCAACTTCCGCATAGTAAATACCAAGCGAGGTGAATGAGGGAGCATAGGCTGGATTACGCTTGAGAGATGTGATGAAGAAGCGGTATGCTTCTTCGCGGTTCTCATCTACAGTTTGAAGTCAGTTGATGAAAGGTGCTATGCACGAAACGGACGTTCCTCCCATTTCCCAAAAACACATCCCCAGTCTCCATAAACACCGTGCTTGGTCAAAATCTCTGTCCGCAAGACTACCGAGAATATCCCACACGTGCTGTAGGCCATTTAACCCTCCTGTTAAATCATGGGCCTGGACTTGACACCAGGAACACTCCTCTTGCGCACGCAAACCGTCGTTCAAGTCTTCTGCGATCAATTTGCTGACTCGGGTAAACATGGCGCCTGATTCAATCCATCTAGCACTGGCTTCCAGAATGTATCCCCGATTCATCAAGCAGATGACGTTATCGGGGTCTTGGCTAAGAATATCATCCACGATGCGAAGGGCACGGACGTGGTGCTTCGGAGGGAATAAGTGAACCAGAGACGTCGCAAGTATTGTATTGAATCCTTTCTGGACTCTGTGCGATAATATAGTCAGAGTCCCTCGCCTCTCCACCAATCTCACTCACTGTGATAGTTTCTTGCCATTATTTGATTCCGATCTGCGCACAAGTTCCAAACCACTCTCCGCCACCTTGATAGCATTTTGATAGTCCACTTCTCGAAGATAGACGTTCGCTAATATTCTATTAGCGATGATGGAGTCGGGCAGAGCAGAGAATGCATCCTGTTATGCAGGTTGGAAATCAACAGATCGTGGGATTGCATGTTGCTCACCAAGATAGTGTCAAAAGGATCTATCTCTGTGGCTCGTTGGCAATCGTCGTCGCATTCCTTGGCCTGGTCAGATATTCCCATGTATGCAAAATACCCCTCGATCAATAATGTCAAAGGGCAGGAGGGGAACAAAGAGATGAATTCTCGCAAAGTTGTATAGTCATATCCCTCTGAGCGTGTAAGCAATTTATCCAGAGATATGGAGAAGTCGACGAACCAATTGTTTCAGAGTCCTTCCCCTCGATAAATATCATCCATGCCATTTCGTTGGGTATTCTTAATATCACCACGCCATTGACAAGGTTTTCGAGCTCGCTTGCCGTTTTAGATTTTTGGGAGGCAAAGTCGCTGGAGGGAGGGATTGCATGCAGGTACCTCTGCTTATGTTGAAGCAACTCCGATTCGGTCTGACGACGAAGATCGTCAGGTGTGTTGGGGTGAATCAATATTTCGTTGTAGAGGTGTGGGAGCTAAATGGGTCGCGTCAGCGGCATGTTGAGCGACAGCAGAAGATAATTACTCGGGAGCGACTCAATGTCTCCATTTCTACTTCTTTCTTCGCCTCTCCCGGACTACCTGCATTTAGGCGGGTCCTCCGCTTGTCAATCTCTTTTTTGATGGTTTCATCCTCATCTTTCTCCGCGAGACTTACCACTTCCTGGAGGACGGGGAGCGAATTGTGAATAGCCTCTTGAATCCCAGATACGTTACTAGATGTTGGGTTGGTGGGATCGGGGGCGGGTAGATTGGACAGAACAGAATAGAGGGAAGACTCCGGCAGTAGCAAGCACAGTGCCTCGAATAACTGTATACGGATACTATCAAGCTCGAGGGAACTCAAAGCACTGAAAGTCAGGCAGACCTGTGATCTAGACCCCCTTTCACGACGTAGTTCTATCAGCTTCTGCAGTGACTCTGCGCACTTGTACATGTCATTGCTATGAGATGTGTCGGAAAGATCAAAAATGATCAAAAAAATAGCAAGCTTACGCTCGGGTATAATATTCCATAATATGCCGCAACGTATCGACATATTTATCCCAGTCCTGAATTCGCTCATATAGCTTTGAAATTCCCTGTATAAGGATATCCTCGTCGACCGCAGCCAATTTTCATAAATCTGGAATGCCACGAACCTGCCATGCCAGGAGTTGTTCAGGGCTCGACTTTATAGCCTTCAGATATGACTAAATAAACAATACACTCGAATCAGCCATTTCGAGCCAGATTTTTAGATTACTTGCTCGCTTTGCGCCGTTTCGCCTAGCTCAAGCAAAGCAAGAGCCAAAAACACAGTTCTGTCAAGCATTCGTCGCCCTGATCCTCAAGAGAAGGAAGAGTTCAGTGAACTCACGCGTTATAGTTGTCAGGCTCATAATCTAAAATCTGTTGAGCAGAATCGCGAGCCGTTGGATAGTCCTTCTTCCCTAGAGCATCGCGAGCAGCCTTAAGTTTACTCTTCATGAAGGAGGACATCTGGTTCAGTTGCCTTTGTGGAACTACGAGTCTGGACGATCGTCAGTCACATGATCAATTGATGAGAGTTGAAAGATCATAGCAGCTTGGTATACTGTAGATTCGCAGACTACTAATGCTACAAGGGGAACAAAAAGTTAATAATAACAGGTTACAGTCCCAATAAAATCCTCAGATCGTTAAAATCCCGATCCCTTTCGTGTGACATCACAGTTCACCGGCACCCGTCATCGGTGTCTCCCTCAGATATTCCACAAAATCCACCAAAAACTTGACTTGCTCGTATGTCTCCACAGCCTTTACACTTCGCCGCTTTCTCACAACCGCGATGACCCTTTCCACAAGCTGCATTGTGTCCCTCCGCACGCCGCTTTCCGTATCCACATCTACCATACCAGCCCGTACGTTCATGCCTCGTCTGGAGCGATAGCGTAAATCCGTTTCGATCCACCCGCACAGCCCGAGCTTTAACACCCAGCAGCAGGCAATCAACCCAGCCCGTCCTACCCCACCGCGGCAGTGTGTTAATATAGGAACCCCTCGCATGGTATATGTCTTGATGACATGGACCAGGTGCGAGTCCAAAGACGAGGGTGACATCGGTGTAAGGCCTTCGGGTATAGGTATCCTGGGAGAAAGGTAAATTGTCAAGAATCACATTATCTAGAAGTCTCTTACCGGAGCACGTCTATTCCGACCTCTTGAGCGGTGCGCGAGTAGTCTGTCCAGGGAACTCCAAGGAATTCCAATTCATTATCATCCAAACAACTTTTTTTTGACCCTCAGCATCGCTTATTGGTCGAACGCATAATAAAACACTTACCAGATCACGCATCCAACTCCGAGGTCTCGAATCCGTCTTAGATCTGTACTCAGGTCCCTACACACACCACTTCGACCTTTGACTGGACCAGTTAGACGCACTGAAGATCAAATAACGTCAAGAAATTCAACATAACGATAGAACACAACGAACCTTTTTTACCAGGACATGAAGATAACAATATATTACCTAGAGAGAACGATGAAGGGTATGATGGTGGTGGTGGTGGTGTGACATGCTGGGAATATGGTTGTGATATCGATGCAGTCCGTTCTTGATTTGAGAGTGAACAATCACGAGGAAAAGGAGAGCGATATAAGAGCTTGGAAAGTGTTGGCGATCCTGAAACGGGCAAACTAGAAACCAGAGGAATATATTAAGGACTAAGGAACGAGAGATTTTCCTCAAATCTTACTCTTGAGGGTCTGAGGCATATCCTGATTCCTTGTTGAGAGAAGAGTCAATATGTTCCGAGCTAGGAACAATAGGGAAATCGAGGGCAATGGGCGGTGCTGAGAATGCTCTCTCCTGCCCTTGTTTTGTGCATGTCGACGTTTTTTCGCAACGATTGAACAGTCGTGTAGCACAACTGGGTTGCGTGGGCGACCCGGCGGCCGGATTAATGGCGTAGGAACCAACAGATATGCTGCTTACAGTCGCCGATAGAACTGGTTTGACGATTTCTTGAGCTGCGGCCGCGAGCCCGCTGTTGATTGCAGCTTGAATGGCTTCGCTAACAGAACTCGGAGTGCGCCAGTGAGACCGTGGTGGTGCTCTGTTAGTAGTAGTAGAGACCGGATGTTCACGTGGAGGTATTCGATCTAACGACGATGACCGCGGCGTTTGAGATGGTGTGGAAGGTTTACAACTTGTCGCACGATCCAATGAGTATGCTGGGGGAACATCAAATATCGTGGGGAAAGGTTTTTGTGAAGGGGTCAGATGTGAAGAAAGGATTGGTAAGACCTCCGGCGGGATTATCAGGGAAATGCTAAGTAATAAAGAATTAGGAATCATCAGCAAAGAATGCGGGACGACGCACTTGATCGGGTGTGAATCGGATGTTTTTAAGTGAGAACTTTGTGACAAGCTCGTCGATACTTCTGGGATGGGCGACCGGAACGTGCTCGGCTTCCCAGGTCTTTCCTCCATCGAGCGAGCGGCGGACGAAGATGCCGTTGCGCGTTGCGCCGCGTGCCCAGTAGTTGAAACTTCCGAGCTTGTCGAAAGCGATGTAACAGACAAAAGCATGGCCCTGATTGTCGAACGCTACCGAGACGTCACCGGAGACGCGATAGTTCTTGGGATCCACGTTTTCGGCCAGTTGCCAGCTACGGCCGGAGTCCGCCGAATAGGCGGCATGAACATTGTCTTGAAAGACGCCAACCACCTGTTGAGGACTGCCTGGATTCACCGCGATCGCCGGCTCCGTGAACGGTCCCGCTGTGGACGTCAGAGGGAAGACCTCAGCGTGGGGCGCCTTCGGAAGATCCTGGCCCTGCAACAATACTGTCGCACCGAACAGGAGTGGGGACAGAGCCAGAGCTGCGAATGGGCGAAGCTGCGGCGAGCAGAACATTCGAATTCCTTTAATCTTCATGATCGGTTGACGCGGTTAAGCAAGCTCGTCAGAACATAAGGCTGCGCCACCCGCAATGCCCGCGTCGGCCCCGTAGTGCGCCATCAAAAGCGGAATTTCGGACGCGCGAGGGTTTACGCACCAGTCCGGCACGCGATTCTTGATGTCATCGAAGAACGGTTTGAGCATGGCTGCCACGCCGCCGCCCATTACCAGAACGTCAGGATCCAGAAGATCGACAATGTTGCCGAGCCAGGGCGTCAAAGCCTCAACCGTCTCCTGAAGAATCTCCCGCGCCAACGGGTCGCCGGCGGCATACGCCCGCCCCACCAACTCGCTGGTCACGGCGCTGAGGTTCCCTTTGGCCAGTTCGAGAATGGACGAGCGAGAGGAGCCGGTCTCAAGCTTGGTTCGGGCGCGGGCGCCAATCGCGGGACCGGCAGCCAGGACTTCGATGCACCCGCGTTTGCCACAACTGCAAATCGGCCCATGATAGTCGATGCTCTGATGGCCGCCTTCGCCTGCAGCGCCGGTGCTGCCGTGGTAGATTCGGCCATCCAGGACGATTCCGCTTCCAATCCCTGTTCCGATCGTGGCGTAGAAAACGTAGCGGAATCCCCGCGCCGCCCCCCACCGGGTTTCCGCTAAGGCGGCGGCATTTGCGTCGTTATCCACTCTGACGGGGACGCGATACATTGACCTGACTCGCTCGGCTAGCGGAAAGTTTCGCCAACACGGCAGATTTGGAGGATTCAGCA
>Ga0209006_10002907_pt1 | contig 15603 bp, 14 predicted proteins | sample JacPin_JW_Ref_O2_FD_188567 | JGI IMG/M metagenome (GOLD analysis project Ga0209006, IMG submission 188567) | Forest soil microbial communities from Algoma, Ontario, Canada - Jack Pine, Ontario site 1_JW_Ref_O2 (SPAdes) (version 2) | ecosystem: Environmental > Terrestrial > Soil > Boreal... | reverse complement strand
AGGGAGCAGTATCGGATCTTTTCGCCGCACTCCCTCCATGCAGCCTGATCACGTTGAATCACGTCATTGAACATCTTCCGGACCCGTTCCCGGTTGTCAAAGCGCTGGTGGAAAAACTTTCGTCAGGCGGAATCTTCGAAGGTCAAACGCCGGCTGCAGATTCCCTTGAACGCTCTATTTTCGGCTCCCACTGGAGTGGATATCATGCCCCGCGGCACACGGTGGTGTTTTCGCAGAAAGGATTGCGAAGCTTGCTGGAACGCGCCGGGCTGTCGTTCCCAAATGTGCAGGGGGCATTCAATCCCGCAAGCCTGGCGATCAGCCTCGGGTCCCTTCCTCACAGCGGTGCAGGGCGAATCCATCGCAGCGGCCTGAAATGGCTTTGTCTTCTTGCGTTGGGCGGAACGCTCAGTCCCGTCGATCTGCTTTCGGGCCGGCCGGGCATCTTGGATTTCGTGGCGCAGAAGGACGCGGGCTAAGCAATGGCCAAACGGATTGAACTCGCGAAATACAGCAAACGACCGGACTTCCGTTCGTCGTTGACGGTTATCGCCCACTTGGCGCTGGTCTTGTCGCCCGTAGTTTTGGCTGCTTTCCTCGGGCCGAGCCTATGGTGGATGGTCTTGTGGATATTGTTCGGGTTCCTCATGAATGGATTCTTGAATCTGATGCATGAATGCGCGCACTACCACGTTTTCATGGGCCGGCAAGGATCGGATTTTCTGGGAAGATGGATTCTGGGGCCCCTGGCAATTGCAGACTTCGATCGCTATCGTTGGCGTCACTGGAAGCACCACACGAACTTTGGTATTGATGGCGATCCCAAGGACGCTTATCTAGTGGATATTCGCGGGAGCAGGCTCATAGCGTTTTTACTGCGCTGCCTGACGCTCAATGAAGCGGTGCGTAAACTTCGGCATGCGTCAGTGCAGGGTGAGGCGCAGGAGAAGACAACTCTCAGGCCCTTGCTGTTTCTCGCAAGGACCGCCCTATTCCAGGCGCTGCTCTTTGGGATTCTGCTTCTGATCGCTGGTCCGGCGGCCGGTCGAGCGTGGCCGCAAGCGTTCCTGGTGGCGGTACTAGTGTACGGCTTTATCTACCTCTATGGACTAGCTTCGCTCACCGTTTTTGCGGCCACTCTGCGTGCGGTGGCGGAGCATCAGCTCGAAGCGGGACAGATTCCGTCGCCGAGGCGCGGCGCACTACGAAACTTCAAATGCGGGCCCATCTCGCGATTGATTCTCGGCGCCTATGGATTTGCTGAACATGGAACGCACCACCTGGAGCCAAGTCTTCCGTATTATCATTTACCAGAAGCCACCAACGAGCTGGCAAAGGATGACCCCGAGCTCGTTCCGGATCATCAGTACTTGAAGGAACTCTCTGAATTAGCCAGGACCCATCCGCTGCAGCCATCTGCCCGTGAAAGCTGATGATCGACTGCGAACCGCGCTGCTTACCGGCATTACAGGACATCCCGAAAGAGTGGGTTGAGGGTGGCATCGTAAATGTCCGCAACGATAACTCTCGCGTAGATTGTCGAGAACCACGACCGGCGGACACCCACCGAGGCGACGAAAGGCTTTCTCATGCAGGTCGGCCCCTACGAGAGTTAGAAAGCGATTCCCTAGCTCGTGGCGAAGGAAGAGAACACGTCGGTACCCGCTGGCGAGAAAGCGGGAACCAAACGCGGGCGTCGGCCTGTTCTTCCAGGAAAACCTGCACCATTCTGAGAAGATCTGATGGATGGTACTGAAGATCCGCATCATGAATGACCGACAGTTCGGCGTTGGCGTGGGACAACGCCGTGTGGATTGCTGTCGTTTTTCCCTGGCAGGTCTCGTGTAGGAGGAACAGCCATTCCAGCTTGCCGGGAGCGGCTTCAGACACCGACGGTTGAAAGCTCACGCAAGACCGTCTCCGTCTCATCGCTTGAACCGTCGCGTGACCTGTCACGAAAGCGCCCGCGGGATCGATATAGCGGATTTTCTTCCCGCGCACATCGCTGGCAGAGCTGCCGCAATCGCAAGGAACGCGCAGCGGATGAACATAAGGATCGCCGCTCCTGTTTTCATTCTCGCACACCTTGCACTTCCGAAAGCCGTCGGCAGGCTAACGCCCGAAGACAATGTAATGGACATCGGAGATTGGGTTGCCGGGCGGAGTGGACTGCAGGAGCCCGTAACCGAAAGCGTCGAACAGGGCGGGGTTGGCGGTGTTCGGACGGATCGTGACGTAGTCGCCGAAGCGGGGCAGGCATGGACAGGGCGGCGCAGGGGTGGGCGGGCCGACGTTGCTGTTCGTGGTCTGGTAGACGACGAAATCTCCCCAGAAGCCGGCGACGTGGTTCTCGTAGTTTCCTCCGCCGCCCCACTCGAGCGACATGCCGAGCTCGTTCTTGGAATTGACCGCGAAGGCCGGGTAGGCGTAGGCATAGCCGGGGTTCCAGACCTGCTGCTGGGAAACGAGAGCGAAGTTGTTATCGATGTCAACGGCGATCCACTGCACCTGTGGCTGCGAGAAGCCGTTGCCGATGGCTCCGGTCCAGGCGAGATAGAGTTGGTTGGCGCCTCTCTTGTCCGATGTCGCGACGGTTCGAGCCAGGCCGAGGACGGCGTTGTTGGGGAAATTGGAGAGTTTGGCGAGCCAATCCTGACCGCCCTTGGCAATGGATGTCATGAGGTTCGAGGAGCTAGTCTGAGGCCACGTTCCGATGGCGATAGTGCGCCAACTATAGGTGCCGCTGGACTCCGGCCAATTGAAGATGCGGACGTCGCTGCTGTCGACGTGCCCAGCCCAGAACACCTGGTCGCGGGTATTTTGACTGATATGACCGCCCCAAACTGCGCCGCTGTCGGACGGAGTGCTCCAATTGAAGTGGATGGTGCCGTTGGCCTTAATGTCGGAGAGCGAGATACGGATGACGACATGGTTGGGGAAGTTGTTGAGGGCATCGGCGCTGAGATAAAGGAAGGTATTGCCGTAGGAGACGTCGGGATAGTCGAACCACGGACTGCCCGTCGTACCGAGGACAACTTGCGAGCCGATGTCGAAGTAATCCCACGCGGTTCCGCCGGAACTCTTGACTTGGGCCGGGCTCGCGGAGGCGACACGGTAAAGGTTGGGGCCAAGGGCCGCCGTAGTGCTGGTCGCAGCAGTCGTCGGCGAATACTGCATGACCCAGACGAAGCGGTCGATGGACGGTACGTATTGAACGATCTGATCGCAGCAGAAGCCGCCATCGATATTGTTGGGGAAGATGGTGGTGGGATTGAGCTGGGTGAAGTTGGCGCCGCCGTTAGTGGAGAAGGCGGCGTACCAGTTGGCGGTTTCGAAGACCACCCCGCCGCCGGAGGCGCCGCTGGGCTCGGCGACTGTGCTGCTTTGGATACCAAGGGGAACGTTGGTGGGAAAGCTGATGCTGGCGCCGCTACCGCCTCCGCCGGAACCGTGGGGAGCTGGCTGAACGCCGGACGCTGTGGAGGGCGTCAGGGGCCGGACGGGGCCGGAGGGAACGTGCCAGGTGGCGCCGCTATCGTTGATCTCGTTGCCGAAGTTGGGTGGCTGCGGCGGGAAAGTCGCCCCGCTGACATGTTGGGTTGGGGCTGAGCCGGAGAGCGACGTGCCGGAGCCGGCCGCCGCGGGCAAGGTATGGACGGTCTGCTGCAGGGCGAAGTCGAACCGGCGGCCGTGCTCACGGAAGTTTCCGGCGATGTTGACGATGTAGTCGGTGTTGGGGGCTGCGGAGGGGCTGGTGAAGTTGGCATCCACGGTCGTGTCGCCGCCGGGCCGAACGGCGCCGACGGAGGATGGAAGCGATGCCGGCAAGGTGAGCGTGGCCCCTGCGATGGCGACGGAAGTGATCTGCACATCCTCAGCGGGGGCGGATCCGTCGTTGGCAATGGTGAGGGCAGTCAGCAGCGCGTTAGGCGGGCTCATGCTGGCCGTGCCGGCGCTCGCGGTGAGCTTCGCCCCAGGCTTGCCGCCGCAGCCGGTAAGACCGAACAGAACCATAGGGGCGAGTGCGAGCAGGGGAAATAACGTGGAGCCGTTGCGAACGTTCATGGAACATCTCCAATCGTCCGTTCAGGTGGCTCCCAGGTTCGATCCCCAGGGTTGAATCCACCAAAGGGCGTCTAAACTATAGACGAACTCGCACCAGTAAGACAGAACCGTAGACCGGAACGACCGGAACTCGTCCGAGTTCGAGTCTGGAATGGAGACCTTCACAAGGCTCGTCTCGCGTGACTTGCAGAGTGGGAGATCTATGGTCATCGTTGATAGTACGGTCTGGGCCGACTATCTGCGCGGCCTGCGGAACAAAGAGACCGATTACTTTGATCGAGAGCTCGGTCCGCAACGTTTTGGACTGACGGAGTTGATTCTTTGCGAGGCTCTTCAAGGCATCGGAGATGAGAATACATTTACACGAATCCTGCGGGAACTTCGTAAGTTCGAGATTTTCGAAACTGGTGGCGAGGAGCTGGCTGTCGAAGCGGCGCGAAATTTCGGGAGTCTCCGCCGGCGGGGCACACTGTCCGCAAGACGATCGACTGTTTGATTGCCACGTTTTGCCTCCGTCACGGACATTCGCTGTTACGCCGGGATCGCGACTACGATCATTGCGAAGATTTTCTGGGCCTAGCTGTAATTCACCCCTGAAGTAGATCACAGGAAGCTCCTGCTGAAGGTGGTCGGGTCGAATACCACTACCTATGCGGGGGACTTCGAGAATTGCTCGAGCAGCGTCATGTACCCGGCGCTGGCGGGACGGTCGGCTTCAAGCGTGATACCTTCGGCCGCAATGCCGTTCGCTCGAATTCAACTGTTGGCAGAGCAATGATTCTGCCCGCATGGCGGACGATGCAGCGGAAGCGATCTGGGGGGAGTTTGTTTTTTTTTCGGAAAGTTTGCGAAGCCACGAGGGAGATACAGTGGAGGAATAGGATCATCGCTGAATTCAGCATGTGGGCCCAGCAGGCCTTCGATGGCCTCTACATCAGGAACCTACGCGCGTGCGGTCTTGGGTCGTTTTGCGAGTGGCCTTGATGATCTCGATGTCTCTCTCCTTTGTCCCTCACTAGACGTAGTGAACGGTCCCGAAACCAGAGTGACTACCACAAAAACCCCCAGAAATATCCTTCTGTGCCGCCCATTTTTGGATTCATCGGCAAAGCCTTTTTCTCTTGAATAAGAAATAAGGCCTTGCGGCATTGGGCACAGTTTGATGGACACAGATCCCCGTTGTTCCAGTCGCTGATTTAGACTCTGTGAATCATGCTCGTTGCACTCGATCCGCCCGATGTTGCGAGCCCTAGCCAAGAAAAACCAGATTCCCAGAAAACTACTCTTGCGAGTTCGAGCAGTTTCTCGCTGTACGTTTTTGCGATCGTGATTTTTCTCGGCGCATTCTTACTATTCTTCGTGCAGTTGCTCCTCGCTAAACTGATGTTGCCAGTATTCGGCGGCGTACCCGCTGTGTGGACTTCGTGCTTGCTGGTGTTCCAATCGCTCTTACTCGCTGGTTATGGCCTCGCGCACATGCTCACGTCGCGTTTAACCGCGCGACTCCAGGCCACCAGCGTCCTTTTCTTGGTGACCATATCGCTTGCATTGTTTCTGGGTTTGGCACAAATCTGGCCGACACCGATCACACCGACCATGAACGGACGTTGGGAATCGACAGCAAATCCGAATCTGGCGATCATGCGGTTTTTGCTTGCGGCCGTTGGCACTCCGTTCTTGATTCTGTCCACGACCAGTCCTCTGCTGCAGTATTGGTCCAGCCAATTATTTCCCAAACATTCGCCTTACCGTTTTTATGCTCTTTCAAACGCCGGTTCACTGCTCGGGCTGTTGTTCTATCCGTTTGTGATTGAACCGACTCTGCGTTTACGGACACAAGCATGGGTGTGGACTTGCGGATACGGCATCTATGCCCTTTGCTATGCGTGTTGTGCCTGGAAGGTGCGGGGGTTCGCACGGCAAACAGCGCGAGAGCCTGCGGAAACGGCCCGGACGCGTGAATCTGTCGTGTCGATGGAATGGCGGCGAATCGTTCTGTGGATTGGGTTGGGAACGTGCGGCTCCGTACTGCTTCTGGCCACAACGAACCACATCTGTCAGGAAGTAGCCGTTATTCCATTTCTATGGGTTCTGCCACTTGGTATTTACCTGCTTTCGTTTATTCTCGCATTTGAAAGCAGTCGTTGGTACCAACGAAATTTTTTTCACGCATTGTTTGCCATCGCAGCCGGATGGGTGATTACCCAGATGTTGTCCGACGGCAAATCCTCCTATTACTCCCAGCTTTGTGCTTGTTGCATCTTGCTTTTCGCCGGTTGCACGGTGTGCCATGGCGAAGCTGCTCGTCTACGACCACCGGCCGAGCGTCTGACGACCTTTTATCTGTGTCTCTCAAGCGGTGGTGCGATCGGCGGAATCTTTGTCAGTCTTCTGGCCCCTCAAATCTTCCCAGCATACTGGGAATTTCCACTAGGGATTCTCGTATGCGCTGCTCTTCTCATCCTGACTGTTTCGGCAGATGCCGATTCGTGGTTGCACCAGAGGGGAAAATGGCTGGCGACACTGATTGCCGGCGGAGTCATTCCGCTGGCCTTGCAAGAGCTCGGTAAGAAATGGCAAGCGGCAAATCGAATACGCGGCTGGATGCTTTGGTCGATTTCCATAGCCCTAGCTGGCGCGGCAGTATCACTTTACAAGAGGGAGCAGAAAGCCTCGAGAGTTCCACAGAACTCGTTCTACGTCCGAGCCGCGGTTGTTGCAGCGTGTCTTGTTCTTGTTGTCGGCTTGGTTTTGTCGCAAGAATCGTCTTATTTTCGCGTTCTGGCAAGGTCGAGGAATTTCTACGGTGTGTTGACCGTGACCGATGTCCAGCCCGAAAACTATCGGGCGCTCATTCATGGCGCGACCTCCCATGGATTCCAGTTCCAACGGCAGGATTTAAGGCATCTTCCAACGGGTTATTACGGCCAGAATAGCGGGGTAAACATCCTCCTCAGGACCTGGCCCTATATTGGACCGGTTCGAGTTGGGTTGGTTGGCATGGGTGTGGGTACGCTTGCGGCAATGGCGAATCCTGGAGATACATACAGATTTTACGAAATCAACAAAGACATCTTGCGCTTCGCCGCGGGAGATCAAGCATATTTCAGCTTTATTCGCGACTCCGCCGCGCACGTTGAAATGGTAGTCGGAGATGCCCGCCTGAGCTTGGAGCGGGAGGCCGCACGTGGCGAGCAGCAGCATCTTGATGTTTTGGTTCTTGATGCGTTTTCAAGCGATGCCATCCCGCTCCATCTACTGACTCGAGAGGCTTTCCAACTGTACTTGCAACATCTTCGCGGGCCAGAGTCCGTGATAGCCGTACACATATCCAACAAAATGCTTGACCTGGCACCTGTTTTGGCAAATATCACACAGGAATTGGGACTGAATGCCATTCGGATTCACCCGGTATGGCTCGGCGGCTTCTCGGCTCAGTCAGACTGGATTCTGCTTTCGCACCGTCGGGCGGTACTTTCCACACCCGAGTTGGCACAGGTTTCCGAGCCATTCCCCGGAAACACTGAGCACGTACTTTGGACGGACGACTACAGCAATCTCCTCCACGTCCTCCGCTAGACTGACTAGACCTGAGTGATTGCAACTGGACCGGCCCTACTATAGTAGGTCCGGTCCTCGCTGCCAGGGGCTGTGCGGATCTGTCCAGGTCGGATTGCGTGTATTCGCGTTTTACGGCGACGGTCAAGCGAAGGCATAAGCTCTCATAGCACGGAAGACGGAATGGCATTGTATTACCACCAGTTGAGACCGCACGCGTAATCGGAAAGGTTCGGTCCAGTACGGAGTTGGGAGGCGGAATGGCGCCAGAAGGAGTAGGGAACCAATGCCGACGATTGAAGGGAAACAAGCACAGGTTTGGATTGATGCTTATGTGAAGAAGGCAGGGAAGCTTGAGGGTGTGACGAAGGCGGTACGGGCACTGGTGAAAAAGACACTAGAGGGGGGCGAGGAGTACGTGAATCCGTGGAAGATTCCGTCATTTGATTCGAACGGACCGCTGTGCTGCTTCATGGTGGGTAAAGAGCATGTGACCTTTGCGTTCATGCGCGGGGCGGCACTGTCGGACCCGGAGGAGCTGCTGGAGGGAACAGGGAAGGGCGTGCGACACGTAAAACTGCGGAGCGTTGCCGAAGTGAAGAAACCGGGACTGAAGAAATTGATTGCAGAGGCGGCGAAGCTGAATAGGAAGGACCCACCATCGGGCATGATGGTGGGAATGGAAAAGAGGAAGGCTAAAACGAGAAACAGGTAAAAGGAAGCGAAGACAGAGTGCGCCAAGTCGCAGTAGTTGATTGTGAATTTGCTTAAACAGATTGTTCTGTACCTGATTAGTTACCGGACGTCTGTGTTTTCCAGGCCAAACTTCTCGTGTTCTATAGCCTCAGTAGTAGGTTTCGACCCGTATGAGTCGCGAGACCCCTCAAGCTGCGTTCGACCACGCGCAAGCCGCGATGCTTCGCGGCGACCTGTTCGAGGTGTTTGCCTGTCTCGACGTGAACGACCTCAAGCGAGTCGCGGCAAACGCGGTTGCCCTGGTTCTGGGCGCACGCATTGATGACGCCGATGAGGAGGTCCGTCGGATTTGCGATGAGCACTGCTTTCCACTCGACGATCTTCTGAGCGCGCGTCGGCGCGTCAATCGGATGCCCAGCATGGAAGCCACGACGAACCAACGGGACACCATGAAGCGGGGCTTAGCTGCGGTGTCGAACCTGCCAGCGTTTCTTGCCGCGCTCGAAGGCTACAGTCGACGTGTGAGCGGCGGCGGATCGATCAGTATGCGCCTATTTCGGAATGAGACGCTGACCGACGTGCAGGTTGAAGGCTCGCGGGCGTGGGGCACGCGCAACCACGGGTCGGAATCTAGCGACGATGTGGAGTTCGTGCAGCGCAAGGGCCAGTGGTACGTCAAGCTGATCGCACGTCCCCGCGTGTGAGACGGCCTCCTCGACAAGCCTGAACTTTCTCCACGTCGCTTTACCGAAAGCAAGCCCGAGCGCCCTGCTCACGTCATCTCCTTCGAAGGAAGCGCGCTTCCGGTAAAGCACTAGGACTTACACGGCAGTGAAACGGGTGTGGGAATTACTTCGCACTTGGAGCTAAAATTTGGGGATGGTTCGCCAATGGCGCATTCACGGTTGGCTCCACTCGCTCTTCTCCGATTGCCGCTTCGCCTTCCGCATACTCCGCAAATCTCCCGGCTTCACCGCCGTCGCGGTACTCACTCTCGCATTCGGCATCGGCGCCAACACCGCCATCTTTAGCTTGATTGACGCCGTCCTGCTTCGCTCTCTCCCCGTCCGCGAACCGCATCGCCTCGTGGTGTTCCAGTGGACCGCGCACAATTCGCCAAACCTAAAGGGACACTACAATTACATGTCCTGTCCAGCCGCGAATGCAGGCGCAACTGGCGAACACGGCTGCTGGTTTTCCTATCCGATGTTTCAACAATTTCACTCCAAGCAAGATGCGTTTACCACTGTCGCGGCGCTGTGCGGAAACGTTGGACTCAACCTGAGAGGTAACGGCCCGGTCAGTTTCGTGCAAGGGGAAATGGTTTCAGGAGATTTTTTTGAAACGCTCGGCGTCGGACCATCACTCGGACGCACACTCAATCCCTCGGACGACACGCCTGGCGCACTGCCCGTCGCGGTCCTTTCGTACGGCTTTTGGCAAAGCACCTTCGGCGCGGATCCCGCCGTTGTAGGAAGAACTGTTTGGCTGAACGATGTCCCCGTAACGATTGCTGGAGTTGCGGCGAAGGAATTTCCCGGTTTGGATCCCGGCGTAGCTCGATCGATCTGGCTGCCTTTGTCAATTAGTTCACAGGTCGGAATGGATTTGTTCGGGAGCGTCAGCGGAGATCATCCTTCACTGCGAGCCGGCGATGACATCTGGTGGATCTACATCGTTGCACGGCTCAAAGACGGAATTAGCAGTGGTCAGGCGCAGGCTGCGGCCGGTGCTCTCTTTTACGATGATGTCCTCGACAAGTCGAAGGAGTTATTCAAAGTCGATGATGCACCGCGTCTGGTCCTGCTGCCCGCGCCCCAAGCCATTAGCGGATTGCGCGAACAGTTTTCAACTCCCCTGGCCATTCTGATGACTGCAGTAGGCATGGTTCTCTTGGTAGCCTGCGCGAATGTTGCCGGGCTGATGCTGGCGCGCTCCGCCACACGGCAAAGAGAGCTGGCCGTTCGGCTAGCTTTGGGTGCTGGGCGCGCAAGAATCACGAGGCAATTGCTCACGGAAAGCCTGATTCTCTCGGTTGCAGGTGGAGTCGCCGGAATCCTTCTCGCCTACTGGAGTGTGCAGTCGCTTGTCGCGTTTATGTCTCACGGAGGATTGTGGCCGTCGCATTTGGCCGCACGTTTGGATTTGCGCGTCCTTGCCTTTACTGCGGCCGCTTCCATCTTTACTGGAGTTTTGTTTGGCCTCGCGCCCACGTTCAGAGGTATCCGCGCGGACTTGACTCCAGCACTCAAAGAAAGTCCTGCGGCGCTTGCGACGGCAGCATCGCGCAGCCGATTCTGGAGCCTCGGAGGTACCCTCGTGATCGCGCAAGTCGCGTTGGCTATTCTGGTTCTTTCCGGCGCTGGCCTGCTCGTTCGGACGCTCCAAAACTTGAAAAGCATTAATCCCGGCTTTGACACGCGCAACCTCCTGCTCTTCAGGATGGATCCCAGCCTTAACGGTTACAAGGGACCACGCTCCAAAAGCTTGTACGCCGAACTGTTAGCGCGCATCCAGGCAATTCCCGGCGTGCTTTCCGCGACCTATTCGTTCGATGATCTGCTGAGTGGCAATTCTTGGATCACGAGCTTTGGGATCGAAGGAGAAGTGGTGAACGCTTCGCACGCGACGTTGGGCCTCAACGCTGGGCCAAAATTCTTCGAGACTATGGGAATTCCCTCAATGGCGGGGCGCATGTTCACACCGCAGGATTTCTCCCTCCCGCCGGATACCCAGTGGGAGCCGGCCGTGATCAATGAAGCGTTTGCCCGCACCTTTTTTAAAGATCTGAATCCGCTCGGACGGCGCTTAACCGGTGTCGGCCATCAGGGCTCAAGCCGCGAGATCGTGGGTATTGTCGGCGACACGAAGTTTCTCACGTTGCGAAGCGAAATTGCGCCAACGCTGTTTGTTCCAGCCGGAGGAGGTGAGGCTGTATTCGAGATACGCACCGCAGTTGACCCAAAAACGATCATTCCTGCAGTTCGTAGCGCGGTGAGCCAGCTCGACAATAATCTCCCGCTATTCAGCATGAAAACGGAGTCAGAGCAGATTGAACGCTCTCTTTTTCAAGAGCGCCTTATTGCTCGCCTGTCGAGCTTCTTCGGCGCACTCTCCCTGTTACTCGCTTGCATCGGACTCTACGGTCTGCTCTCCTACGAAGTGACACAGCGAACGCGGGAAATCGGCATTCGCATGGCGCTTGGCGCGCGGCCGCCCGATGTCTTGCGCATCGTTGTGCGCCAAGGGGTCGGACTGTCAGCGGTTGGCGCTGTCATCGGCATCTTGGTCGCCCTCGGTGCCACCCGTTACCTCGCAAGCCTCCTTTACGGCGTTCGCCCGTTTGATCCCCCTACGTTCCTCGCAGTTGCTTTGCTCCTTAGTCTTGTCGCTCTGGCGGCTTGCTACATCCCTGCGCGCCGCGCCTCCCGTGTCGATCCCTTGGTCGCATTGCGATACGAATAAATCATGCCGCCCTTGGAGTCACAATGAACCATGAAAATACCCGCCAACATGCTCGTTGATAGTAAAGGGGTTATGGCTATTTTCTGAGGAATAGTCCTTGGACGTCGATTCGTAGGCCGTAATCGGAAATCTCTTGCCACTGGGTCGTAGATTGACGTAGTAAACCGGATTCTTGCTGTCCTGCGTCCAAGGCAGGTGCTGCTCCTTATAGGTGCGCCCTTTGCTGTCGCGCGCGATGCGATCCTGCGCTGTCCGCGTAATCTTTGTGCCATCGCCCAACGTTTGTGTGAGGGTTGTGACTTCCGTGTCTGTGAATGGCTGCCCTAGGTGTTGACTGATGCCTATCTCGATTGGCATCACGATCCGGCCCATCTGTGCCTTTATACCTGCACCTAGGGAGAGAAGGAGAATGAGCCCTGCCAATTCGCGTTTCATGATTGCTCCCGAGGGCCGCCCGTCAGTGGCCAAAATAGGGGCCGTGAATCAACCGTTTGTAATCTTTTTGGAGGCTGCGTCCCAGACCGCCACGGCTTTGTTGAAGTAGGCATAATTTGCCAAATGACAGCCGATCGCGGCGTTGTTGCCAAATACTTCATTCTCCACAACCGGCTTCCGGCTCCGCACTGCGTTGAAGAAATTGGATTGGTGATCCGCGACCGGATCGTAACCCGGTGGCGTGGCGAACGTCTCTGCTTCTTCCTCCGGACGGAACGCGAGGGGCGCGGGAAGGGGATTTTCTTCGTGCCATTTTTTCAGGTATTCCTCGCGCAATTTCGCCGGCCAGCCGTAGATCGAGTAGCCCTCCGGCTGCGGCCGCGTGTCTTGTCGTCGAAATGTCAGCGCAGAGTCTTTGATCGTCATCGTTCCCTTGGTCCCGTAAATCGCCAAAAGCCCGCCGGCATCATTGTTCAGGTTGCAGCGAAGGACCATGCGGAAGCTAGGGTACTCGTAGAAGGTTTCGATCAGATCCGGGAAATCGCGGCCGTCTCTCCAGCGGAAAAGTCCGCCAGTGGATTGGGCGCGCTGCGCGATAGAGTTCGTTCCGGTGATGAAATGGATGCCCGAAATCAAGTGAACAAAGAGGTCACCCGCCAAGCCTTCGCCATAATCTGCAAAGCAGCGCCAGCGGAAGAATCGAACGGAGTCAAAGGGACGTTTGGGCGCACCATCCAGAAAAGCATTCCAATCAATTGTTTGTTCGCTGGCGTCCGGGGGAATCGGGTAGACCCAAGCGCCGCTCGCGCTGTTGCGGTCCGAATAGGCCTCGATCATGCAAACGTCGCCAAGCCTCCCCGAGTCGAAGATTTCCTTGGCTTTTGCGTAGAGGATAGAGCTAACTCCCTGGCTGCCAATTTGCAGGACGCGATTTGCCTTCTGCACTGCCTCTACCATGGCAAATCCATCTTCCACGGTGTGCGACATCGGTTTTTCGCAATACACGTCTTTTCCTGCGGCGCAGGCATCCACAACCACCCTGCGATGCTGGTGGTCCATGGTTGCGACAATGACGGCGTCAACATCCTTGCGGTCCAAAATTCTTCTGTAGTCGCGCGTGGCAGGGACGTCCTTCTTGACCGCTTCTCGCGCTGCGTCGTGGCGCGAGTCGTACAGGTCGCAAACCCCGACGCACTCCGCGCCCGGCACGCGCAGCGAAGCCTCCAGCAGCTCGCAACCTCGCACGCCGGTGCCGATGGAGGCGAAGCGCACCGTATCGCTGCGCGCAACCACGCGGGAGGAAACGAAAGGCGGATTACGTTCGAGAATTGTGACTTTCGCGGATATGCTTGCTGCCATAGCACCCGCACCTGCACCGGCACGGATGAATTGGCGACGAGTTAACGAACCATGGTCCATCAAAGTTTACCTCCCAAATAAAAGGTTTTGCTGCCAACTGATGGCGTGTTGCGCGCTCAGTGTACTTGCGCGCCGCGATTATCCCACAAATGGAGAGATTGGGAGACGCTTGCAGGCCCCAAATCGGCGCATTCAAAGCGCAGTTTCGTTAATCATTTGGCTTGACACTCCATCGGACTGCCTTATAGTGCGCAGAGAGAGAGAAGAGGAGAAAAATCACGGTGATGTGGAACAATCTGTCCCTGCGTAGTCTTGGACTAAGTTTGCTGGTGGTCTTGCTGCTGTTTTTCCTGGCGGGTCAGACGTTTGCCGCTGCACAAAACCCATCCGTAACCAAAGACGAACAATTCAACGGTCGCTGGGACATCAAAACCATTGGGGCGCATCCCCGCGCGCGGTGGCTGGAGATTGAAAATGCCGGAACGCCTGCGCCAAGAGGCAAGTTCATCAGCGCCTTTGGCGGCGACCTGAATGTGATCGAGGAAATTTCAATCCACAACGGCACATTGCGCTTCGGCTGGACGCGGCAGGAGCGCCCAAGTCCCGGCGCGGAGCCGGTTCCACGCAAACTGGTCTACACTGCGAAACTCGAAAGTGACAAGCTGCAAGGAACCTTCGAAGTGGAAGGTTCGAACCAGCCGCCGCTCGAATGGACCGGAGTGCGTGCGCCGGTGATTAACGAAACAGACGACGGCACTTGGCGGGAAGCAAAGCCCGTTGAGCTGTTCAACGGGGAAAATATGAACGGTTGGACGTCGTGGGACGGCGACGAGCCTGTGGGCTGGTCGGTCAAAGATGGCGCGCTGGCCTCCACAGGCCATGGTCAGGACATCGTGTCCCAGCAGAAGTTCTGGAATTTCAAGCTTCACATTGAGTTCCGACTGGCCGAGCATAGCAACAGCGGCGTGGCACTGCGGAATCGCTACGAGGTGCAAATGCTGGAAGACTATGGCCACCCTCCGAACACTCACAGCGCAGGCGCTCTTTATAGCCGCGTTGCGCCCAGTGAAAACGCGAGCAAGCCTGCGGGGGAATGGCAAACCTACGACATCCGCCTGGTCGGCCGCCAGGTCACGGTGGTGTTTAACGGAAAGAAAGTGATTGATAACGGCGTCATAGATGGTCTCACAGCGATGGCACATGACGCCGACGAAGGCGAGCCGGGCGGCATTGCTCTCCAGGGTGACCACGGCCCCGTTGAGTTTCGGAAGATCACAATCACGCCCTTAATGAAATAGTTAAAGAGGCAGTCGGCCCAGCAAAATTCAAGCAGGAGCCTGATTATCATGCAGGACGCGCTTCGGCTCGACCGCGTCAGGCCCGCCTACGGCCACCGTTCAAAATCTCCCGGAAGCTCCGTCCCACAATAATTTCGCTTCCGGGCTGGACGGTCTAAGAGACCAGCTCGACATGGTCGGGTTCTTTCATATGCTTTTTCCCCCACTAGCGCGAATTACCGTCCAGTAGCAGCTGCCCCGGAAAGACTTGCTGCTTACTCTTTTATTCTGCCGCGCGGTTTCGGACTTTTCGTGAGGGACGACTCCAGAACTGGACCTCGTCGTTTCGAAGAGGAGATCGTAGGTTCAGGTTGTGATTCGTCGACGCTGACGAATGCAGAATCCTCTTGAAAACATGTTTCTCGCCCCCCATAGACCGGAGTCACCGCTGCGCGTGCCTCAATAGATGAGCTTTAGCGAAAACTGAATTTGCCGGGAGGTTCCCGCGGTCTTGCTGATCATGCCGAACCCTGTACCCTCGATGATGTTCGCGGGTAGCCCCAGGTTGACGATGTTGAACAGGTTAAATAACTCTGCGCGGAATTGCAGGTCCGCTCGCTCCAAACCGCTTTCCCGGTGGCCAATCGGCGTTGTCTTGATGAGCGCAAAATCGAAGTCATAATATGCCGGGCCTCGAAGAGTATTACGGCCGAGTGTTCCAAAGCGCCCGGAGTTCGGTCCAGTCCCG
>Ga0209006_10002906_pt1 | contig 15604 bp, 22 predicted proteins | sample JacPin_JW_Ref_O2_FD_188567 | JGI IMG/M metagenome (GOLD analysis project Ga0209006, IMG submission 188567) | Forest soil microbial communities from Algoma, Ontario, Canada - Jack Pine, Ontario site 1_JW_Ref_O2 (SPAdes) (version 2) | ecosystem: Environmental > Terrestrial > Soil > Boreal... | reverse complement strand
AGTGGTTTTTGCTCCACCCCATGTGATTCGTCAACTGCAGACGAGGCTGGTCTTTGTTGAGACCGGCTCAGATCGGCTCGATCAGGGCGCTTCCCACTCCGATTACGTATAGCGCGGAGCTCGGAGACAGGCTTTTTGGTTGAGGCAGATCGTTTCGGAGGCCGGCTTGCAGGAAAATTGGAGTGTTGACCAATGATGCCCTCAGCCAATCGCTCTTTTTTCTTGTGGTTTGCATTTCCTCCGTATTTCTTTTCCCAGATGCTGATGTAGGCAAGAAATTAAGATGCAAGAGACGTATAGGTTGGTATGCTTACGCTCTTCTCGCCCTCTGACCTCTTCGGTTTTTCTTAAACGAAGTTTCCATCAAGTGGGATTCACCGTCGCTCCACTCAGAAGCATCAGAATCACCACGAGTGAATCCGGCGGTTAGCGAAGGAAGAAAAGTTGATCGAGACTCTGTGATCGCCGGTTGTGGCTTGGTCACACGACCAGAAGGTTTGTTGTGTTGGTGATCCGTAGCCTCAGGGTTTTCGTCTTCCTGGCTCTCAATGTCACTTTCGGAACTAGAGCTACCAACTGTAACAGCAGACGAATGGGTTAGGATATAGACACCAGAGTAACATACTTACCACTGTCGACTTCGCCAGATTCCCATTCATCATCGTCCTGTTCATCGTTATCACTTGAACGATCATCATCTTCTACAGTACTGTCGCTATCATCGTCAGGAGTGATTCTCCTCGCCTTGTTGGGGTGGGGCACAGCGGGATCATTAGCAACGCCATCACGATTGAGGACTCGTTTAACGGGTTGAAGAATAGATCGTAGGTCCTCTACCGCTCTAGCAACCTTGGTGGCAATAATCTTGGAGCTCTTAAGGCGATTTTGTACTTTGCCTTCGCATGTCGCAGATGCGGTGGGACCGAGTAAGTTGCCAGCGAGTTCTCCAGAAATAGCCGCTTGTACATGGCTCTCGTTGGACAATATCCGATCTTTTGTCAACCTGGTTTTCAAAGCTATATTAGCCACATGTTCGTGATCTATTTGCTAAAAACAAACCTCAGATTGAGATTGAGACCCCTGAATATATTTACCTACCTTCAGCTTTTCCAGTTGCGTTTCTAGCTCCTCGATGGCCTTCCGTTCTTTTGTTGTTCCTCTACATCAAAGGTTCACGATTTATGTACAATAAGACCGATAACAATTTACCTGAGCCGTTTCAGATTTTTGATCAATTTTCGAGTTTCAAACGTCTTGGCTTTCTTTGCAGCTTTTCTGACTTCCGTCAGATTATGGTGCTTTAAGTTGTCACCTTTTTGAATGTCTCAACCTATGGAATAAAAACATGCCAATTTTCTTGTGATCCTTGCCTCGAGATCCTTGAAAGCGTGTCAATATGAAGGATTTACATAAACGAGCACGAAACACGACACACACCTCGGAGGCATCTTCTTCAAATCTTTTTCTTTTTTTTGTCATGGCCATGGCAGCATTAGTAAAGCGGCGTGTGAAAGATGACTTTGAGCCCAAATGACTTGTCTGCCAGCATGAAAATTGCCGAGTGACTCACTCATATTTTTTTTGGCCTGTGCATCAAATCGATTTCCAAAATTTGCTGACAAAACTCCAAAATATGAACAAATATATCCCAAGCCTATGTCCATTCCTGCGGCGTAAGACCTATCCAAGACCATCCAATTTTCCATAACTCGCATTCTGCACCTCCCCGTACCATAATTTCAGCGTCGAATCCAAAAAATTAGCTTCAGTTTTCAATTCAATTTAGCCTCCTTTTCTTTCTCAGGAAGTAATCATGGTAAACCCAACAATCTCATTATCTCGAGATCCAGTGTCTCACTCATTTCGTTTATTTAGGGTCAAACACTGTCGTCTCCAGGTGAGCTATGATTCTATAAGATCTCCTTCATTATTTCACAGTTGTTGTAGTCACACAGAAAGCATCGGAGTCCGGCGGAAACGACCGCTTTCTGTACGCAGTGTCTGCGATGCAGGGATGGAGAATATGTGTGTACTATTTCCCAATGCTCAAGTTCCGCTTCTTTCCGGTCCCTTTTTCTGACGGCAATTCCCTCAGCGATGGAGGATTCGCATGCGATCCTTTTGGATCTAGACGAGGGAAAAGAGGACACAAATGCTTTCTTTGGTGTTTATGACGGCCACGGCGGTGAGTCCATCGACTTCATGTTGTTTCAATCTGACAAGTACGCTCCATGAAGGTTACACAGTAGCGAAATTTGCTGGCGAAAATGTTCACAAAAGATTGGTAACTGAAGAGACCTACCAACAGAAACAGTACGAATCCGCGATGAAGAGAGCATTCTTGGGGACCGATGAGGATCTTCGTGCAGGTTAGGCAACATCTACTCTAATGCCAACGAGTCTCATGCTGGATCCAGACCCTGCTCTTACTCGGGACCCTTCGGGTTGCACAGCCATTGCAGCATTAATCACCCACGATAACAAAATATTTGTCGTACGTTCACCTCTCACTCCAATGCCTATCCGTGTTTCATCCTCGACTCGTAGGCTAATGCAGGCGATTCACGATCTGTCATCAGCGTAAAGGGTGAGGCGGTACAGCTCAGTTTTGACCATAAACCTTCGAACGAGAGTCAGTTTGCCTGTTTTAAGGATCGGTTGCATCTTCTTACTCTTTTTTTGTAAAATAGTCGAAAAGGAGCGAATAGCCGGAGCTGGTGGTTTCGTCGAATGTGGCCGTGTTAATGGTTTGTGTTAGCTTTGGATAACCTGGTTCTTTACCTTACAAGATCAACAGGTAATCTCGCATTATCCAGAGCGTTGGGCGATTTCGAGTTCAAAAAGAACCAGTCCATGATCCCCGAGAAACAAATCATCACGGCAGATCCGGATGTCATTTTACATGAAATTACCGGAGAAGATGAATTCTTCATAATAGCTTGCGATGGTACGTTTTGATCTCATTCTTCTGACTGTGCTCCTCATCTAGCACGCAGGTATCTGGGATTGTTTGTCTTCACAACAGGTTGTTGACTTCGTCCGATTGCATGTCTCCCAAGGAAAAGAGTTAACCGAGATCAGCGAACTCATGTGCGAGCACTGTCTGGCCCCGGATACGACGTCAAGAACCGGTATTGGTTGCGATAACATGACTATATTGATTGTTGCGGTCCTAAATGGCCGGACCAAAGAGGAGTGGTATAGTTGGGTCAGCGACCGCGTACAACAGGGATATGGCTACGAAACACCTCGCGAAGTTCATCAACTCTATTCCCAAAGTAGGCTGGCCATGTACCAGACACGACGTGATAATCTCGCGGCACGTCGGCAGAAAGAAGAACAGCTGGAGAAGGATGGAGTCCTGGTTCCAAGTACGTTTGGATTTCCGACGGTACTAGGAAGCACCGGCGGCATATCCTATCATCACGGCGCTGGGATTGTCAGCGATAGCGGAACAATAATGTTTGCCAATGACGAAAGTGACGATGATGATAGCGGTGATGAGGACGTTGATATCGACCTTTATAATGGACAATGGTTGGTCAACCGGACAAATCTTCCCCCTACACCATTCTGCCTGGATAGTTCTTTGGACGAATTTGATCAAGATACCCGACGAGTGGATGGTACAGACCATGTCATCGATTTACATATAGACGATCTAGACCTCGGTGGCCAGATTTCGTCCCTCAAGCCAGCCGATCCACCCAGTCACCCGGACTCCGCGAACGGTCCTGAAGACACTCCCTCCAAGGCATTGCCTAATGGAAACACCACGTCAGTGGCGGTGGAATCACCAGAGCCTCGATCGGGAGATGACCCAGGTTCAGCTTCTGAACTTGAAAGTGGTGTAGTGTAAAGGATTCGCTGTTAATTCTTTTTTCATCCTCGTTTTCTGCTGTCAATCCCATCCCGACCACCTTTCATGCTTGTCTATGTACATACAACTATCATTCCCACATCCGTGTAGCACAGTACAGTATATCGTGTCTCTGTCATAGACCATTAGTTCCACACAGGCGCTTTGGTAGTTGTCTCCCTCTGCTTCGATATCCTATCTGAATCCCAACTTCAAGCATGCACTGAAAAAAGATGATTTCGCTCATCATATATATTTTGCAATATTGTGAATCAATACAAGATGTCCTTCTGTCAAGCAAAGCAGAACAGCATCCCCTCGATCATTTTTCAGGGCCCCTACACCAAGCAGAGACCCAGACGAGGCATCACCCACCTTGAGAATGACTTGCTTGGCCCACACTGTGTTTTTGGAAGCTATACCATATATGTAGACGTTTCCTCCACGGTTTCCAGAGCCATTTTCGAATGCCAGCACGGCTTTGGACGAAAAATGGTATGTGAAGCGTGTATCTTGCTTCGAAGCCAACACGAAACCAAGGGCGGAAAAGGTAGCAGTGTGATTCCACGCTGCAGCTTCGCCGGATACCGTATCACTGATGTGAAACATCGTTCCGTCGATGTGATTCTTAACAACGAGTGATATCGGAGAGGCGGGGCTACCGGGCAGGATTGTGGAGAGGAGTGTGAAGGGCGGCGTATCAGAAGGTTGCAAAGCCGTGGTCCCACTGCCAACCCACGTAAGATAAACGGTTCGACCGACAGAGTCGTCCACCTCCTCGTCCATTTCTCCTTCCGCAAGGCTAGGAACACCTTTTCCCAAACCGAGGCCACTCATATCTTCGCCGTCGCGAAGCGAACGAGTATATTTCTCCAGCGATTCCCGGATGTGCCACAGTTCAGACGGATCGAGGGTTTCAAGAACTTCTTCGTCGGCGTCTTTTGAGTTTGTGGACGGTTCGAAGACGTGCATCCATTTGGTTCCCTCGTGCTGTTTATCCAAGTGGAGTGTAAGCAATCCAAAGGAATGCTCTGCTTCGCGATCCCAGGTCCAGAAACTCGACGATGGGAAAATCCCATCCCATAGTGGCTTTAGAGAATAACGAGGGACATCGTTGTTATTCGCGTCAATACCTTGAATATGACATGTGAAAGCTTTTGCGGAGAATGTAATGTTGATGCTTGATTTTGGTGTTGTTGAAGGCAACGGGAAGGCTACCGTTACCGAATCGGACGTCTGCGTCCACGAATAAGGCGGAGGCTTCTGCGGACCTTTGTCTGCAGCATTGAAGCTCTCGTCTTGGCGCGGGATGGGTGCAAGCTCATCGGAGGATGGTTCGTAATGTGGGGGCGGAGAAGCATCCATATTTCGGTAAACGGAGCTCCCGATCAGCAAAAATGCCTTCCGTGATTTATCATAAGCAGTGTAGACTGGAACATCCTCTCCTCGTTGACGCCATAAAATGTCCAAGTCGTCGATCTGCGGTGGGAGCGACGGGACGATTGGTAGCGTGAATTGTACAGCACAAACCTCATACTGATCGCGTCCGAGCTTTTCCCGAGCTTGCAGGGTCGTAGAGTCTGGAATGTGGTTTCGCAACGACACGAGGACGACACCAAGGTCAGCCGAAACTTCCACAGCCTCATGGATGCGAAAGGGAAGAGAAACGTCAGGTAGGTGGGAACCTGGAAGCCTATACTGGCCAAGGAGTCTGGCCGGTCTGGTTTGTGCGATATCGAGGACGTACAAATACCCATGACCATCGGAGACAAAGGCGGTCTTGGAAGAAAGAAATGCAGCGGAAGGGTATTCAGGATGATGACACCCCTCCCCAGATGGGGAAATTATAGGCCGAGGGAGCTCATAAATGGCCGTGAACTCTGGGTAAAAATCACCCTAGGGTGGAATGGTTGGGCGGGTTATGGAATGACAAAAATGAGACTCACCTGGTTCACCTTCACATCAATGACGATAACGTTATAATCTGCGTCTACATAAAGTGCACGCTCTCCATTACTCGAAATACAAAGGTGATTGTGTGTGATGCGGCTTCGCACTTCTTCAAACGACAAGGGTGACTGGCTCAAGCTTGTAGACTGGGTGGGCTTGTACTGCAGCTCGTACCGCAATACTGCATTTTCTTGAGGAATGGGGTCTAACTTGTATCCCTCAAACTTTGGGTTTAGCAGGGAGCGATCAGGCCGAAATGATTCCATGGCAGTTTTGTCTCGATACGGAAGTGCGTACCTAGCTTGTACATACATACATACACCAAAGAAAAACCAAATCCATACAGTACGTGTACGCATGTCATATCCAATGGAAATCATGAAGAACCACTCCGAGAAACGTTCGACGCGCTCGGTTTACCGTATCGGCCTACCGAACGAGTACGGCTAGCTCTGATCCCTGCAGGAGAAACTGAGCGAGAAGGTGGTCCGGGTGTTTGTGCCCTAACGAACCGCCTTGCATGCGGAATACCAGACATTGTTGGACTACGCTCCCGTTCCTCAGTCCATGCATTGCCTTTCCCTTTTCCACTCGACCCTTGAGCAGATGAGTGCTCCAGATGCGGAGATTTGTACCGGCCGTCCCTTTTACTCCGTTCCCGACCGGAAGATGTTTCACGAAACTCGCTTGTCGCGGCTCCTCGACTGGAGTTGACTCCGACTTCATCGACCGGCCTGCTCTTACTCCGGCCACGCTTGGCCGGCGTATAGTCAATCTGCTTGACCTCTCCAACCTCTGAAAAGCGGTTGGTCGCACGACCACTCCCCTCACCGATCAGTGGTTCTTCCGAATACGAGTCGCCAATTACAAATTCCTCATCCTCCAGCCTGAATGACACTCTTCTCCCTCTCGACTTGCTACGCCTCACGAGAGTCTTTGCACGCGTGTTCGATGTTGACGACTCGATAGGGAATCGCGAGGGTGACGAAAGAGACTCAGGCGATGAAGGCGGGAGGGTGCCGCCACTCAAAGCTGGTGTGACTGAATGTGGATAAGGATGGGGGTGCGAAGGAGTCGCACTGGCAGATGACGGTGGCTGCCCTGACGAAAGTGGCGATGATGATGGATAGGGCTGATGATAGTGCGTACCTGGGGTGTATGGCACCCAAGGCGGGTTCTGATATGGAAGATACGAGGAACTTTGGTATGTGGAACGCTGCTCTGTATACGGTGGCTGCTGCGAAGGTGCATGTCCAGGAGCGTTTCCTGCCATAAGGCAGGAAAGTTGGTGTACAGCTTGTGAGATTATGTACTGGGCACGGGGATCATGGAATGGTGCGAATGAAGGTGGGGGTTGATGGTGGGATTCACTTTCGTGTTGCTGGGTATACGGCTGGGCATGGGAGTAGATGTCGAAGGCTTCATCTTGCAAATGTTTTCTGTGAGCGTCTGCGATCAAAGGAAATTCATCAACACGTTATGTAGTTCGATTCTGATTTAGGAACGCACCAGATATCATTTGAGGCAAAGAGTCTACGGTCTCATATGCGTCCAGAGATGTGGACGAAGAAGCACGGGGAGCCTCACCCTTATCGTAGTTCTTGACAGGTAGATATTTGTGAGTAAGCGCAGAACTGGCCACGTCAGGTATCGCATATTCTTTCTGCTGATCCGTTTCTGACAGCTCAAGCGACGATGATGCCACACGTTTGCGTTTACGCCTCTTGGACGAATTCGCACGGGCGGGTACTGACGTGATTATCACGTCCGGAGGGGGTCGCGACGATCGACTCTCTCTCGTGAACGACGGCGGAGGAGAGGACAGTATGATGGGGTCGTCACTTTCCGAGGAAGGGAGACGTTCTATGGCAGTGGCCTTACCTTTGCCTTTTGCCTCCGTCGAGAGCTTTGGCTGGATGAAGGAAGGTGATTTTTCGACAGAGTCCGAGAGAGGTCTGCGAAGTGTATCCGCAACTTCCGGACGAGCAGAACCAGGTCTCCTTCCCTCAACTTTCGCATTGGCCTCTCTACTCGGTTTCCGCACGACTTCCTGGATTACTTTTGATTTGGAGGCGGTGTTGTTTCGTTGTTTCGTATATTTCGCCTCGACCTCCACATTCGATTTCGGGGCCGGAGATTTACTATTACTTGCCCCCTTGTAAACTGGTCTAGGTCTGGGACGAGGTCTAGGTGGCGAAAAGGCCAACGCAAAGTTGTCCGGGGTGTTTTCGGTCACAGACGACGAGGATTGAGGCGGCGTTTGGAGCTGGGAGCGCGGAGGCGATAGTGAGAGTGGTGTGTCGGATTTCCTCTTCGATAAGACTTTTGACTTGGACTTGGATTTAGATTTTCGATCCTGGGGTGAGACCGATTGTCGCTGAGGTGATGTCGAGTTGGAACAGCTGCGAGTGGTGGGCGCTGGAGAGGGGGTTAGAAATTCGAGTTCGGAGGGGTCACCGTCAGATTCTTTTGGTAACTGGTAGACAGTGTTGCCTTCGTTCACATCCCACCCGCCAAGTTCGTCGTCTGATCCTTCGTCTAACAATGCAATCGGTAGTTCTTGCATGATCTTTTGTCTATCCTGGTATTCCTCTTCAGATCCGTTTTCCCCATCTGACTGATCGCTATTCTCGTGGCCCAGTGGATCCTCTGATTCACCCTCGTCATCATCGAATGGGCCATCATAAGTCTCGAGATCGATATTGTCAAAGTCATCGCTTGAGAGGTCTGATTCATCACCACATGATTCCTTCCTCTTCTTCTCGGCTTCCAGGAACTCTCTCAAATCCTCCGCATCCGCTGGGTTCATTTCTTGTACAGGTTGAATATTCCGGGACAATTGCTTCTCCATCTCGTCCGAGATGTCGGCTTCGATGGCAAAAGCATCAAGTTCATCAAAGTCATCATCGGGATCAACAACGCCTTCGCTGCTGGCGTCGTTGACAGAGGCGTCGTCTCCTTCCGCAAAACACCCAAGAGCAAAATGGTTGGAGCGGCGGAGGAAACCACGGTCTTTGACGATGCTGACTGACTTGAGGTCGATGATGTCATCTTGGTCCAACCTGCGAGTGTAGCGTTCAGCTAACTGAGACCAGACGTCGAGAACACGACGAGACGATTCTTGTCTAGCGCCGTGTAGGTCGAATTCTGGTTCGGATGTTAAATTAGAAAGGGGGGAAGGAGCAGACCGTGAAGCGCGACGCTGTCGTTTTTGTGGTGGCGCAGATACTGGAGGTGAGGCCGAGGGTGTGATTAAAGGGTTGGTCTTGGTCGTAAATTGATTCATGATGGCTGCCTTGAGCTTGAGCCGTTCAAAGGCGAGCGCGACTCAACCTTAAGCCACGCGACTAGGGTTAGGGTTACGCGCATCCTGAGACGAGATGATGACGGTGAGCTCATACTCATAATTCGTTATCAGCTTGAGCACAAATACTGCCATCACCTGAAGTTCACGTCTCTGCCTCTATGATCAATGTCTCAAACACGCAGGTCCACTCTTCACCGAAATATGTCATAGCACATCACATGGTTGGAAATACATTTCCCTATACCGTCACGGACTGGGAAAATGACATCGCACTCGCTTATGCGTCCGCTATCGATGGTTTCGCTCTCAATGTAGGCATTGATAGCTGGCAACCTCAAAGAGTCGCCGACGCGTATGTTCAACTGTGACCTATCCTTTTATGACACCCATCTATCATCTTAGCTACGCTGCTGCAGAACAATCTGGCATGGGCTTCAAACTATTCATATCTTTCGATATGTCGTACGTTCAAACTCTCGTTGTGGTTCAAGTTGTTCAGAATCTCTTGTCAGATCCCTCCCTGGCAATACACCAGATGATGCCAAGCTTCTCCGCACTTATATTATGGAGTACGCAAACCATCCCAATCAGCTCAAATACAACGGCCGCTCCTTTGTTTCCACTTTCGCTGGCGAAAGCTGTAAATTTGGCCAATCCTCTGCTGCCCAAGGCTGGGCGTCGCAGTTCACCCGTCATCCTGATTTGACTGGACAGAATGCCGTTTGTTTTGTTCCCTCATTCTTTATCGACCCTGGCACCTTCAGTAAATACAACAACGTAATGGATGGCAGTTTCAATGTACGTACCAATGTAACATTTCATTTCTTCTGGGATACTTACTCGGCCGAACAGTTCAATTCTGGCTGGCCCATTCAAATTACCACGTCATTTGCGAACTCGCTTTTGAACCGCCTAGATGCTTCTATATCAACATCGGCTGCTTACCCTGACTCATTCACCCAGAATGTTTTATCCCAATTTATCGGTTCAACAGATACAGATGCTGAGCACCTCAATTGCCTTGCTGGAATGCCGGATGGCGCAAACAAGGTGTACATGGGAGCTGTGTCACCTTGGTTCTTCACCCATTACAGTCCTCAGTCATTCAACAAGAACGTGAGTGCGCGATTTGCAGATTGAGGCAAAAATACTAAATAGTGGCCCACTTACTGATGCAGTTTATGTACCTGTCCGATGAGCATCTATACGTGAAACGGTGGGAATCCATCATTGCTTCACGCAATAACTTTGATCTCGTGGAAATATTAACCTGGAACGATTATGGCGAATCACATTATATTGGGCCTATTAAAGGCGACCAGCCAAATAGCCAAGCGTGGGTAAATGGCATGGACCATACCGGTAGGTTATCGTCCCCCTCCTTTCTATGATATCGTTTGAGCTACTATTTTCAGGGTGGCTCGACCTAACCTCGTATTACGCTACTGCATACAAAACAGGCTCATTCCCAATGATCACCAAAGATAAGCTAGTCATATGGGCTCGTACACATCCCGGGAAAGCCAAGGCTCCCGACCCTGTTGGTCCACCAGCCAACTTTCAACTTGTGAGCGTCATCTTTGTCACATTTATTCCTGAAGAGACACTCAGTTGTTCTCACTCAGTCTTCAGATAGGTTATGGGCCGTCGCTATGACTATGGCACCTAGTAGCGTCACCATCAATGCACAAACCTTCTCCGTCCCTGCTGGTCTTACGAAATTGTCTGTCGGACTTTCGCCTGGTGACACGATGCGAGGAACGATATCGAGAGGTGGCGCTGATGTGGTGTGCGTACACCCGGAAGGCTATTCATTTGAGGCAAACCCCCGAGCATATAATTTCAATGCGTTTGTAGCGTCATCGGGTCGAAATTCTTTTACTGAACATGCTTTCGTGCTGGGTAATGCTCAGTAATGTAACTGACAGCACTGTAATGCATCACGTGATGATGTAAATTATTCTATGAACCACCCTCGCGAAAGGTATAACGCGTTGGCTCGACGTTCCTCCGCTGGATTGTCGAGGAAAAAAGGGAAGAGACAAAAAACGATAGCTAGTCATCCTTCAGAAACGTGTGACACAAATGTTGCCATCCATAAACCGAAAACCGAGGATGAGAAAGAGCTCGAGAAGAAGGAGCGGCTTAGACGAGAGGTGGGATGTTCAATTCATCAGCCAGACAAGTGCAATTGAACAGGTTCCTGTCACTAGCTGGCAGCTCAGTCTGAATCGAAGATGAATAGTAGGAGAAGGAAAAGACTCGACAAGTATATCGTGAGTTCCAAGAATGCTTGTGCATTTGCGATCACACTGGCCTTATGCCGTATCCAGGATAAAAAGCTCAAACAAGAAGAACGATTAGCCATACTGAAAAAATTGTCGTACGTCTGTCAACTTGTTCAGACACCACCATGCAGCGAATCTCAATATTCTACAGCGAAAGTCAAGCCCAGCTATCCTCCACTCTGGATCTCCAGTCGTCTTCTACGCTTGGGACGGGTGTAGCATCGACCAACAAAGAGCGGCTGGAGAAATTGGAAGACAAGGAAATCAGACGGGCTATTGAAAGCCGACCAGGGAAGCGGAAACGTGTCAACGACAATTCTACTATCGTATACCCGCTCTGTAGCGATGAAAGCGAGGACGATGATTCCGATATCCCTATAAGCCCAGATGGACAGTTTAATGTTGAAATGGGTATAACAGAGTCTGAAGAATTATTGGACGACTCTCTCGCTCACCATGATGAGTTGGCCGCCGTCGGTAACGCTCTCCGGCGGAACGAAGATGGATCCATCGAGGCCCCAAAGATCGTTACAAAGAAATCAACGGGCAAGAAGGTCTTGATCACACTCGCCGTTCGTGTATATAATGCACTGATCCCAACTACAGACAGCTTTCCCAAGGTGGAAGAACACAGCACCCCCATCCTTACTTATACCACCTCAAGATTCAGACAGATCATTTGATAGTTCTGATTCTGCGAATGACTCTGACGGCGGGCACGAAGGTGCTGACGCGGAATACACTCAATCTAACCCCAACTCGGCTGATGGGGGAGATGCACTGGAATCTGAACCCCGTTCTCGCAGATCTACACTTGGGTTCAAAGATTGGGCCCTCAAACAGCTTAATGTCGCAAAAGGATATGTAGCTACCCCAAATTCGTCAGACCAAGCCACAACAACAGCACCGATCACAGTGCATCCACCTCCGCCTTTCCAAAAGAACTCTGACCCAAACGACAAGCGTGGTCCATTGGGAGAAGACTGTCGACTGCCTCAAACGTCATTCGCTAAATATCTGCGAAGCTCGGCCGGCCTATCAAAAAGCAGTCAAGCAGTTGCCGTTCTGCGGCCGCCAGAGATAGAAGAAGCCAGGTTGCTGCTTCCCATTATTTCTGAGGAACAGCAAATTATGGAAGCCGTGTTACTCAACCCCGTCGTTATTATTTGTGGAGAGACTGGCAGTGGGAAGACGACGCAGGTCCCTCAATTTCTCTATGAGGCTGGATATGGGAATCCGGGAAGTGGTAAGTGTTTCAGTCACTGAAAGTCTGGGTGTTCTACAGCAATTTGGTAGAGAATCCAGGTATGATCGGGATTACACAACCCCGTCGGGTTGCCGCGATGTCCATGGCGTCTCGTGTTGGACACGAACTATCCCTCACGTCCTCTCAAGTTTCGTATCAAATTCGTTATGATGCCACTGTCTCACCATCCACATCCATTAAATTCATGACTGATGGTGTTTTGCTGCGTGAACTCGCAACCGATTTTCTGCTGAGCAAGTATTCCGTGATCATTATCGACGAGGCACATGAGAGGAGCATGAACACTGATATTTTGATTGGAGTATTGAGCCGTGTGTTGAAATTGAGAGAAGAGATGTGGATGGAAGGAAAGGAAAACGCCAAGGTGATTGCAATGGTCCACTATGATAGATTGTTGACTGATCGTCTGAAACATGTAGCCTCTACGTCTGATAATAATGTCTGCCACTCTTCGTATCTCCGACTTTTCAGAAAATAGGACACTCTTCCCGTCAGCGCCACCCGTCATCAACGTTCCTGCGCGGCAACATCCTGTGACCATTCATTTCAGCCGTCGCACCGCTTCAGACTATGTCACGGAGGCGGTCAAAAAAGTGACGAAGATTCACGCTCGGCTTCCCCCCGGAGGGATCCTCGTCTTCATGACTGGACAGAGTGAAATCACGGGTGTGTGCAGAAAGTTGGAGGCTCGATTTGGGCAAAAGGCTTTGGGTGACAAGAAGAGAGGAAACGGTGGACAAAGAAGTTTCCTGGATTCAGGCGATGATGACGTGCGAGAGATTCTTTTAGGAGCTCAAGCACAAGGTCTGCGCGGGATCCCTGTCTCTTTTTACTTACTGACTTGAGTTATAGTGGTTGTCGAGGCTGAAGACGTTGAACTCGATGGTCTCACTCAGGACGATTTGGCGTTGGACGTGGATGGCGATGCGGCAGAAGATGACCCGGAAGCACTGGATAGCGATGACGGGCAACACGCAGATAGCATTCTAGACCTGAACACTGAAGAACTTACTTGTGAGTTCCCTCAAATTGCCACCATCTACCATGTTTATAACGATATTTATTCTAGCACCTATGCATATCGTACCCCTCTATTCCCTTTTACCAAGTGACAAGCAAATGCGAGTCTTCCAACCACCACCGCCTGGCGCCCGGCTTGTTGTGATATCCACCAACGTGGCAGAAACATCATTAACAATACCAGGAATCCGATACGTCGTTGACTGCGGGCGGGCTAAAGAAGTATTTTAGTTCCGTGCATCTTGAAACCGAGGACCTTATTGATACCTATCGCAGCGCAGATACGATGTAAATAACTGCATTCAGGCCTTTCAGGTCGCCTGGACATCGAAGGCATCCGCAGCCCAACGCGCAGGACGTGCAGGCCGCACTGGACCTGGCCATTGCTACCGCCTTTATTCCTCTGCACTCTTTGAACACTACTTTGAACCGTTCTCTCGTCCCGAAATCCTTCGTATGCCGATCGAAGGTATTGTCCTGCAGATGAAGAGCTTGCACATCCATACCGTAGTGAATTTTCCTTTCCCGACGCCTCCAGATCGAAAAACACTCGCAAATGCGGAAACCACCTTAGCCTATCTGGGTGCCTTAACTATTCCCGCCAGTCTGTCGAAAGACAGTGGTACAATCACAGAACTTGGCAGAGCGATGTCGCTGTTCCCTTTGTCACCACGATTTTCGAGAATGTTGGTCAGCGCGAAGGTACAGGGATGTTTGCCACACATTATATCTATTGTTTCCGCTTTGTCTGTTGGTGATCCTTTCTTATGGGAGGATGCATTAGAACACGAAGAAGATAATTCGGACGATGACGCAGAGCTATCTCATATCAAGAACGCGGCAATAAAGGCGAAAGAGGCTAACAAACTCCGCCGGAAATCATTTTTTCAGTCACAACATGTGAGTAATCCAACGAACTTGTGATTCGCTAGACAGCTCAACCTAGTAGACGCACGCTTCGTTGGGAAACTATTCCAGCGATATGTTTCGTCTACTCTCAGTTGTGGGCGCTTATGAATATGCTGGGGGTGGCCATAGGTTCTGTGTCGATCATTTTTTAAGGCCCAAGGTATGACGTCGGATGGATGAACATATTCTTACACCGCTGACGCTACTAGGCGATGGAGGAGATACACAAGTTGCGAGGGCAACTAAGTCGTGTGGTTCAAGCCAACTTTCGAGATACAGACGTTGGTTTCGTTTCCAACCCTCTTCCACCCAACGAGCTCCAGGTAGCGTCTGTGTATCCTCAACCAGAATGTGTATTTACCGCCGTGATGTTGCAGCTCAAAGTCATTAGACAACTCATTACCGCAGGCTTCATTGACCAGGTTGCCGTTCGCAAAGATCGTGTGGACAAAGCTTCATCTACTGGTGTTCAAAGTGCTACTTCAAAAGGAGTACTCTACAGGGCTTTAGGAATCTCAGAAGACGTCTTTATCCATCCATCTTCTGTGCTTGCGAATAGGACACCACCAGAATACATTGTTTTCAACGAAATTGTTCGCTCCTCACGACTATGGCTGAAAGGTATGGTCTCCATCAACCTTTTGCGATTGTGAGATTCAAACTGGCGACTAGGCCTGACGATTGTCAACCCCGCCTGGTTATCAACTCTTGGAAAGCCGTCCCTTTGCACCTTCTCGAAACCGGTGAAGAACAGCTCTGGTGCAATGATGGTTGTCCCAAAGTTTGGTCCTGACGGATGGGAGCTTCCATCTGTCCCAGCAAGCGCGCAAACGTAACATCGACGGTAGAACTTTCTCTACGAGAATCTGTGAAAGCTTGCGGCCTCTGACTACGTGACGTGTGGCTTAGGACAAATTGTAACTATTGAACGTATTCCAACAGAATCCAAGCTCGCTGCAGTGCAATCCGAAATATGAAGGATCTGTCTGTAGAAACGAAATACA
>Ga0209006_10002905_pt1 | contig 15604 bp, 22 predicted proteins | sample JacPin_JW_Ref_O2_FD_188567 | JGI IMG/M metagenome (GOLD analysis project Ga0209006, IMG submission 188567) | Forest soil microbial communities from Algoma, Ontario, Canada - Jack Pine, Ontario site 1_JW_Ref_O2 (SPAdes) (version 2) | ecosystem: Environmental > Terrestrial > Soil > Boreal... | reverse complement strand
GGGGTTGATGACGTCCTGTGAACGTCGTACGTCGTACGTTGTGAAATTGAACTTGGCTAGGTGGTGTATGTACATTCGATCATTCTTGAAAAAGATTGAATCGCATTCCAGGTGATTGGACTCATCTTCTGCCATAAATAATGGATGAACTTCCGGGAGATTTGGAGAGGCGTAAGGATCAGCGAAGGAGACAGCTTCTTCCCGTAGAAGAGTTTTTATGCGTGGGAGTACATGATCTTTTAGTTTCGGTATAAAATCCTGATCATGACGATGAGTATTATCCACCTCCATAATAATGCACAATGCATACCTTGATTGCAGGATCTCCAGCATATTGCTGCAGGAAACCGGGAATGCTCTCAGGAAAGTTTTGGGATTTCCCGATGGCGTGATGTACGCTAGGGGTATCGGCAACTTCGTCTTTGGCGGAGCTATCAGCCGGTTGGAGCTCATCGTGAATTCGGCGAATTCGGACTTGACGTCGCTCAAGCTGGGTTATTTGTTTGACAAATCCTTTGCGATTGGTGCGAGCATATCTTGATTTCGACTGACGATGTTCAAGCTCACCCTAGTAGAGCATTTAGTTGAATAATTCAGTAGAAATTCGATTGTCAGGAATCAAATACCGTTGACGTTGAATACGAATCCGTGGTGCCGAATCGTTCTATGGTAGCAACATAATCACCCAGGGCGTGAACCTTGTAAGTCTGAAGACTAAACGACTTGAGGCATTTGCCAGCAGTACCGCCTGGTGGTGCACATTCTGGGACATTTTCTGCGGGCACACGGTGGCTTGAAAGAGGCGCGGTTACATGTTGGAGTGGTGTGGGTATGCTGGTTGGGTGTCTTGCTGAACCAGGGATTGCAGTTGTTTGGGTGACCACCGTATTTCCAGGACGAGGATGATCGACTGTCGCCTGTCTCATCGTTCGGCGAATGCAGGCTTCCCGCTCCCATTGTAGCTCGTATGTCACAAATGCTGAGCATGTGTTCTTGCTGAAGGTACGTAGTTTGTCGCCCAGAGAGGTAGTTACGCTCTTCAAAATTTGAAGACTCAACTCGTGGTGCATTCGTAGCTTGGCTAAGCCATGCCAGTGGGCTAGCACAAAGAGGAGTTGTAGAATGTCCCGGTTATGCGGTTCGGGAAGCAGACCGTCGAAGACGGGTATGGCGCACTAAAAATAAATGGATAAATGAAGGTGAAGGGTTAATGACGAAATGACGCACTTGCAATACATCTTCCAGGTCTCGGGCCGTCATTCTTTTCATTTCCGAACAATTTGATGAAAACCTCCGGATTGTGCCCCGCCCGAATGTTGGTGATTCTCTGAAGCTTTGGGGGTCCATCAGTAGTGCTACAAGTGCAACCTGAGTGAAACTTACCGGTAATCTAATTCCACAAGAAGCTTTCCATCAACTGACTGGAGAATCCGAAGAAGATGGATAAATATCATCTTCCAAACGCCCAACTCAAACTCATGCATCAAATCCACCACCAACATTGAGAATAGATTGAAGCCAAACTGACTTAGTCGATCGGAAAAAGCATTCTTGAAAGAATTTAATGAATACATCCATTCCAAAGCAATAGAAAGCAACACACGCACTGCGGTAGGAACGAGCGACGTTCCTTTGAGTAGATTCTCAACTGGAATGCTATCAACGGCATAATGCTTGTCATAGATAAGATTTCTTGCAATGGCGACCTTAGCGCGACGTTGATTATCATCGATGCGTGCCATTACGAAACGCTGCGCCATGTCTCTGGCCATCCCAAGGTTATGGACTTCGCTCAGCCGAGTGAGGCAACGTGGGCAAGGGCAGCCGCCGAGTTGTCGAATGCTTGCAAGGATAATCCTGAGGCAGATATATGAGAAAAATTGTATGAATGGAATGATTGAATCACTTTTCTGGATAATCTGCTGAATATGTGAAAATGCGGGGATAAAACCGCCGCTTGACCCCGTCACAACATTCGATAACGATTCCATGCTCCCAGGCTTCCAGGAATTCGTCGTCGAGTAAAATCCTCCATTGCGCGTGCATCAACTCGCGACTACAGTGGGTCATAAATGCGCCACTAGGAACTTTCCTTCCTGCTGTCTGCTTCATGCAGAATTCTTTGAATGATTCAGGAAGCTATGTGTGAGGCATTAGCATACAACCAGGAAGGAAAAGAATATACTGACCGGCTGAAAATAAGCTACGTGTTCACATACGCCGCATGATGGCTTGCATCGGCGATATTTGGATTCGTTTCCGTAGAACATGTAGAGGGGGTGGAGTTTTGCATCGCCGAATGATGTAAGGTGCGTCGCATCTGACCAAAACATCAGAGCAACCACTACGCGTGGAAGATCACAGTTAGGCTCTGGGGGAGAATCCTGTAGTTGACGGTGGGATTCAATGAATGCAGGCGACGTGTATAGCTCGCCGAACACTCGAACAGGACGTTGAGAGCATCCGGTATACCAGTTGAGCTCGTAGGGTTCGTAGTGAAAGTGCTGATGATGACATGGATTGGAGATCTTCTCTCGGATTGCTGTGGTCAAGTTACGGTGGTAAAAGTCGTGAACTTCAAAATTACCGAGACCACTTTGAGGATCTGAAGGTTCTCCCCGACGGCGTTGAAACGGAACCATAAGTTTGATAGACTTTCGGGTCCAGCCAGCCTCCTGATCGATCAGTCTCTCTTTTTCATCACCATTCGCTAGCTTATTATTTATCTCATTCCACTTGGCTTCTCGAACGTCCATCGGATGAAACTCGGAATCACCGACGATATCCAGTAAGTCTTTGAAGCTCCTCTGTGACTTTTGATTCCCGCCATTCCAGAACCATTCACCAAGAAGGAATGCGTTACGATTCGGATATGGGTAGAATGACTGCGGCACAGGCAACTGGGCTGGGAGGGAAATGTTGCAGAGGTCGTTCAATGTGGTGTAGTCCTCAGGGTCGTGGGACGGAAGCTCTTCAGCGTAGTATCGTCGTGATAACCCAAAAATATTTTGGGGAGTCGTGTAGAACTGGCGCAGATGGCTTGGCGGCGTTCCATGAGAGCTAGCGTCTGAGGCCATGGGTGCGACCTGTTGAGCTGTCGTACTTGATAATAAATGAGCCTCAGGCTGCACCATTGATTGAGCCAGAGCTGTAGGTGGAAGAGAGGGGAGGGGAACGGGAAGTTCATCCCTGAATCGCCGGGGCAATTGACGATTGGTCCGTTTTAGCCAGGGTCGGCGATCCATCATTGACAAGCTAGAGTCGTCGACCTGGTATGGACATTCCTCCGGTGTACCGAGCTAAATACAAGCCCGTCAGTTCTACTGTGCACCATACTTTCAAAGAGACGAACTAGCTCCAAAACTTCGGCGATTGGAGTGGGGTCGGCGGAAGCATTGCCAGTTGGGTGATCGTCATTTGGAAGGACTGGGACGATGCGGCGCCTTTTTCTCGTGATCCATGTTTCCTTTGCCTTGTTCAAGGCACTCGACAGGCGCTTCAGGGACTTCACGCAGAGTCGTTGGTGTTTGCTGAAAGCGCCTAACTGTGGAAAGGATCTTCCGCAATGGCAAACGTGAGCGCCAGCACTTGGCTCCAAACGTTGCATGGATAGGAATGGGTTTGTCTGATTCAGAAGGCCAGCTTGGTATATGTACGACTGCCAATGACGGAAAGGGAATCAAGACATACCAGATATGGAGGTGAGATTGTTTGAATACTTTTTCAGCCCCGCTGTCATCGCTGGGTGATGACTTTTGTCCATAAATCCTAACCCTAAATTCATTCTAATGAAATATTTTACTGAAATTGAAAGGAATTCAGGGACAAAAGTGTCCTCAATGCCATGGCATTTAGTGACCCCGGAAATCGCTTGATATTTACCTGAGTTGTGAACTTATATTCATAAGGTAGGGATATGGATTTGGCTAAGGAATAAGCCTTAGTTCGGAAGTCGCGGATCTTTTCGGCTTGAAGCCACGTGATGTGCATTCGACTCTCTCTCTAACTGCTTCAAAAGTACGGCTGCGTCACGGCGAATACCTTTGACGTCCTCACCCTCACTTTAAACAGCTAAAGTGCCTCTCAAAAGAGGAACAAGCAACGCTTGCCATCGCAAAACGAGCACAAGAGATCAAGGAGCAGAAGGAAAAGCAATAAAAGGCAAAGCAAGACCGTGAAGAGAAGCCAATGAACTTCGGCTCCACATCAACCAATCCAATAGGTATGGGGTGCAAACATACTGCACCAACGCGAGATTAACTGGGCGGCCCCATCGCTGAAGAAGCCCGACATGCTGTCGGCTGGAAAGGCCTTCTGTTGACCTTATCATGAATCCCGACGGCTCCAAAGAGAGGATGTTGTGGGACCAGACGAAAAACCAGAGGGATGTATCTTCGAAGAGTGCATCGAAGTTGGACAGACAAAAGTTGCCTGATATCTGGTAAGCCGGTACACTGATCGAAATGCACTCGTTCTGATGCCTTTGTGATTGCTAGGAATCATTGTGATCCTTCTAGCCAAGGTGCTCTTGACCTATATCCAGTTGTCAAGGGCATGTAGGCCATCGATGGGGAGCCTTCGCCAAAGGTCAGCACATACAAAGAGTCATGCACGTAGAATCCCCGGAGGCAAATCTGGCCACTGTAACTATTCACGTACATTGTAATTATGACAATCTACTAAATGCAATCTTATTCTCCTCACAAGTTAGTGGATATAAAATGATTCTACTGTGATAAGACAGGGATTAGTTCTACACCAAGGCACCTCGTGGATGCTTGCAGGCGTAACGATGCCTAGCTGATTCTCGGTGATATCCGAAATCGCGATTCACTATATATGTCAGAAAACTAACCATAAAACCCTTTTCGCCATCCACCCAGCCTAAGCATCAAGAATGGGAAAGCCTCGCCATCGTCCAGTCCGAACTGAACTTGGTTACGGAGTGTTCAGCATTCACGATCCACCAACCGATGGCATTGATGGGACTGCTGGGCCACCCGCGGAAAGCCATCCTGAGCCGCCAGTTGCTCGGACTGAATTGCAGGCGCCTTTAGGTGAGATAACAGTTTTCAATCGTAGAGGTGGCCAGGAGATCGGGAAGAATATCTATAGGGCCCATCGCTTCGCATCCATGCTAGTGCCCCTATGTATGCCCCACATCGTGTCCGGCAATGGCGATTAGAAGGGGGCCGCAATAATCCTCACGCCCTTTTTTTATCGTTCTTCTCTCTTTGATGTGGGAGGCAACAGCGCCGTTGCCTGACCCCCTTGGGATTGGGCTTATTGAACTTCCAGTACATTACTGACGTCAACATCTGTAGCCATTTTGAATAAGCTGCAAACGCTGGTAGACCATGTCCCGGCGCTTACGATGCCATATAATCTCGACTTGGAGCCCATGGGTCAGGCGTCAGGTGTGTTGACTATAGATATAGTTATTTTGGTCGACCAATTTTCCATTATAGACTCCTGCATGGATTTCGATGTTGATGCGATGGTAATTATCATTTTTCCCTCTGTTTTGATTTTTTTAACCTGGTTCAGATGAGTAATCCCCTTCCTGACTATAATCCGCATGAGCTTGCGCTATTGAATGAGCAAGCGTATCGAGGAGTGAACCCATCGCAGTTTTCACTGCCCTCCGTGGCGTCTGCCAGCGAAGGAACTTGCCAGAGCCGAATGTAAGCACTTCTACGTTTATAGGCCACACACTTGAATTAGCACGAGTATAGATACCCTCATGGCGCGGTCACATATATCTTCTCAAGCTTGGAAGATCTTAAGGCTCTATCGCAGGCGTGGGGGACTGTGGTAGAAGTTGCGATAGTAATTGCGATTTCTGACACATATTACCTGATCGGATGGGCGCTTAAGGACAGCGATATGTGGAATTCCATTGCCAATCAGGCGCTTATACGTGCAAAACACTTGCATGCGACACACCGTCAATGCCAACTCAAGCGCGGATTCTTTCTCAAGGATGGTGATCTAGAACCCGAAGCTTGTGAGTGCGTTCATTCACTTATTTCATTTTGCGGGTTGACGGGTTCTTTATCCAGGGATCACTACCGAAAACTCCACTATGATGTCCCTTGTTCAGAATGGCATTCGAGATTTTCGTAAATTTCTCAAAGATACCGCCGCGGCATATATTGAGCCAGTGAAACAACGTGCGTGGGATGGTTTGGAGCTTGTGAAAGGCTATGGGATTCTTCGTGAAGAGGTTTCGGGCATCAAGGCGACGCCTACCATAATACAGCAGCGAGTGCAAGCTTTGTTGGAGGGGGACGCTTACCTTTCAGCCGGATATGCAGAGGTTTGATTTTTTTTTAAATAATGATTCACGTCATACTGAATGTTACACAAGGAATGTCGAGGCGACGGTCAATCTCCTGTTGTCCTTGATGTCTTTTGGGATGCATTTTACATGAACAGACAATTGATCGCTCGCAAGGTCTATACAGTTTGGAAGAAATATTCGCCGGCGGAAGCAATCCCATGGGTAGATATCATTCCACCGAGTTATTCATATCTGATGACTGCAGCAGCGGTACGACTGTTTGATTCTTTGTGAGAGTTTTCGCTGATATTTCTGTTGCAGGTCCGAAATTGTCTTTCTTCTCGAAAAACAGGTAGATTCAAAGAGAAGCACTTCACCGAAGCAAGCAACCTACCAATCTTTGAGGCCTTGAGAGACAATGCTTTTCCTCAACAATGTAAGGTGATTTGCAATGAATATGGTGCTCAGTTAGTCTTTCTTTTTTTACTTGTGATACGTCCTGATATCATATATATTATCTAGATGGTCTCAACAACTTGTGACAGAAATGATGGAGGAATTTGAGACTGATAGTAGTGATTCTGCATAAAAGGTCCATGTACAATGGTGTAGTGACAATTGTTAGGGTGTCGTTGAGATGATAAGAGCTGATAAATACACAGATGGCTGCTATCATTTTGTAATCCCTGTCAGTTGATTCCAAGTTTGATATATCCAAGATAATACCTGGTAGCCATATGTCAATCTTAGAGTAACTTATCATTTTCTATGATAATTCTAGATAGATTATAATATCTGACAACGTCTGAGATATGATTATGAGTGGTCATAAGACTGATAAACAATTGTCAACTCTATATGGTTTTATCAGCGTCTTCACATTTTTCTGATGACAATCTGTACAAATAGACGGGATTTTCACTGGGCCTCAGCGCTTCAGCTCAAGTCCAAATCCCCCTCGTCGGTGTCATTCTCGCTCAGTCCTTTCCAATTGTACGTGTTGAAGCTTGACTCGGCCTCGTAACGATTACGACTGAGATATCTAGCTTCATAATCAGCCTACTCAGCCTTCCCGCACTTTGGACCTTCACATCGTATCGAAATCACAATATTCCCCAGAGCAAGCAACAGAGCGTCACAGTACTCCCAGCGGATGAATGTTTAAATCCTGCGTATAACAATTGTGCATTCTATGCTCAATGTCTAGAGTCCCACTACAAGTGTGGTCCAACAGGCTATCCGATAGAATATGGCCAAACCTTGTGCCAAAAGTTCAGCGACGATCGTTCGAAATTTAGTGTTACTGGACAGCAATGGATGCTCAAGACGATGCACTGCCTGCAAACCGCACTTGTGCCCGAAGCTACTGGTATGGATAACATGACGTGTAGCACATTGGAGGAGAAGGCATTCGGTACGCATGCTGCGTGTTATATCGAGAACGGGCTGTGTCTTCTCTCCCCGACGGATTGGCTGGCTATCATGGAGATTGTGGAGCTGAGGACGTTGTTCCGGAACTGGGACGCGTTCAAGGCAACGGTACAGGCTGGAGAAGGATGTGTTGACTTTTGGGCATTTTTGGTGGAGAAGGCGTTGGTTGATAAATTATGAAAAAATAAAATATAATTTTTGTCGAATTCCCGTATTTTCACGACCACCGAACTGAACGACGGCTTGCCTCGTTCCCTTGCGATGAGCGTCCACACATGCTCACGGTTGTGGATACTACCATTCCACCTTCAGCATTTCATACAAGTCCGTCTCGCATCAACGACATCATCAAATCCAACACATTTTCCATACCCAAGACATCCCAGACCCACTCCCCACCAAATATTTCACCTCCCGTTCAATGCGTCTCAGCAGGACATCAAAGCTAGATGTAAATTCATAGAAAAAAACATTAAACACCATCATCCTACAACTAATTCCTTCCCCGTCAGACTATGACCTTGTCCGTGCACACCACCCCGACTCTCAACTCTGCCGTAAACTTTCGCCTGAGGAGCGCCACGCCCGCTTTCAGGCTATAACTGCTGCCTACGACATCCTCCGTGGGGCCAAGTCCCACGACGCTGCCTTTTTGGATGAACTCAATCGGAGGAAACGAGCTTGGGGGAGTGACTCATCTACCGCCCGTCGTCGACGCCGACCCGGAGACGCGTATTCGCATGCAGATGGGTATTTTGCGAGAGGCTGGGGCAGCGAAGAAAGCGTGGATGATCGGTGGAAAGACCGGATTATCGTGTTTGCTGGTATATTCGTATGTGCCTTTCGTTTTTGTATAATGTACGAAACACCTTCCTCACCGTCTGTTTTGTTTTGTAGACTCTAGCTGCTGGTCTTGCACCTGGAATATTTTTGTTCCCTTTCTCCAATGATCAGCGTCACCGAGCTGCATCTGCTAACCTGGCGGAGGCGCGAAAGGAAGCGAAGGAGGATGGCGTAGAGCGGAGGAAAGAGATCAGAAGAAGGGTGGCAGAGAACAGGTTGCGACGACTAGAAGAACGTCGTGAGGAGAGTTCCAAGGTAGACACTTAAGAGATATATTGGACTGTCTACGAGTCAACAGCCCTTGGCGACGCCAGATGCGCTGGCCCAAAACCATAAGGCAACAGATCCTTTATCGTCGTCTCCATTACACCACCCTCCCCATTCGCCACACCTTCACCGTTTGGTTCCGTAGTCCCATCGGGTGGTGGTTGCGGTTGGGGGTAATCTGTGGGCACCAGGAAGATGGGCATCTCAGAACGGCAGAATTCCCGAATGACTTGGCGGCACAACCCGCACGGTGCGATGGGAGTGTAGAGGTCGCTGGGGTGTGAGGAGATAAATTTCTTGAATGATGGACAAGGAACGAGGAAACGTACGATGTTACTGCGAGACCAACGAATGCTCGCATTCCATCGCTCTACACGTATTTACGATGTGTGTAGAATTCAAGCACATAATGCACAGCTTGCCAGGAGGAACTCACAACTGCTTTCACAATGACTGTCCGCTCGGCGCAAATGGTTCCTCCTTGCATCCAGACATGTCACTGACGATCAAGATGAAGATGTATTCAATGAATCTCACCATACGAAGAATTCTCGACGTTGGCACCCTTGATAATCCTGCCGTCTGTGGTAAGAAGCGCGGCACCAACGCGAAATTGGCTATACGGAGAATATGAGAATTTCTTCGCTGGAACGATGAGATCGGGTTATAACGATGGATAAAGGTGAGCCTGAATTACGGGCCAACCTTCGATGGCTGCTCTGATGAGCTTTTCTCTGTCGTGAACGGGTATTGTCCATTCTATCACGGACATCATTCACAATTACACAAAGCGTGTCTGAGACTTGCTTGTCTAACACTTTAGACTAATGTAAAGTAATAATAATAAAATGTTTCACCACCACCGAATCTCACTCCATATCAATGGCCCAAACACTTTACATGCAGTCCAGAACTGAAGTAACAAGATTAGAGATGAAATCTTGACCATCGGGCGAATGTACGTACGACACTGAAACTTTTGATAAATAACTCGGGGTATTCGTCTATTCGAGCGGGTGCTAAGGATGAAGATGTCTTCGACATGGAGGGGGAGACCGTTCGTGGATGGGTAAACATAACCCATATTGAATAAAATGCGACCGCAAAGAAATGACTTGCAAGCAGGACGGGAGATGGGGCAATTCTGAACATGGCCGTTGAGGAATATATAGTGAGATAGGAGATAGGAAACACTGACCCGGACAAGAGAGAAACTGGGCCATTGATGCATTCGCCACCGCATTCAAAATACTTGAAGCATCCAGTGCGAAGGACGGCAAGTTCTTCGTCTAAAAGAGTTCCCTCCAGTAAACGAAAAAAACGACAAAGTCGTTCAGTGCGATGATTTGGCTACTTACCGTCTGCGCGAAACAAATCGTATAGAGCTACGCTGAGGATGTTGATAGTAGACGCAAGGGGTTTCCGCCGCCAATGGAATCGATGGAGTACGCCAGAGACGCGTTCCCAATCACTTAGATCGTCGACTTCACCTAGCAGCTGCGTGAGAAGGACCACGTCGTTTAAAGCAACAGTCATTCCGCCCCCGGTTAGTGGATGCCGCATATTCCACGAATCGCCGAGGAGAACGGCACCTTCTAGACAACCTTTCCTCCCTTGCTCAGCAGCTGGGAGGAAAGAGTTGGGCATGCGGCGGAGCCGGTCTTTTTCGAGTGCGTTGTGGATGGGCAAATGGAGTGCAGAAGGGAGTTCAGGGACGATTTTGGTTATGATATGGTCCTGTACAATTCACATTGAGAGAACGATCTAAGAGGGATATGAGCACTCACTTTTAGGTCAGGGGGAAGAGGTTGCTTGATGTTGACTAGCATCCTCGTGCTGTGCTCTGATATCTGGTATAATAAAACGGGCCCGTATCCGCGAGCCAGAGCGACAGTGCCATGCTTGTCGATAGGAAGTCTAGCGTCCTCAAGAATGGCACCGATGAAATGACTCCTCGTCGAAGGCTTCGTCCCAGTCCCACCCATAACAGCGGTCCTAAAGTTGGAGAAACAGCCGTCTGCAATCACAACCAGATCCGCAAAAAAGGTCTCCTTATCCTCAGACCCCGAACCGGCCTTTCTTGCACCACGCACGCCAATCACTCGCCCGGTGAGGTCACACTGCACAAGCTCGGAGACTGTGGCCTCGACTACATCAACTCCAGCAGCTTGCATAGCTTTTTCGCGCAACCTGGTGATAAACCTCCCATGGTGAAAACTCCGTCCCTCATGTCCGTCGGGATACGGGATTTGCACAGACCGAGGACCATCGACGACGCAGTAACCGAGTACGGGGATGGCATCAATGTTCTCAACACAGGAGAGCATGCCGAGCTTTTTAAGTGCCAATACACCTCCAGGTTGGAGCAACTCGCCTACTATCCTGTCGGGCTCGGCGAGTGACCGTTCGAGGAGAGCTATGCGGAGGTGTTTCTTACGTGATGGGGAAAGTGTGGTTGCAAGAGCGTGAGCGAGCGACGAGCCCGCTACGCCAGCCCCGACGATGAGGACGTCGTAATGAGCATTCCACATTTATGTGCAGTGGAACGATTTACAGTATTTACGATCAGGCGGTCACAAAGCTGTCACGGTAAATTGCGTCCACGTGGGCTCGGACGCGTAATGGCGAGCCATTGGCTTTTACTGCAATGCCAGCATGTGGCCTTAAGATCTCGACGAACAGCGATACCAACTCTAGTTCGGCGCTATGCTGGGGGTGCTGGGGGTGGTGGCTTTCCGGGACTAATGATGCAACAGCACCAAAAGGGTGATGCATTGAAGGAATATGTGAGTATACGAGTTACTCGTTATCTGAAAGTATCTAATGCATGAGCAGAGTGTAGACCTTACAGAGATGGCACGGAAAGGAAAGCTTGACCCAACCATCGGGAGGGACGAAGGTGGGTTGTCCTCCTACATAGTACATACGTATGCCTTGAGTTACTTAAGTTGACTCCACATTTTAGAGATACGCCGAACCATCCAAAGTAAGTGGTATTACCAAGGTCACTTTGAAAATTCCCAAAATTTTCTCCAGTTCTCTCCCGCAGGACAAAATCAAACCCGGTGGTAAGCTTGCCGTGCCCACACTGTCATTAAATCTGACCACCGTTCGTAGCTCATTGGACCACCTGGTGTTGGAAAAACCGCAATCCTCGAAGGTCTTGCGAGCAGGGTTGTCGCAAAAGAGGTCCCGGAAGTGAGTAGGCGCGTTCTACAACTCTGAAACCAAATAACCAATATATATTTCGTAGTCTCTGCACAACAAGCGAGTCCTTTCTCTCGACCTTTCCGCCATCGTAGCAGGCTCTGGAATTCGCGGGCAATTCGAAGAAAAATTCAAAGCCTTACTTCGGGACATCGAAAATGAGGTTTGTGATCTTCCTCACAAGCAAACATGACTTCTCAATCTTAAATAATCCAAGGGTGGCAACCTTATTTGCTTTATCGATGAAGTTCGTACGTGGCGCATCAAGCTGTATATCCTGCCTTCCCGGTCCACTCAAGCGCAATCTACATTGTAGACACGCTTTTTAACCTCGGCAAAGCAGAAGGGAGCATAGATGCGGGGCAGATGATCAAGCCTGCACTTGCAAGAGGTCTCCAGCTTGTCGGTGCTACAACACGTGGAGTATAATTTCTTCCGTAGACGACTCGTTGTGAAAACTCTCCATAGCTGACGAATACCGGAAGACCATCGGAAAGGATGCTGCTCTTGAACGACGATTCCAGCCTGTTCAGATCGAAGAACCCACAGTCGAGTCGACGATCTCAATTCTTCGTGGCTTAAAACCACGTTATGAGGTTCATCATGGTGTCGAAATCTCCGACAGTGCACTCGTTACTGGTACGTCAAATACTATCCAACCGTGAAACCATTTAACATCCCTCTTACTCAGCCGCGGTCTATGGTGCTCGATACATCTCAGATCGATATCTTCCCGACAAAGCCATTGACCTTGTAGACGAAGCCGCCTCCTCTCTGCGGCTCGCCCAAGAATCCAAACCAGACGAACTTGAGGCACTCGATCGCGAGATCGTCACCCTCCAGATCGAGCTGGAGAGTCTCAAAAACGAGTCGGACGTCTTCAGTGTGGAACGGAGGCTACAACTCGAGGACGACCTGAAAGCAAGAAAGGAAGAGGCCGCAAAACTGACAGCTGTCTGGCAAGCCGGTGAGTTTTTATTATTTCTTTTTTCTTCTTTATTTGAGACATCGCAGAGCGTGATCGGCTTGACCGGGTTAAGAGTATCAAACAAAAGCTTGAAGAGGCTAAGCATCAGTTGGAGGTTGCGCAGCGTCAAGGAGAGTACGAAAAGGCCAGCCAGTTACGCTTTGCCACCATTCCTGATCTACAACGCCAGCTTCCTACGGAGAGCGAGCGTGCCAGTGACGAAACCGAGTCACCTTTAGCGATGTGGCATGACCGGGTCACCTCGAATGATATAGCCAGAGTCGTAGCGAAGTCTACTGGGATACCAGTTCAGAACTTGTTAAAAGGAGAACGGGATAAGCTCGTCCATGTGAGAACGGTCTTTCATTCCATCACGTTCGTGTGATGAACGCTATGGTGATTTTCAGATGGAAGACGTGCTACGTAACCGTGTCGTGGGGCAGGACCATGTTGTCACCGCTGTCAGCGACGCTGTTCGCATGTCGCGTGCAGGTCTACAAGCACCCAATCGTCCAGTTGCATCTTTTCTCTTTCTGGGACCCACTGGTGTTGGAAAGGTGCGAATTAACCTCTTCTTCCGTGCCTTCCAGCTCATTCTTGATGTGAATAGACGGAATTATGCAAAGCTTTGGCAAGCTTTCTCTGGAACGACGAACACAGAGGACTGTGAGTTCAGTTTCCTCCACCCAAAACGGATTTGGTATCAACCCTGTTCTTTTCTACAGCACTAATATCAATATGTCGGAAGTGAGTCTTTGCCTTGAGTTACCAGATAATCATTCGATGACAAAATCGATCAGTTCCATGATCGACACACCATGTCCCGCTTAATCGGTGCTCCTCCGGGATATGTTGGGTTCGAGGAAGGCGGTACGAACATACATATCAATGTTGTCAATCCTTACTCTGTTCACCGCTTACTGCCCCCCCTTAGGGCAGCTTACTGAGGCCGTACGACGGAAACCCTACTGTAAGTAGTATACAGAAAGTAAAATCACCCCCGCATCTCATGCCACTTCGTTACGCAGCGATAGTCCTGCTTGATGAGCTCGAGAAGGCACACAAGGTAATGAAGAAGGCGTTCCTTAGAAATGTAGAGAGTTCTCACTCTTCGGTTTGGCAGGATGTTTCGATGATTTTGTTACAAATTCTAGACGAAGGAAACATTACGGATAGTCAAGGTCGCAGAGTTGACTTCAAGGTGATCGTACCCTCAGCTTCCTTGTGAATGGTCTCTCACATGTGTTTGACAGAACACAATTGTTTGCCTGACTAGCAATCTCGGTAGAATGCACCTTTAGGCTGTTTTCCAAGTACTGATTGCTCATGGCTTTATAGGAAGCGATATCCTTGCCCATCCCACGTCGTGTGACCGGAACGGTGTCGTCACACGGGAAGCCAAGGACCAAGTACTTGAACGAACATCCGAATACTTCCCTCCAGAACTGCTAAACCGTCTAGACTCCATCCTAGTGTTCAATAAATTATCCAGGCAGTCCATCTTACAAGTCGTGTCCTTGCGTCTCAACGATGTGTCAGCGAGATTGAAGAGTCGACGGATCACGCTCGATGTTGATGTTGCCGCGCGGAACTGGCTTGCAGAACGAGGATATTCAGATATATATGGGGCTCGCGCTATCGCCCGTGTTGTTCGGTCAGATGTCCTGTTTCCATTGGCCCAGAAATTATTGCAGGGGACTATCAGGTTTGGTGGATCGTCCTTGATTAGTGAGATTCGATATTGATGACGATGGTCTTGTCAGGGACGAAGATACTGTTACGATTCGAGTGAACGCGGATGGGATGTCATTACAAATACAAGACAACCATCCTGCGGACGTGTCGGCCATATCGAACCCGAGCGATAGTAGCTCCTGAACATATTGTCATCACGCTGTTTTTTGAGCACATTCAAGTAACATCCCCCACTCCATCATCCATGTCTTATGTATATCCAATAATCACAAATAATTTGATAAGAATGTCTACGTCATTGAAACATCATGTGAAGTTAGGACGAGGGTGCTGTTGGGTGCGACATGGATGATTTCATTTTTGCCTTCCTCCTAGAATCGGCCTGATGCTTGGACTTCTTTTGACGAGCATCCCTGAAGTAGGCCAGGGCCTCTCCTTCCGCTTTAACACGTTCTTCCTCTGCAGACCACCACTTCATGAAGTCAGCCTCAACCTGCCGAGCCTGCTCTTCTTCCTGAATATCGCGCAGTGACTGTTTATCCTTCCTTGATGAAGCATTTTCCTCTCGTTGCAACTCCTGGATGGCAACGAGGGATACCCCGGAAGTACTGGAGGATGATTCTACGATAGCCTGCACAGGTGGCAACGTCCATGCCTTGCTACCGCTTCAGACGGCGCATAGAATGGGTGAAATCAATACACGAATCAGAAAATGAAGTCCAAATGAACGCACAGTGTTTTGCGGATGGCAGGAGATCCTGATGGGGAAACGGGCTGTCGCAAAGGTGTAAAGACTGGACCTAGAGCTGGTTGTCTGCGCTGAGACTGGAGGGTGGGCTCCTTCGCAACGCTTGTAGTCCCCGTGGTTGAGATTGGCTCCTTGACACGTGTTATGCTAGAGGGGGCATCCA
>Ga0209006_10002904_pt1 | contig 15608 bp, 14 predicted proteins | sample JacPin_JW_Ref_O2_FD_188567 | JGI IMG/M metagenome (GOLD analysis project Ga0209006, IMG submission 188567) | Forest soil microbial communities from Algoma, Ontario, Canada - Jack Pine, Ontario site 1_JW_Ref_O2 (SPAdes) (version 2) | ecosystem: Environmental > Terrestrial > Soil > Boreal... | reverse complement strand
CCAGGTTCCCCAGGCGCAGCTCCTTGGTCAGGCCATGCTTGATCGCCGCCGCGTGCCACGTGATCTTGCGGGTCACGAACTCCAAACCACGCCGGGGCGACTCGTGATTGAACAAAATCCCCGAGGTCGCATGAAGGTCATATGACTCGCGGTAATTCACCGTGATGAAGTGCCCGTAGGCCTTCGCCACGCCGTAGGGAGAGCGCGGGTAGAACGGCGTTGTCTCCGTCTGCGGGACCTCCAGCACCTTGCCGAACATCTCGCTGGAGGAGGCCTGGTAGAAGCGCGCCTCGGGGCACACTTCTCGCATCGCCTCGAGCATCCTTGTGACGCCCGTGCCGGTGAACTCGGCGGTGAGCGTCGGCTGGATCCAGGACACCGCCACGAACGACATCGCCGCGAGGTTGTAGATCTCCGCCGGTTTGGACGCGCGTAGCGCGTCCACGAGCGAGCGCTGGTCGAGCAGGTCGCCTTGGTGCAGCGTCAGCTGGTCGCGGATGTGCTCGATGCGGTCGAACTTCTCCGTGGAGGCGCGGCGCACCATGCCGTGGACGTCGTAGCCCTTCTCCAGCAGCAGCTCCGCCAGATAAGAGCCGTCCTGGCCGGTGACGCCGGTGATCAGCGCTGAGGGGCGGTCGGGCATTGGCGCGGAAGCCTATCGAGCGCCGGCGATGGGGCTGTCGGCCCGGTCCGCGTCCCGCACGCGGCGAAGCCAGCGCGCGGTCGCCGCGATCCCGTCCTCCAGCTCGATCTTCGCGCTCCAGCCGAGCAGATCGCGGGCCTTCTCCACCGACGGCCAGCGACGCTCCACATCCTGCGGGAACGCGGGCAGCCGGTCAAGCTCCAGTGTCTCTCGGTCCTCGCCGCACGCCTCCCACACGATCCCCGCGAGCTCCGCGACGCTCACCTCGCGTACGGCGGAGATGTTGAAGTCCTCGTTCAGCCCCGCCTCCGAGCTCATCGCCGCGACGATGCCCTCGGCGAGGTCCTCGACGTGGGTCAGCGTGCGCGTCTGCTCGCCCGTGCCGTAGATCTCCAGCGGCCGCTGACCGGCGAGCGTGCGCTCGATCAGGTCCGGCACCACGTGTGCCACACCCGGCTCCGCGTCGGGCAGCTCGCCCGGGCCGTACGCGTTGAACGCGCGACAGATCGTGAACGGCAGGCCGTGCTCGGCGTGCGCGGCGTGGCAGTACATCTCGCCCGTGAGCTTCGAGAAGCCGTATGCGGAGGTGGGGGTGGGGCAGTCCGGGAGGTAGTCCTCGGGCGTGGGAAACAGCTCTGCGCGCTCGAACACGGCCGCCGAGGAGACGTACACGAAGCGCTCCACCTCAGCGCCCAGCGCAGCGCGAATGACCGCGTTGTAGAGCGCGTTGTTGGCCTCCAGAAGGGCGTGCGGCAGCCTGCGCCGGCCGGCCGTCCCCCCGCCGAGCGCAGCCAGGTGGATCACGTGCGAGCACCCGTACGTGGCGGCGCGCGCGTCGCGCGCCAGGCGCAGGTCCCCAGTGTGGACCTCACAGCCCTCGCGCATCCACTGCGGCGCGGGGCGCCGGTCGGACACCCGCACCTCATACGCGGGGTCGGCGAGCAGGCGCTTGACCACAGCCGCTCCGATCGTGCCGGCGCCGCCGGTGACGAGAACCCGGCTCATCCACCCTCAGGCCCGCGGCCTCGCTCGAGGCGGTGGTGGAGGTACTGGCGCGCGAAGCCGGCCACGAACAGGGGGTTGTAGCGGGCGTAGCGCCGCCACAGCCGTCGCGGCTCGCGCGCGAGGCGGTAGCTCCACTCCAGGCCGTTGCGCTGCATCCACGCCGGCGCCTGCGGCACGAGCCCCGAGTGGAAGTCGAACGCTGCGCCCACGCCCACCAGCATCGGCGCAGACAGGCGCGATCGCATCCTGTGCATCCACTGCTCCTGGCGTGGCTGTCCGGTGCCAACCCAGACGACCGCCGCACCGGAGCGGTTGATCTGCTCGAGCTCGTGTGCATCCTCGGCAGCCGTGAGCGGGCGAAACGGCGGCGAGGAGCGACCGACGATGCGCAGTCCCGGGAAGCGCTCCGTCAGCTTCTGCTCGAGCAGCTCGCTGCCGTGCGGGTGTCGTCCTCCGTACAGGTACATCGGCGTCCCGTCGCGTGCCGCGCGCGCGCAGAACGCGGCCATCAGGTCGGGGCCGTACACGCGCGTGGCGCGCGGGTGCCCGAGCGCGTGCAGCGCCCATACGAGCGGCATGCCGTCGGGCACCGCCAGCGTCGCTGCGAGCACCGCTGCGAGCGTATCCGGTTCCTCCTGCGCGGACATCACCAGGTTGACCGCAGCGGCCGTCACGTACGCGCGCCCCTCGGCCGCGATCGTTGCCTGCATCCAGTCGAGCACCTGCTCGTAGTCGGAGACAGCCAGCGGGATGCCCAGGATCTCCGCGCGCTCGGGCAGGACGGCGGATGGCTCCTGGGAGGGCGTGGAACGCGGGGTGGGGGCGGGCGGCGTGGCGATTGCGTGAAGATACCCGGCCCCGTGGTGCTCGACCTCTCCTTCTGGAAGCGCCGGCGTGTGCTCGTCACCGGCCACACCGGCTTCAAGGGCGCATGGCTGTCGCTGTGGCTGCAGTCGCTCGGCGCCGAGGTGACGGGCATCTCACGCGGAGTGCCGACCAGCCCGTCGCTGTACGAGCTAGCACGCGTTGGCGCAGGCATGCGCGAGCTCACAGCCGACGTGTGCGACGCCGGCGCCGTGCGCGAGGCCGTGCGCGCGGCGCGGCCGGAGCTGGTGCTGCACCTGGCCGCGCAACCGATGGTCAGGCGCTCGCTGCACGACCCCGTTGCGACGTACGCGGTCAACGTGATGGGCACCGCCAACCTCCTGGACGCGGTGCGCACCGACGGTGAGGGTGTCCTCGGTGTGGTGGTGGTCACCTCGGACAAGTGCTACGAGAACGCCGGTGAGCGCGGACAGCGCTTCATCGAGAGCGACCCGCTGGGGGGCTCAGACCCCTACTCGAGCTCCAAGGCGTGCGCGGAGCTCGTCACCGCCGCGTACACGCGTTCGTTCTTCCACGCAGGCGGCGCCCCCGCGGTGGCGTCCGCGCGTGCGGGAAACGTCCTCGGCGGCGGCGACTGGGGCGAGGACAGGCTCGTGCCGGACACCGTGCGCGCGGTCGAAGCCGGCCGACCGCTGCAGGTCCGTAACCCTGGCGCCGTGCGCCCCTGGCAGCACGTCCTCAGCCCGCTCAGCGGCTACCTGCGACTGGCCCAGGAGCTCGCTGTCGACCCCGAGCGCCGGGCCGCGCGCGCGTGGAACTTCGGTCCGCCGGCGGGCGATGAGCAAACAGTCGGCCGAGTGATCGAACTCCTCCAGGACTTGTGGGGGGGAGAGCTCCAGTGGCAGCGCGACGAGCGGGAGAACCCGCCCGAGGCGAGCCATCTGGCACTCGACTCGAGTGCCGCTGAACAGCTGCTCGGGTGGCGTCCCGCGTGGCCGCTACAGGACTCGCTGGAGCTGGTGGTCGACTGGCACCGCGCTCACCGCGACGGGCAGGACATGCGAGCGGTCAGCCTCGAGCAGATCGCACGGCTGCGATCGTAGGGGCGCATGTAGGCACCGGGCGAGGAGATAGTGAGGCCACCCGCACGGGTGCTGATCGGCGATCTGGTCCTCGAGCGGTGGTCTATTGATGATCTCGATTCGTTGTTCGTGGCCATCACCGCCAACCTCGAGCACCTGCGTCCGTGGATGCCCTGGGCGGCGGAGCACACGCGTGAGTCCGTCACAGAGTTCCTGGCCGAAAGCGAGGCCGGGTGGGAGCGTGGGGCACGGTTCGAGTACGCGATCCGTGACCGAGACGAGGCCATGCTGGGCAGTGCGGGCCTGATGGGACGCATCGGCCCGGGCGGCCTGGAGATCGGCTACTGGCTCGATGCGCGACACACCGGCAAGGGCATCGCCACGCTCGCAGCAGCTGCGCTCAGCGAGATGGGGCTGGCGCTGCGCACCGTCGAGCGCGTGGAGATCCACCACGACGAGGCGAACGTCTCCAGCGGCGCGGTACCCAAACGGCTGGGGTTCGTGCAGGTTGCAGCCGTCCAGACACAGTCCCAGGCGAGCGCTGAGAGCGGACGCGATCTGCAGTGGCGCCTGGACGCCGCGCGTCTCGCCGCCGGCCCGGCGCGGGCGCTGCTCGACGAGGCTCGGGCGCCCCGCTAGCGCGTGATCTCGGCCCGCTGACGCTCCCTGACCGCTTTCACGATCTGGCCGTAGTTGCCGCTCACGTCCGCCGGCACGCGCCAGACATCCACGGTGCCGAACAGCGAGACCACGCGCACGTGTAGCGACGGAGCGCCGGGATGGCTCGCGTCCTGGCCGTGGTCGCGCTGGTGGCCGATCAAGGCCAGGCCACCGGTCGTGACGGCGATCTGATCGGGGATGTACACGTCCGCGTTGCCAAAGGCCGCGAACACGTTGACCGTGGAGCGCGATCGCTCGAGCGTCGCTTCACGCAGGTCGAGGTCGAGGTCGCCCAGGACGCTACCCGCCACCACCCAGCGCCGCAGCCGCTGGCGTCCGCGGCGCACGACATGGGAGAGCAGGGCACCGGTGACACGCAGCGAGCGACTCGAGGTGGCCGCTGGGCTCCCGTCCACCGACAGGTTGGGCAGCCCCCTCGCGGCGAGCTCCAGGTCGGCGCGCACGCGTGCGTCATACGCCTGCCCGACGCGCTGCGAGAACTCATCAGTGGAGAGCCGGCCGGCGAGCAGGTGCTCCTTGAGCGAGGCCGCCGCGCGCTCCCGCTCCTCATCGGACACCCGCTCACCCGGATCGCTCACCCCTGAAGCTTGCCACTCTGCCGGTGAGCAGGTGGCCTCAGGCGGGCTGGCGCGGTGCTCGGCGCGCCTCGTAGAGCAGCAGCTGTTCGCCATACGCTTCGCGCACGCCCGCGTGGCTGAGCCCGACCTTCTCGAGCACGCGCCGCGACGCTGAGTGTGCGGGTTTGACGACCGCCACGACATGGTCGATTGCGAGGGCTTCAAACGCGCGGCCCAGGACCGCCGTGGCCGCCTCCGTGGCGAGGCCGCGATTCCACAGCTCCGGGTGCAGGTCATAGCTGAGCTCTATCTCCGGGCCGCGCAGCTCCAGCGGCTGCAGCCCGCAATCGCCGGCGAAGCGTCCCGTCGAGCGCTCCTCCAGCGCCCATAGCGACCAGCCGTGAGCATCCTGATGCGCGATCTGCAGGCGCAACTCCGCGTTCACCTGATCGCGCCTATGCGTACCGATGAAGCGCGCCACGCGCGGGTCGCTGTAGAGCTGCCACAGCGCTTCGAGGTCGTCCTCGCGCAGGGCGCGAACTCGCAGACGCTCTGTCTCGAATGGGAGCAGCGGGTTGGTCGGATCGGGCATCGCTGGAGCCTAGGACCTGGCTGCGTCGCCAGCCGCGCTGCGAGCGACGGATGCCAGAACAGCGCGCTTTGCAGCATCTTCCCGACCGACCAAATAACAGAATGCTACGGGCGAGCGATATCCATAATCTGCCGCGGGATGAGCCCGCTGAGCCTTCGTCGCTACCGTGCCGAGCGTCTCCTGCGCGAGGAGTTCGAGGCGCTGCGCGGACGTGTGCTGGCGAGCGTGAGGGTGCGGTTGGGGGTCAGCGGTGCGCGCCTGGACCAAGGGGACCTCGAGGCCTGCTACGCCCAGGCCTGGCAAGGCCTCTACGCAGCCGTGCTCGAGGGACAGGAGGTCGCCAATCCGGCCGGGTGGCTCGTGCTCGTCACGTTCCGGCGGGCGATCGAAGAGCTGCGAGGTCAGGGGCGCGCGCATCGCGACGGCATCCTGCGCCCCGCACCGGCGGAGAGCTGGGGCGGCGGCGAGGCGTCAGGGTCGGAGACATACGCGTGTGTCCCTGGCGCCGGGCGCGACCTCGCCGAGGAGCTCGACGACCGCATGCGCCTGCGCCAGCTGTTCGAGGGGCTACAGCGGCGCTTGGATGGACGCGAGCGCGAGGCTGCCACCCTCTGCTACCTGCAGGGGCTCTCCCGCGCGGAGGCCGCCGCGCGCATGGGGGTCAGCGATGCCCGCATGCGCAAGTTGATGGAGGGTCGCGGGCCGGCACGGCCCGGCGTCGCCGGCAAGGTCGGGGCGCTCGTGCAGACGATCCGCGCAGGGGAGTGGTGCGAAGAGCAGGCCTCGCTGATGCGCGCGTTCGCGTACGGCATCCTCGACGCGGACGGTGAGCGCTACCGGCTGGCGATCCTGCACAGCGACCAATGCCCCGCCTGCCGCGCCTACGTCGCCTCGCTGCGCGGTCTCGCGGCGGCGCTGCCACCGGTGCTGCTCCCGTGGGGTCTCGGCGCAGCTGTCCTCACAGGCTTTGGCGAGAGCGTCGGCGCCGGTGGAGCAGGTGGTGCGAGCGCCGCCGGGGGCGGGCTACAGGCGGGAGGCGGGATCGGGGGCGCCACCGCAGCCGCTTCCGGTGTTGCCGGCGCGGGCGGTTCGGCGGGCGGCGGTTGGCTGCTCGGAGCGGGCTCGCTCGGCGGCAAGCTCGCTGTGGGATGCCTGCTCGCGCTTGGAGTCGGCGCCGGCTGCGTGGCGATCGACGGTGAGCACAGCGCGCGTGGCGCGCACCGGCGCCACGCTGCCACGGACACTGCCCGTACGCGCCAGAGCGCCGATAGTCTCGTCGGGTATGCGCCCGCGGAGCCTCTGGCGAGCGCCGCCGGCGCGGGTGTCCGCTCGGCGACGGGGGGCGCAGCCAGCGCAGCGCTGGCACCGAGCGCGCAGGCAAGCCGCGAGTTCGGGCCTGAGCAACCGGCGGCATCAGCGTCCGGCCGCTCCTCCGCTGCAGCACGGCGCGTCAGCATCGCTCGGACGGCCTCCTCCGGCACCGCGCCCGCCGCTTCGCCTGCCGGCGCGAGCGGTCTCCCGCAATCATCGGCGCCGCCCGCCGAGGGGTCATCGACCTCATCCGCGGTCCCCGACTCGAAGGCCGCCGAGCGGGAGTTCTCGCCAGGTTAGGAGTCGAGGGTCGCGCGCAGGCCTGCGAGCGTCCGCGCGAAGGCCGCCGCGGACGGCTTCGCTCTGAGTGGCCAGGCGTAGAGGCCGTATCCGCCTTCCGGGGTGTCGATGCCCTCATACAGGTAGATCGAGGCGAGCCCCCATTCGGCGGCCTGGGTTAGGTACTGCGTGACGTCTGAGGCCTGTTCGGCTTCGCTCACGGCCGCGTTGCCGTCGGTCCCCCTATACGTGGGCTGGCCGACCTCGGTGATGTTCAACGGCGCGTAGATCTGCTCGGTGCGCATGTAGTTGAGCATCCTTGGAACGGTCGCCCAGCCGGACCTGTGAACGCCTGAGCCAAAGCCGTCGGCGCTCATCGGCCCATACGGATGGAAGCTCCACGCGTCGGGCACGTAGCCGAGCGCCTGCACGAGCAGCACGCACCAGCCGCCGCCCCGTTCCCACTGCGACCATTCTCCGTCCGGCAGCGGCGTGTCGGTCCAGGCGTCGGCGATCAGCGTGATCCCATCGCCCGCGAGCGCTTCGTGCGCTGCCGCGTACTGCGCCGCGTATTCCGGGGGCGTGGAGCCGTGGAAGTACACCTCGTTTCCAAGTTCTATTTCCGTGATGCCGAGTTCGCGCATCAGCGGCACGAAGCTCTGCACTCCTGCAGCGACCGCCGCCGGCGCCATTTCAGTCAGGTTCGGGTCGTAGATCACCAGCGGCATGATCCCCTTGCCCACCAGTTCCCTGGCCGCGCTCCAGCTCCCTTCCTGGAGCGGATTCAAGCGCGCATAGCGAACGCCGGTACTATCGCGGATCGTTTCTCCCGCTTCAGGGCCCCAGCCGGTCAACCCGCCATTCAAGCCGACCTTCAACGACTGCGGAGCCTGCAAAGCGGGTCCTCCGGTCCGTGCAGCGCTCGCGGCGGGCCCGCTGAAGGGACCCGGGCTCAGGCACAGCGTTCCGTTGGCCCTGGCTGTCGGCAGCGCGATGCTGCTCCCAGGTATGAGCGTCGTCGAGCACGCCGTCGATGCCGCTGCGCCCGACGTCCCGCCGGCCAGCGCCGCGAGGGTCAGTATGAGTACTGGCAGGCAGCGCTTCATCAGAGGTGACTACCCTGATTCTGACGCGGCGCCGCCGCTCCGGCGCAGGTACGCCTCGTGGCGCCCGGATACTCAGGCGCGCGGGAAGACCTTGCCGAGGCGAAGGAACGCGAGCGGGTTGCCGCGCGGGCGCAGCCTGCCGGTGGCGATCGCGCGAGCCGGGTCCAGGCGTTCGCCGACGATGTCCACCCAGTCCTGGTAGGCGATGCGAAGACGCAGATCCGGCCTGGGAGCCTCTCCCTGCTCGACCGTGCTCGAGCCGTTGTTCACGGTCAGATGCCACGTTGGCACATCCGCGTCGGTGAACTCCCATTGGAAGGTCATCGGCCGAGTGAGCCCGTGGTTGGGGTTCACCTGGCGGCGGATCGTGTCGAACAGCAGCTCCTGTGTCTCTGTGTCGCGTCGCGTCGGCCCTTCGCGCACGCCGAGCACGCCGGCCTGGGCGAGCGCGCGCCCGCGCTGGGAGAGCTCCAGTGGCGAGAGGCCCGGCGGCAGCAGCGCCGGACCCGGCAGCGTGTCGATCGCGAGGCCTGCCGAGCGCAGCTTGGTGGTCATCGAGGTGAGGCCTTCCACGCCGACCTCGTCGTAGGTCGCATCGAAGACGGTTATGTAGCGTTCATCCCAGTTGGGCGGCATCAGCACCTGGGCGGTATAGCGCGTGACGTCGCGCAGGATCGCGGCGACCGCCTTTGGCACCCCGACGGGGTCTTCGCGGTTGAGGTCCGACAGGAGCTTCACGCCGAAGCCGATGTGGCGCTGCTCGTCGGAGGCGATGTTGGCCATTCCCTGGCGGAAGGCCGGCAGCTGGTCTCGCTTCTCCAAGTAGCCGCAGATGAAGTGCTGGCCAGGCTGGGCGAGGGCCGCCTCCACGACGATGTGGTAGAGCGTGACCGCCGCGGCGAGTTTCGCGGGGGAGTGATCGCCGCGTAGTTCCTGCGCCATCAGGTCGAGGCGGTCGAAGATCTTGCGAAATCCGGAGGTGAGTTGGGGCTTGATCGCCTGCAGGCCACTGGCCATGGTGCCGTCGCCGATGCCGCAGACCTCCTGCATGAAGCGCTTGAAGAAGACAGCGTGGCGCGCCTCGTCGACCTGCTGGGTGGTGAGGAAGTACTTCTGCTCCTCGAGCGGGGCCGCGTCGATGTAGGGGGACAGGTTGTCGGCGACCGCGTCCTCGCCCCAGAAGAACAGACAGTAGTTCCACACCGCCGCGGTGCGCTCGAACTCGGTGAAGTCCTCGCGCCACTGGCGGGCGTCCTCGGTGAAATCGAGCTCCATCGCGGACCAGTTGGCGCGCTCCCAGCGCGAGTAGAGGTCTTCGTAGGAGATCGCGTCGGCCGGCAGGCTCGCCACGCCGGCGTCGGGCGTCTTCGGGCTCGTCGCGGTAGCCATCGGTGCGGCTCCTCTCATCCAGTGATCCGAATCGGATAACGGACATTATCGAAATAACGGCCGCTCCGTCAACTAGACTGCCGCGGATGGAAGTTGCCGCCGGGGAGCAGCAGGAGCAGACAGGCCAGGCCGAGGCCCGGGCGCAGCGGCTGACGCGCGAGCAGAGTCGGGCGAACACGCGCGACCGCCTGCTGGCGGCCGCGCGCGGTGTCTTCGCTCGCAGCGGCTTTCACGGCGCGTCCGTCGAGGAGATCGCCTCCGAGGCGGGCTTCTCGACCGGTGCTCTGTACTCGAACTTCGACGGCAAGGAGGACCTGTTCCTGGCTCTGATGGAGCGCGAGATAGAGGAGCACGCCCGCGAGATAGAGGACGCCGTACGCGAACGGTCATCGATCAGCGAGCGCGCGACGGGTGGCGCGCGGCGCTGGATGACGATGATCGAGCGCGAGCCGGAGCTGTTGCTGCTGTTCATGGAGTTCTGGGCCTACGGCGTGCGCGACCCTCAGGTACGGGAGAAGGTGGCCGCGCGGTTTGCCCAGATGCGCCTGGTGCTGACCCGTCTGATCGCCGACGGCGTGCGCGAGTTCGACCTCGAGCTGGCGATCCCCGCCGAGCAGCTGGCGGTGGCGATCGACGCGCTGGCCGACGGCATCGCGCGCCAGAAGCTGGCGGACCCCGAAGCTGTTCCCGACGAGCTCATGGGCAGGGTGCTGTCGCTGCTGTTCGCCGCCGTCACGCGTCCAGCGGGAGGCACAGACACGCGTAGTGCAGCGTGAACGCCCGCCGCGCGAGGGCGGGCGCGAGTCGATGAGTGGCGCTGCGCACGGCCCACTTGGCGGTGCCCGTCGCGCGCGCGGCGCGCGTGGTGGCGAAGAAGCGGTGAACCTGCGCCGGCAGCGGATCCTCGAGCTCGGCGGCGACCCGCAGGCCGGCGCGCTCGGCGATCTCATGCACCGCTGAGCGGTCCAGACGCTGCAGATGACCGACCTCTGCAGCGTGCTCTCGCTTGCCGGCGCGTCGCGCCGACCAGTTGGCCTCGAGCGGCACCTCGACCACGACGGCCCTGCACGCGCGAGCCACCTCCGCGAGCAGCGCGGCTGGATCGGGGACGTGCTCGAGCACGTGCGAGAGCACGCCGAGCTCGTATGCGCCGTCCTCGGCGGGCAGGCGCAGGCCGTCATAGAGCTCCACCGAGGAGATCTCCGCACGCTGCGCGGCGATCTCCACGGCAGCCTGCGTGATCTCGACGCCTGAGAGCGTGCCGCCGAAGCCGCGACGGTGGAGCTCACACAGGAGCGCGCCGTCGCCGCACCCGACCTCCAGCGTCGTGATCGGATCCCCGCCCGCTGGCAGCTTCCCCCGCGCGCACAGCGCGATCACGTGGTTGGCCTTGCCGACCGCGCTCAGGGCACGCCAGCGCGCGTAGCGGGCCGCCTCCGCGGGTGCGCGCGTGTAGGCGTCGTCGTAGAAGCGGACCAGGCCGGCGGAGTCCTCCACAGCGACGATTATGGTTGCCTCGATGACAGCGAGGCTCACGGCGTCGTTGCGCGCGACGCCGGCGACGGTTCCGGCGCTCGCGGCGATTGCGCTCTTCGTCGTCTGGGCAACCAGTCAGGCGGGCTACCCGGTCACGCATTGGGCGCCCGGTGCGCTGATCGTGCTGGCGCTGCTGGCGATCGCGCTGATCGCCGTCCCCCCACGCCTCGCCGAGGTGCCGCGCGCGGTGTGGGTCGCGCTCGCTGCGCTCCTCGCCTACACGGCGCTCAGCTACCTCTCGATCCTCTGGGCGACAGACACGGGCGTGGCCTGGGAAGGCGCCAACCGCACGCTGCTCTACCTGGCGGTGTTCGCGCTGTTTGCCCTATGGCGCCAGCGCGGCACGAGCGCGGCGTTGCTGCTCTGCCTGTGGACGCTGGCCCTGATCGTGCTGGCGGCGTTCACCGCCCTGCACCTGGACGCTGCGAGCGCCGGCGCCCTGCGAACGCTGATCCCCGGTGGCCGATTGGATTACCCCACCGGCTACCCCAACGCAAACGCGGCGCAGTGGATGATGGCGTTCTGGCCGGCTGTGCTGCTGGCGCGAACCGAGCGCCTGCCGTGGGCAGTGCGGGGCGTGCTGGCGGGCGGCGCCGTGCTGCTGGCGGAGGTGGCGCTGCTCAGCCAGAGCCGCGGCTCGCTGTACGCGACGCCCGTGATACTGGTGCTCGTGTTCGCGCTGCTCCCCGGGCGCACGAGGACGTTCGCGCTGCTCGTTCCGGTGGTCTGCGGGATCGGCGCGGCCGCGCCGGCGGTGCTGCGCGCCGACGACCTGCACAACGGCGCTGTCCGGAGTGCCGCCGTACACAGCGCGACGCTCGCGATGTTCCTGGCAGCCGTGGTCGTGGCGCTGGTGGTGTCGCTGCTTGGCGCCGCCGAGACGCGAGTGCGCGTCTCGCAGGTCTCGCAGGAGCGCATTCGCATGGGCGTCCGCGTCGCCACGGTCGTGGCGCTGGTGGCGATCGTCGCGGGCGGCCTGGCGTTCGGAAAACCGGTTGCGCGGATCGAACGGGGCTGGGACACGTTCAAGGGCGGCTACGCGAGCGACAATACGACCGGTAGTCGTCTGATCGGCGGTCTCGGCAGCAACCGCTACGACTTCTACCGCGTCGCACTGGACGAATTCCTGCACCATCCGCTCGTCGGGATCGGAGCGGACAACTTCGAACAGCAGTATCTCCTGCACGGGCGCAGCGAAGAGACGCCGCACTACCCCCACAGCGTCGAGCTGCGCACGCTGGCGCAGACGGGCCTGATCGGCGCGCTGCTGGCGCTCGTGGGTCTCGCGGCTGCGCTGCTGGCGGCTGCGCGCGCGCTCCGCGGCCCCGATCCGCTGGCGCGCACGGTCTGCGCCGCGGCTCTGGCGGGGTTCGCGTATTGGGTCGTGCATGGCTCGTTCGACTGGTTCTGGGAGTTCGCGGGTCTTGGAGCGCCGGCGTTTGCGTTGCTCGGGATTGGTTGTGCGCTTGCGCCGGGGCGCCCCGTTTCGAGTCCCGAGCCCGCACTCCAGAGTGGGGCACGTCGGCGCCGGCCCCTCGCGATCGCCTTCGGCGCGCTCCTGGTGCTCGTCTGCGCGGCGTCGCTCGTCACGCCCTGGTTGAGCAAGCTCGAGATCGAGAATGCGGCACGCATCTGGACGAGCAGGCCGCGGGAGGCCTACTCGCGCCTGAAGAGCGCCGCCGCCCTGGACCCCCTCGCAGACGAAGCCTTCCTGGTGGCCGGCAGCATCGCTCTGCGCTACGACGAACTGTCGCGCGCGGAACATCAGTTCTCACTCGCTCTCGGGCGAGATCCAGACGACGCGTACGCAACGCTCGAGCAGGGAGCGATCGCCTCAACGAAAGGCGACCGCGCGCAGGCGCTGAGGCTGCTGACTCGCGCCGCGTACCTGGATCCGCGCGAACCGGTGACGCGCCAGGCCCTGGAAACCGCGCGCTCGGCAGGCCGCGTGAGCATCGATCAGCTGAACGACGCGATCCTGCTCAAAGCCCAACAAATCGAATAACCACTGCACCCATTTCTCGCGAACAGCGGGGAAAAGGCTCGACAGTGACCACCGCGTTCGCTAGCTTGTATTTCAATCTCGTCAATTCGTCGAAGCGGCCAGTTGTCTTCTAAAGGCAGCTACCGGTGAGGCGGTGCGAATCGTCGTCATGGATGGAGACAGTTGGCTCGGGCTGGAACGGACATAGAGCACGGACGCATGACCGTTAGCCGCTCCCGGACTACGCTGCTCGCGCTGCTGGCACTGGCCGTTCTCTCGCTGGCGATGGCAGCGCCGGCGATGGCCGGCTCACTGCTCAGCGGCTACGGCGGGCCGGGGCAGGGCAGCCAGGCGATCCTCGGGTCCCAGCTGCTGAACACCCCCTCCGGTGGAGGGGGCTCCAATGGCGCCGGCTCGAGCGCTTCCGCACAGGGCGCCGGCAGCGCGGCGGGCGCCGGAAATGAGGTCCAAACGGGCACCTCATCGGGCACAGCACGTGGCCGCGCGGGCACGAAGCCCTCCGCGGGTAAGCGGAGCAAAGCCTCAGCTGGGCGATCGCAATCGCAGCGCGGCTCGCGGACAGCGGCGCCTGCTGTGACCTCGGTGACACAGAGCGCCAGCGTCAGCTCGCCCGCTCTGGGGCTCTCGGGCGCCGACCTGCTGTACATACTCATCGCCCTGGTCGCACTCGCCTCGACGGCCGTTCTCACGAGGAGATTCGCGCGTCCGCTGGGATGAGGCCGACTCACGCTCAAGGTGTGCGCCCCAAAACCCGAGTAAACAACTAGCGAACACAACAGCTATGGACAGCACACGAGTCACCCAGCAGACGTCGACGACGCTCCCGCTTCGCGGCGAGATGAGTCACGACGCGCCCGCGCCGCGGGCGCTGTGGCGCGCAAGCTTCGCCGGCCCGCTGCAGTGGGCGCTCGACGGTCCCGGCTGGCGGATCCTGCGCACGATCACCGACTTCGTCCTGCTGTGGGCGGCGGTCGTGCTCGCGCTCGGCGGTCCCAACGCCACGCTGCACGTGTCCTCAGCGCGTGCGCCGTTGCTGGCGCTGCCACCGCTGGTGATGATCCTCTTCTATCTCCGCGGCCTGTACCGCACTCGTCTGCGCGCGCTGGTCCTCGACGCGATCGTCCCGGTGCTCAGCGGCGTGTCGGTGGCGGCGATGGGCGTGGCCACGCTCGGGATGCTGCTCAACGGGGAGGTTCCTGCCCAGGACGACTGGGTGCGCGGGTGGCTGTTCGCCCTGCTCGGTGTCGGCTTCGGACGGATCGTGCTGGCGGGGGCGCAACGCTGGGCACGCAAGCGCCACCTCGTGGGCAAGGCCGTCCTGATCATGGGGGCAGGCGTGGTCGGCGCGCAGGTGGCGCGCCGATTGGAGTCACATCCCGAGTACGGCCTCGTCCCTGTTGGCTTCCTCGACGAGGACCCCCGCTCGGTGGCCGAGGTGGGCGGGCGAGACGTTCCCGTCCTGGGCACGATCGACGATCTCGACCAGACCGTCGAGCGCACGGGCGTCAGGCACCTGATCGTCGCGTTCTCCTCAGTTGCAGACGCACGCGTCAGCCGCCTGATCCAGCGCTGCCAGGAACTCGGTCTGGAGGTCTCCGTCGTGCCGCGGATGTTCGACACGATCAACGATCGCGTGGCCTACGAGACGGTCGGTGGCCTGCCACTGCTGTTCTTCAACGCCGTCGACCCAAAGGGCGTGCAGTTCGCGATCAAGCACGCGCTCGACCGCGTTCTTGCGCTCGTGCTGCTGGTTCTCTTCTCGCCGCTGATCGCGTTCGCGGTGTTGGCGGTGCGTCTCACCTCGCCCGGGCCGGCCCTCTTCCGCCAGCGCCGCGTCGGTCGCGACGGCAAGGTGTTCGACTTCTACAAATTCCGCTCGATGCGCCTCTCGCCTGCCGTCGATGACGAGGAGGAGGACACGAGCGCGCTGGGCTTCCTGCTCGCCGGGGACATCGCGCCGGGAGGGGTCGAGGGCGCAGACCGCCGCACGAGCGTCGGGCGCTTCCTGCGCGGCACCTCGATCGACGAGCTGCCCCAGCTGCTGAACGTGCTGCGTGGCGACATGAGCCTCGTCGGCCCGCGGCCCGAGCGCCCCGAGTTTGTTGAGCTCTTCAGGCAGGACATCATCCGCTACGGCGACCGCCACCGTGTCAAGTCGGGTATCACGGGCTGGGCGCAGGTGCACGGGTTGCGCGGGCAGACCTCGCTGGCCGAGCGGGTCGAGTGGGACAACTACTACATCGCTCACTGGTCGCTCGGCCTGGACCTGAAGATCCTGGCGCTGACCTTCGCCGCCCTGTTCCGCAACGCCGAGTAGCCGCGCGAGGGGCGCCCGCGTCCCTCAGATGCTTCGCTGTGCCGCGTGCGCGGGATTGGACTGGTACTGGAACACCCGCACCCTCAGGCCGGAGGTGCCGAGCACGCTCGGCAGGTGGATCGAGTACCTGTTGAAGCGGTTCAGGACGAATACGGACCTGTAGCGCAGCACGGTCCCCCGGAAGGCTTCCAGCTGCAGGTAGTCACCGGGCGGCCCGGAGCCCCCGGCGAGCACCCGCTTACCCTGGCGGCGCAGCTTCAGCGTGACGGGGCTCACGGGG